>JACCDO010492262.1_pt1 | contig 12335 bp, 2 predicted proteins | sample 7446101 | NCBI WGS metagenome assembly JACCDO01 (sample SAMN15323440, study PRJNA562643) | freshwater metagenome | isolation source: river surface water | place: USA:Blue River Watershed | collected 2017-08-16 | reverse complement strand
TATTGATAACTTTGATGCAGGACAACAGCAACTTGCTCAACATTTAATTGGATATTCTCCTAGGCCTTATCTTTCAAAAATAATCACAGATGCTAAGGCTGAGTATAAATTTTATCAAGGATTTATAAGAGATAAAGGAACTAAAAAATCTATTGATAATTTGGCTAAAACAAGCATCAATAGAGATACTGGGTCTATTGAAATTAAAGAAGAATGGGCGTTTAGAGTAGGAGCATATGGGGCTGAATCTAGTTTCAATGAAATAGAATTTCCTCTTATAGAAGGTTCATATTTAGAAAATCCCTATTTGGTTGTATTAAAAGATAGGTTAGATAACAACAGATCTGGTATTATACATTATACTACATCGAGTGATTTATTAATTAAACCAAAAGATCATGTTATTACTAGTACATTTGTTACTGTACCCGGTACTTTTGAAGATAATAATCTTAAATTAATCACTGCTGGATATGTTAGACTAGACGATGTTACATCTACTGCATACAGTAAAAATAGTTTATTAGATATTGCAAATAATGCTAACATTACAGAAGGAGATACTGTCTGGTTAGGTTTCCTTGAAAACGGTGATTGGTCTGTTTATAGATATACAAATCAAACCGCTAAGATTAAGGGAGTTTTTGTCAGTGCTCCGGGACTAGAAATAACTTTTGTAACAGACATCAATCATTCTTTACAGGTAGGTGAGATTGTAAGCATTACAAGATTCAATTATCAAGTTGACGGTGTATATATTGTAAAGAGAATCGATGAATCAGATAGATTTACAGTTAGTTCTAATTTAGCAGGCATTGTTAATGAACCGATGTTGTCATATGGTAGTCTGTTTAAATTTGATTCGGTGAGATTTGCTGATTATCAATCATTATCTTCATATACAGATTTTTTCAAGTTTGCCTACGGATCTAAAGTATGGGTTGATAGAAATCAAGATAATAAATGGACTGTATTAGAAAAGATTAATAACTATTCAACGGCTACTGAATTTAGTACATCAAATTCTCCTGCTGATCAAAGTTTTGCATATTCGCTGAAAAGTATAGGTGATACATTACTGGTATCTAGTCCGTCATATCATATTTCTTCTAGTTATAATTATGGTAAAGTTTCTGTATATAGAAAATTTTCAACTGAAAAAACTCAATCACAGTTTGACTATTATCTAAATTCTCAAGGAAACATCTATTGTCAAACAAATACTTCGACTGATTTTGGTTATAGTTTGGCCTTTGATGCAGGAAAGGATTTATATATAGTCGGAGCACCTTCTGCTAGTTACGTAAGATCTACCACTGCTACTAATATATTAGCTCCATTATCTACAAGTTCAAATTCTCCTAGAAACTTTTTAAGAGAAGGACTTGTTAAAGTCAGTACTCGTAATTCTAATAGAACAGCAGAAGTTATAAAATTTGTGCTTACTAGACCTTATTCTACTTTAGGGTTTAATTCTACCGGTACTATAGACACCCATGAAAATTCTAGATTCGGTCATAGCGTATATGTAAATCAAGTGTCTGTAGATAGTCCTACAACGCTTCTTGTTGGTGCACCAGGTAATGATTCATACAAATCGACAGGCACAGTTTTTGCTTATCGCATTTCAGGAACAGGTACATCTATTGCAAATTTTGGAACTGACACTGTTAGTAAGGTAGTAATAACTACTCCACCTATTTCTACAGGTACTATTTCTGTTGTATTCTCATCGCCGAATATTGTAGGTGGAACAACTGCTACAGGGGTAGTGATAAAGACTGGAAATACAGGATCTGCGGTAGTTATTACAAATAGAGGATCGGGTTATAATTCTGCACCAACTGTCACATTTACTGGTACTAATATGACCACAGTAGGTGCGGCTGTTGGATATTTCGGATTTATAGAAATTGTTGGAACAAGCACAATTTCACTTGTCCCAGGTAGTAAATGGGGTCATGCTATATCTGGTAGTAATTCTGGAGATACTATAGCAATAAGTGCACCTGGATATTATTCATATGGTGTAGAAGGTACAGTTCAATTATTCGATCAAGGATTGTATTGGAAACAAACTTTAGATTCACCTTTCGGTTATAATGATGAATTTGGACACAGTCTAAAAGTTTCAAATTCCGGTCAATTTATTTTTGTTGGATCTACAAAATCTTTATCAACCTTTAACACCTATGGTAAGGTAGCAGTCTATTCTAAACAAAATACTGGTATATACTCACTGAATCAAATTTTAATAAATCCAGTTAAGAACTCTGATCAATTGTTTGGAGAATCTATTGAAATAACTCCTGACGAATCAACATTAATTGTAAGTTCTCAGGGGACAAATAGATCTGAATATGTGAGATTTTTTGAAAACAAGGTAGATTTGCTTGGGGAAACAACATTTGATAATAATGAAACAAAATTTGTAAATGTTGTTCAAGATTCTGGTTCTGTATATACATATAACAATTATAATAATTATTTCATACAAGCAGATGAACTTGTTCCAGATAATCTTTATATTGGAGGAAGATATGGAAAATCACTTGCTGCTACTACCGGCAGTATTTTTGTCGGAGCACCTTATCAAATAAGCAGTGATGGAGAGTATTCTAAATTTTATCAATTTAAACTAAACGATTCTTCATCTAAAACTTGGAATGTGAAGCATCAGCAAGATGAGTTAGTGGATGTTGATACTTTTAGGAGAGTTGCTCTAATAAACACAGAACAGGATAATTTATTAGAATATCTTGATTTATATGATCCTGTAAAAGGAAGATTGCCTGGTGTTGCAGAACAAGAAATTGACTATAAATCTGCATCAGATCCTGCAATTTATTCTCTAGGTATATCTAGCACCATCAATGATACGAAGAATAGTTGGATAGATGATCATGTCGGCCAACTCTGGTGGGATTTATCTACAGCCAAGTATATGTGGTATGAGCAAGGAAATGAAACTTTCCGAAAAAATAATTGGGGTAAATTATTTCCCGGAGCAAGTATAGATATCTATGAGTGGGTAAAGTCTGAATTACTACCTAGTGAATGGGCAGTCTTGGCAGATTCTCCTGGAGGACTAGCCAAAGGGATAAGCGGACAACCTAAGTATAGTGATAATTCTGTTGTTTCTGTAAAACAAATTCTAAATACTCTCACTGGGGCATTTCAAAACGTATACTATTATTGGGTAAAAAATAAAGTAACATTGCCTAACTCTAAGACTAGAAAAATAAGTGCCTACGAAGTTAGTAAACTTATTTCAGATCCGTTAGGCTATGGATTGAAATATATTAATATTTTATCTAAAAATTCTATATCCTTAGGTAATATTCAAGGAGATCTTACAGGCGATAAGATAAGTGTCAATATTTCTTTTGATAGGATTAAAAATAATATTCCTAGACATACTGAGTGGTTATTACTCAATGAAGGAGATCCTACATCTATACCTAATGAATTACTAACTAAAAAATTGTTAGATAGTTTAATTGGTAGAGATTCTTTAGGAAATTTAGTACCTGATCCTGCATTAAGTGTAAGAGAAAAATATGGAATTAGTATAAGGCCGAGACAGTCTATTTTTAAAAATAGATTTGAGGCTCTAAGAAATTGCCTAGGGTTCGCTAATAAAATTTTAGCATCTAACAGAATTACATCTGGATATAATTTTTCAAAATTGAATAGTTTTGAACAGATTCCATCCGAACTTTTGGGACAGTATGATTTTATTTTAGAGAATTTTGATCAGTTACAGGACGTTTCTACAGAAATTTATGAAAGAGCAAGTTTATCATGCAGTGTATACAACGGTAAAATAATCCGTGTTGATATTATATCTGCTGGATTTGGATATGGCTACGCACCTACTGTACACATAGAAAATAATGAAAATAACCTTGCAGAAATTACTACTCAAATTGATGCTCAAGGAAGAGTTGTTTCTGCTACAATCAAAAATTCAGGTAAAAACTTTTTAACTAATCCTGTGTTAACAGTAAGAGAGCATGTTGCTGTCATTGCTTCTGACACCAATTCCAACTTACGTTGGAGTTTTTATAAATTTGATTATAATTTAAGAATATGGACAAAATTTAGAACTCAACTTTATAATACATCTTTATATTGGCGATATATTGATTATAAGGGAGACACATTTAATCAATATAAATCCTTTAGATATATTTTAAATGATGTGTTTGAATTAGATTCAATCGATGAGATCAGTCAAGGCGATTATGTTAAAATTTTAAATGCAGGTGACAACAATTACATAATCTTAGAAAAGGCCGTTAATGGTAATTTTTCAGATGACTACAATATTGTTTACCATCAAAATGGGACGATTGAGTTTTTAGATTCATTATGGAATTTTAACACATCTCAGTATTCATACGATAAGGTAACATTAGATGAAACCTTATATGACCAACTACCTGATATTGAATTAACAAACATTTTATTAGCCCTTAAAGAAGATTTATTTGTTGATAATCTAAAGAAATATTGGAATTTATTTTTCTTTGCATCGGTAAAATATGCATTAACTGAGCAAAAGATGTTAGATTGGGCATTTAAGACCAGTTTTATTACTGTGAAAAACAATGTTTCTTATCTTAATACTTCTTCAACCTTTACACTTGATACAACTGAATATATTGAAAATTATATTCAAGAGGTAAAACCGTATAGAAGTAAAATAAGAAGTTTTGTATCTGCTTATCAATACATTGAAAATGGCAGAATTCATACAAGTGATTTTGATTTGCCCCCGTATTATAGTGATAGTTATGGTAGATTTACATCTACATCTGTAATTGTATCGGCTAGCACTGATTCAAGTATATTATCTGCTTATCCATGGAAAGATTGGACTGATAATTATAAGTATTCCGTTAAAGAAGTCTTAGTAGCGAATGGTGGATCTGGATATACTAGCCCTCCACTAGTGGTATTTTATAGTAATTCGACACCGCTTACTCAGGCGACTGGCGAGGCCTATATTAGGAATGGACGGGTATATCGAGTTGTTGTTACTAACGCAGGAAGTGGCTACGATAAGAAAGTCTGGATTTCATTTGTTGGAGGAGGAGGTTCAGGGGCTACAGCGTCTGTGGTATTGGACAATACAACTATAAGAAAAAATACAATTGGACTGAAGTTTGATAGGTATAGTAAACTGTCAGAAATAGGTAATACCACAGTTACTTTTACAACAAGCACGAATGGAGTATTATATGAATATGAATTACCTATTCATGCTGATCCTGATAAATTTACAATAGTTGCAACTCTTGATAAAAAGTTAATTTTAACTGCTGACTATAATATTGTTAGTTTTAGTAAAGATGAAAATGGATATAATAAAGATCATTCTAAATTTGTCTTTGTAAATTATCTTCCATCCGCTGGAAAGTTACTTAAGGTAGTATATAAAAAGCATATCTCTTTATTCAATGCGATTGATAGAATTCAAACATACTATAATCCTACATCGATCATGCCTGGTAACTATCTTCCTATTCTTATGGAAGGTTTAGAATATCCAGGTCGTCAGATCAGTGGATTAAAATTTGATTATTCTACAACATTGCTTGGTATGGAAAATACTGCGACAACAGTTTATGATAACGGTGGAGGATGGAATGACTTTACAAGTTACTATGCTAGAGCTAAGGTTATTGCTACCGCTACAACTGATACAACGGTATTGTACCTAAATACAGTTAGTGATATTGTTATAGGACAAACTTTAAACTTCCTTAATACCCCTTTGAAAAAGGTAAGAGATGACACGGTTGTAGTGGCAATTAATACAACTAATAATTCTATCCAAATAAGTTCTGCGACCTACCTCATTAAATTTGCAACATCGACTGCGACTTCGGTAGGTACACCTGTTGAATATGAGACTAAAATTCCATTCAATGGGAACTTAAGATCCGGAGATGTAATTTCTATATCTGGAATTGCTGCTACTGGGTTTAACGGGGTAACAGTTATAACTACTGTTACTAGCAATAAGACATTTATAGCACCTGCTGTAGGAACTTTACAATTTATATCTACTTCTGGGTCTAGTTTATCTAGAGTTAGGGCTTATAGTCTCTTAGAAACTATTGAGCCGCAAAATAGATTAATTGGAAACTACAATACTTTTATAGGTAATTGTGAATTCGGAAATTATAATTTAGTATCTAGTAGTCCAAGTATGATGGAGGGATATACCGCTACATGGACATTAAGTGGATTAAATGTAAACTTTGGTACTGGCAGAACCTACACTTACTTCATTACTGGTACAAATATAACTTCTGGAGATTTTGTAGGCGGCTTAACCGGTACAATTACAACCAGTGCATTATCACTTCCAATTACTTTTAATATTGGATCAACTATAAATGCAGTTAATACTAGTTCAAATGGAGGAATATATACAGAAACATATTACTTGAATATTCTTACAACAGATAGTTCTCGTGTTATAGCCTCTGGAAGTATGAAACTGAGAAACAGTCCTGAAGGAATGTCTGTCTGGGGAATTAGATCTTATGATGTTGATAATAACATTTCAACAACCTTTAGAGAAGGTGATATAATAAGGTTCTCTATAACAGGAACCAATATTGATTTTGCCAGTGATGGGGTATCTTTAAGTTTAGTTGCATCAGGATCGGGAGTTTCTAATTTAGATTTTACTAATGGATTATTGACAAGTAGTAATGTCGTAGTGTATAGTGAAGAAGAATTTCCTGTGTATATAGATGTAGGTCTATCAGAAGATTTAACCACCGAAGGATTAGAAACAGTTACGTTTAGCCTTAATGTTAGTACAATAACTAATGTAACTACCTATAGTACGGAAGCAATTGCCACAAGTACAACAGTGACAGTCCTTGATACTTCGTTGACTCAACCTTCTACGTACAGTATAGAAGCACTTCAATCTACTGTCTATGAAGGCTCCACTGCAACATTCAGACTTAAAACTACCTATGTAACAATAGGTACTCAGGTTCCGTTTATTGTGACTGGTACGATTAGTGTTTCGGATTTGAATACCACTACATATACAGGAACCTTTATACTCGTTGATGGAGGAACGATTAATCCAGGCGGCCAATATGCAGATGTTTCATTTAATATAGCAAGCGATTCTGCGTCAACAGGTTTAGAATCTACTGAATTTGTATCAATGACTTTAACAAATAAAGTTTCTAATAGTGCAACCATTTACATAAGAGATCAATTAGATCAAGTATATGGAAATACTTCGATTATAGGATATGCTGTTAATGGGGCTCAATCTTATACTAGAATAAAAATTAGGAATACTGGAACATTTGATTTTGATATATTTGATTCAAATCAGTCTTCATCAATAAAACCGGTGTCAGGATCTCAGATTTGGGCAGTTAATACTTCATTACCTTCATATTATGTTAGAGGAATAATAGAACCTACAAATGTTTGGACTGGAGAAACTAAATTTACTGGTCCGGGATTTGCTAACCCTGTTACATATCGCGATTTTACATCAGGTCCTGTTTATGGAAATTGGGTAACTGTAAATACAGCAGAAACATCGGCAGTTTTTGGTAATTTAGGATGGTTTGGTTATGCTATAGCAGATAGTGTAAACCAAACTAGTGCTAGTGGTAGATTTAACTTAACTATACAAGTATCTAAAACTTCAGGAGGTTCCGTAGTATCGCAGGGAGTATTTGATTGCTATGTCTATTCTGATATTAGTCCGTCTGGGCAAGGGTTTGATGGCAATGATTTTGAAGGTGAAGATTTTAGAGATTTATTATAATGAAAACAATTGATCAGACTAATACATCAAATTCGGCTATAATTGTTACTGATAATCTATTATCTGACATTTCCAGGCATGTGGTATTTGTCAACGAAGTACAAATATTTACAGCGAGCACTACAAGCATTTGGTATCAATTACTAGAAGATACGGAACTTAGAGGAAGAGCTTTAATTAAGGTCAATAATTTAACTTCTGGAACCTGCTATATTTTTAGTGCTACATGTTATACTGACCCTGGTATAGAATTTTGGAAATATGATTTCGAACCTGCAGCCAGTGATATCTCTTTACAGGGCGGAGAATGGCTCAACGGAAATAATGTTACCGCTCTTGCTACATATACAAATGATATAATTACCAGTGGTGGTGCATTTATGCACCCCTATAATGATTTTTCTCCCGAAGAATTAGTACCTGGCCATACTACAGATAGTTTAGGTATTAATGTTTACACACAATTTGGAGAAACATATGCCACTGTGCTTTCTGGGTCATTTAGCGTAACAGCAACAAATACCTTAACCTCTTATCAAATTAGTGCTAGCATTGATTCAGTGGCTGGATACTTAGTATATTTTAATAATAAAATTTTTCAAAGATTTACAACGACAAATTTTACCACCAGCAATCAATATTTTATACAAGGGAAGAATATCATCATCCCTCCTCAATCTAGCAGCGGCACTGCTGGGTATTCATATGTAAAAATAGGAGGAAGTGGCCTAATTGATGATACAACGGTGTATGCAACTTCTAGTACAACAATACCTATGGTAATTGTTGAAAGTTTAGCATCTTTTGATTCTGTAAAGAGTGTTTATGTTTTAATGGATGGACAAGAAGTAACTGCTCTTACAACCTCCTCAACAAGTAATTTTGGTTATTTACTTGAAAAAGATTGGACAACTACAAACGCATTAAACCCTATAGATAATTCTGCAAGGGCTGCTGTTCGTCTTTATAATGTTCCGTCAGGTGAACATGTAATAAGTGCATGGTATTTCAGTATTCCAGATGTAAAATTTAATAAAATTAAAGAGGATTTTTATACAGTTAATGGAAGTCAGACGGTAGTTCTCAACTCTGCTATAGGTTTATGGCAACCTTTTAGTGACAAAGTTTTAGTAGAGATAGGTGAAGGATCTCTTAATACTTTTAGAAGAAGATTAACCCCTCCTAAGGTTAGTAATTATATTATTAAGGACTACCAAACAGTTTTTAGTTTTTTCGATGACGGCCATGTTCCTAGTTCAACCTATGATCCGACTGATGTAATTGTTTATGCAAATGGTTCTCAAATTCGATCTGGATATGATTTCAATTTTGATTTTACAAATAATCGTATAATATTACATGCAGGTTTGTTCCCTAATGGAACATCTATAAGCATTTTAAATAAAAAACGTGAATCTGGTAATTTATATGATTATATCATTAATGATAACATACTTAGATTTGAACCTAGTCCATTAACAAACAAATCAGTTAAGGTTACAACCTTTAGTACCCATGATAATTTATTCATGGAAACAGAAATTTTTAATTGGAATCCTTCGAGAAGATTTACATTTATAAGATCAATTTTAGACGATAATTATATCTGGGTTTACATTGACGGAATACCGTTAGTTCATGGTATAGACTTTAGAGTTTTATCAGATTTAAGAACTGTAGAAATCAGTTATGATTTAACAATAACTGGTTCTCCTACAGTGGTAATTACTTCTATAAAAAGACCAGATATACCTAATAAAGTTTATGGATATAGGATTTTTAATGATTTTTACAATAGAACTTCGTATAAAAGACTTAGTAAAGATCATACAACATTCTTAACTGAATTATTAAGTCCTGATGATTCTAACATTTCTATTAATGAAGAATCGAAATTATCCCCTGTTAATGCTGCAAAAAATATTCCTGGAGTAGTTTTAATTGACAGAGAGAGAATTGAATTTTTTGGAAGAAGTGATAATTTATTAACTGAACTTCGTAGAGGAACAGGTGGAACAAGTCCGGCTCCTTGGAGCGAGCCCTCTACTAAAGTTATAGATCAGGGTATCCTACAATCAATACCAAGTTCAGGTGATATGACTTATGTTTATACTACTTCAACCACAAATACCAGTACCTATCTAATCTCAACATTTAATACACAAACTGGACAAGGAATCAATCTAGATAATCAAGTTCCTGCACATGATCAAATAACAGTATATCTTGGAGGCAAACCATTAAACAAATCCTCTAGATTAATTTATGAAACTGTAACCAGTACAGAGTTAATAACAATTGGACCTGAGTTTAGTATTACTACCTCTACTCAGGCTTTAGAGTTAAATATTGGTGATAGATTAATACCTGGATTGACCCTAACTGTTACCCATAGAAAGGGAAGAATTTGGACTGGAACCGAATCGATTCTTACAAGCGAAGTAAGACAGGCTAAATTCATTAGACAAAAGGAAGCAGAATTACCAGATGTTTACTTCTACGGAGGTGATCCACGGTTATTAGATGAGAATTACGTGCCTATTAGTAACGAATTCAATGAAATCATAAGGATAGAATAACATGCCTCGTACTATAGATTTACCTAATAATTTTACTGCCACAAGTTTAACAAGTTTGATTGTTACTCAAAATCAAGCAACAGGCAGAATAACCTATCCTAATTTCTTGTATTGGTTAGGTATTGAATTAGGTTTAACCCAAGAGTTAACTGCGTCATCAGATGTAAATTTTAATAGTGTGCAAACTGTTAATACTGGAACATTTGATAGAATTAATTTAGAGAGAAATATTGCTATTGGAGGTCCGGATCCTCTTTCAGTATTAGACACAAGTTTATATATCAGTAATTCTAGAGTATCTAATAGGCCAACAAATATCAAACTTAGAGGTTATACCGGTAATTATGGATCATTTACTCCTGCATATCCGCAAATTAAAAGTGAAGTGGCAAAAGGTTTGTTGTCAAATGCAGAGGCAGTTGACACAGGTAATATCTTAGGAGAAATTGCATTTTCTGGCCATGACGGTATAAGATTTACAAACACTATAACAGGCTTGATTTCATTTCGTGCTGCTGAAACATGGATAGGTACTGGAGATTCTACAACCAAGTCAGGAACTTCTTGGAGAGTAGCATCTCAGCCTATTAATACAGTTCTAAAAGACAGTACTCAATTTAATCATCTGTGGCAAGAATGGACACTGAGTGGGGATAATGTTGCCATCAATAATCTATATATCGGCGACGGGTCTATGAACACTGCTACTATTCTTGTTAGAAGTAACGGTGTTGTCCAACAAGGTCATGGATCAACGAATGTAAATTTTGTGAATAGTCAACTTAGATTAATTGGTGTCCCTGCAGAAGCAACTTTGGAAGCAGATAATCAAAGTTTAGACGATACACTAAAAATTCAATTTGTTGCAGGTAGAGGAAGCGGCACACAAGGCAGAAGAAATCCAGTTAAACAAGGAGATACTCTCGGGCTTATTGATTACAGAGGTCAATATCTCACAAGTTCTACAGATTTTGGAGTAGCCGTCGGAAGTATTAGTTTAAAGGCAATTAGTGATTTCACGGTCGCTAATAGAGGTACTAAGTTTGTGCTGAATACTGTGAATAGTGGTACAACATCTGAAAGCACAAGATTAGATCTTAGCAGCAAATTCCATAGATATTCTAGTGATAATCATGTATTTCTTTCCAGTACAGGATCAGTGTTAGCAACATTAACTACTGAAACTGGGTTGACGATTTATACAACTACAACATTCGCCGGAGGTCTTTTAGAAACTACTCTAGCAACACGTACGGTAAAAACTGGATCAGTTACTACTGGATCTTTGAATACTGCTACAATGGAAATAGTTGGATTTAAATCTTATGTTTTGAGTAAGGTAGCCACAGATTATCCTGCTAGAGTTAGGATTTATACAGATACTACTGAAAGAAATACCGATTTTTATAGGTCAACTACCACATCCGTTCCTGCCAATCTCGGATTAATTGCAGAAGTAATAACTACTTCAGGTAGTTTAACAAAATTAGTGTCTCCCGGAGTATTTGGATTCAATAATGATTCCCCTTCAAGTTCTACAATTTATGTTTCTGTAACTAATAACGATACTGTTACAAGGAATATTACATTAAATTTGACATTATTGCAACTTGAACAGACGGCATAGTATACATTTAATTAATTGATAAATATCATTGGAACATACCATATATGGATAATCAAAAAGACAACGGCTTACTGCATATCGAAGGTCATATTAAGATTTTTGATCCTCAAACCGATTACGTTTTTGTAAACAAACGTAATGCCATTCATTACGAAAATTTTAGTATAGGACTTGCTAGGGCAATGTCAAACCAGCAGCGAGGATATATCTATAAGATGGTATTCGGCAATGGAGGAACTAGAATAGATCCTACAGGTATTATTACTTACAAAACACCTAACACCGTTTATTCGGCAGCCGGTCT
>JACCDO010840072.1_pt1 | contig 12336 bp, 12 predicted proteins | sample 7446101 | NCBI WGS metagenome assembly JACCDO01 (sample SAMN15323440, study PRJNA562643) | freshwater metagenome | isolation source: river surface water | place: USA:Blue River Watershed | collected 2017-08-16 | reverse complement strand
GAATTAATAGTCAGTCAGAAGTATTCGAAGCCGCTTTAGCCCAGCGGCAAATTCCGGTAACTTTGCGCGGTACAGAGAGATTTTTCGAACGTCCAGAAGTAAAGAATGCACTGTTGAATTTACGTGCCGGCCTACACGTTAGTAGTGCCCACAATTTAACCCAGACTGTGAAAGATATTTTGGGTGGCTTGGGTTGGCGGGCAACTACTCCAGAAGGTGGCCCAGCCACAAGAGCGGCTTGGGAATCGTTAAACACTTTGGTCGAACTTGCCGTAGATGTCGAGGCAGAGAATGCGCTGGCTACATTGGCCGATTTTGTGACTCTTTTAGATCAGCGAAATGAAATGGAGTACGCCCCAAGTGCAAACGCAGTCACTTTGGCTTCGATTCATGCGGCTAAAGGACTTGAGTGGCGCGCAGTATTTCTTGTTGGATTGAGTGATGGATTATTACCAATTTCGCATGCAACTAAGGCAAGTGAGTTTGCCGAAGAGCGCAGACTTTTCTATGTTGCAATAACTCGTGCGAAAGAAAATTTAGTGATGTCTTGGTCGCATTCTCGCCATAAGGATGCCAAAGGGTACCGAGAACCGTCACCGTTACTACGCGATTTAGTTATCAGCTAGCTGCATTACTTTTTGCTAGCCAGGTGCAACCGCAATCAGCATGCGCTGGTACGTCAAAATTTGAAATCTCACCCGAATTTGTCAGATTCTGCCAATGATTATCTTGGGTTAATTCATTTTCTAACCATCTACTTATTTGCTCATACCCATGTAATGCTGTGCGCAAAATTAAGCTTGTCGGGGTCTGATCTGGTACTTGTTTACCGATTAGTTGGGTTACTAATCTTGGCCAAGCATCATCACGATCTGATTGATGTAAGTGGTAACACCTTATGCATCCAGCACTACCTGGATTAATTACTGAAGTAATTAGTGCGCTCGCCGGACTAGTAGCCAAGGCGATAAATGGCGTATCAGATTCAACTGCTACATCCGCCAGTTTTGGATCAAGATATGGCAAGTCTGAAACGGGGTCAGGGGCGAATACAAATAAATCTGGCTTACTTCTTGTTTCTTTGGTTCGCATGCTTTTAAGTTGGTCGCGGTGTACGCGCTCGAGCATTGTTTGAATTACAAAATCTCGCCGCAAGTTAACATCTAAACGACTGAATCCCCAAGGTGTTAAATCATTTAAAGTTACCTTAGTTGACTCTAAAACACGTAAATTAGACAAACCAGAGTTACCCAATAGCAGAGCCAAGGTACTTCCTAGTCGACCACCTCCGACAATTACTAATCTTATTTTTGAACGCTGGTTTACTAAGTGTGCAATTGAATTAACTGAACGACTTGCATCTAAGTGGTGACTTTGTTGATTACTAGTTAATTGCGTAGTTCCATGATTCACACAAATCAAAAGTTTTTGATCAACCAATAAGTTAAGTATTTGCAATATTGAATCTTGTTCAACATTGAAAAGGTCGATAAGTTTTGCTACTGAGGTATATCCATCACATTTTTTTAAAAGTCCGTGTAGGGCGGCAGGTAGGCATAAGGAATTTTGTGGATCGAGACCGACTTGGATTTGATCTTTATTTCGCAAATAGATGTGCACACCAGGAGCTAATTGCAGGGTGGAGGAAAGAATGTCTTTAGTAGTTTTCATGGCGCAGTTGTAGTGCATTTCAATAATTCCCAAGGAGTATTACCCACATCCTTTTTCGCCAAGCAAGGCACAAATTTCGACATAATTATCTGAAAACTTTTTTCTATCCACACCCGGTGGATAGAAAAATGCCAGCAAAACCTGGGAATTTTTAGTGCATTTCAAAAAATATCCCCAAGTTTTACACCGTTAATCCCCAGCAATTCACAGGTCTTTCCCCAGTTGATCCCCAGCCTTATCCACAGTGAAGTCCGAAAAATAAGGAATTTTATTGGCAATGTAAACGATAAACGCGTAAATTCATTCTTCGTTGAAGCTCTCGAGATAACGAGCCGGCATTCGCAAGGGGAAGGCGAATGAACGAGCACGCGGCTCGAGAGCTTCATCTCTTCTAAACCAGTTTCGTCAGTGGCGATAGTTAATCTAAATACATGACCACCGAACAAACTTCACTATTCGATGATCATCTTTATCGTGATTCAGCAAGCACAGTCAGTAAATCGTTCGTAAACAAAATCAAAAACCCTAATTCTTTGGATTATGAAGTTCGCCGAAGTAAAAGGCGAAAAAAATCAGTTGGTGCATTTCGCGAAAATGGTAAAACAATTGTTGTTGCCCCAATCAGAATGTCACTTAAAGAGATTGCAATTTATGCCGAGGAACTAATCTCAAAATTAGATAACCATTATGAAAAAATTTCTTCTAACGAAATACTTCATCAACGAGCAAAATACTTAGTTGCAAACTATTTAGAGTTTGATTTATTTGAAACACATCCAGTGCCAATCGAAATAACTTGGGTAACAAATCAAAATTCACGTTGGGGCTCGTGTACTCCACACGATGGAAAAATTAGAATTTCACATAGACTGCAAGCTGCCCCGCAGTATGTAATAGATGCAGTTTTATTACATGAGTTAATTCACTTAATCGTTCCTGATCACAGTGAAAAGTTTTATGCCCACTTAAGTAAATTTGAAGACTATAAGTTAGCTAAAGAATTCCTAGCTGGCTATTCCTTTGCCCGCGAGAATATCTAAGATTCTTCTTCTTTGGGCGCATCTGTCGTTTCAATAATTCGATTTAGTTCAGCCATTAAGTCAATTGATTGTGAGTCCAAGTAAGCCTGAATGTCACTCAGGTCATCTAATGAAGGCAATAAGTCAGGATGTTGCCAGATTTCATCCCGATTCGCTTGACCTTTAAGTTCAGTTAATTTTTCCCAAAGTTGGGCAGCTTCGCGCATTCGCTTTGGTCGTAATTCAAGGCCAATTAATCCAGCAAATAATTTTTCGGCAGGTCCACCAGCAGCACGACGACGACGGAATGCTTCATCGAGTGCAACTGCGCTTGTTAGTCGATTAGATATGGCCTCACTGACTACAACCGAAACCCAACCTTCGATGAGCGCCAAGAGCTGCTCTAATTTCTCATGGGCTTTTACTTGCTCTGGAGTTAAAACTGGTTCGAACAAATCTGGCGTAATGCTGTTTTGTATTTGTTCTGGATTTGTGGGGTCAAGGCCAGCAATCGCATCTTGAATGCGGGAGGTATCAATTTTTACCCCTTTCGCATGTGCCGCGATTGCCGAAAGTATTTGCGAGTTTAGCCACGGAGCATTTGCAAATAAACGGCTATGGGCGCGTTCACGAAGCGCGACATAAATACGAACATCACTTTCATCTAGTCCAAGCGAGTTGCTGAAGTTTGTCACGTTGCCGGCAACATACCCACTAATCTCATGATCTGTTAGGGGAATGCCAACATCTGAGGTACTTAAAACTTCGTTAGCCATACTTCCAAGTGCTTGTCCGAATTGAGTTCCGTACATTGTTGCGCCCATTGATTTAGCCATTGCCATGATTGGCCCAGTAATCGCGGCGAAATCTTTTGACGCCAAGGTCTCACGCAAATTTGCGGCAACTTCGGGTGGCAGTGAAGAAAGAAACTCTTCAGGAATTTGCAGTGAGCCGCCATCTTGATCATTTGGTAGCAAGCCCGTCATGGCGCCAGAGACTCCTTCGGCCACCGGCTCAACTATCTTTTTCCAACTTTCAAAAGTTTGGTCAACCCATTGCTGCTTTGTTAGGAGTCGGTGAGAAGTGTCAGATTGTGGAAATGCTGTTGCGTTATTGAGCCACAAATCGGCTAATTCCGTTGCAATTTTCATCGATTGCTCATCACGTTCTGTGATTTGCATATCTGACTTTAAAGATTTCTTCACAGCATCGCGCGCAGAATCCCAATCGACACTGCCAGTATTTTTGCCCATGTTTCGAATCATCCGCCCCATGTTTTCGAACATGGCAGCTAGATCGTTGTTATCGCCAGGGTTTGGACTAAACCCAAATGGTATGGACACTTCAGCTCCTTGAAGGTTTCTAACTCCAGATTACGGGGTAACCAGGCCACCAGAGAGGTTTGTTGTTTAGCCGTTGGCTGATATGAATCTGCATAAAATCGACCGATTCTTAACTGCCGTAAAGTTTAGGTAAGCGATTAAGGGAGATTAATGGGGCTCAAATTACGACCAACCTGGGGAGTAATCGCGCTGCTATTGCTCATTGTCATTGGTTCGATCAAAGTCCCATACGTTTTACTGAGTCCTGGACCTGCCTACAACACACTCGGTGAAATTGAAGGTCAAGAATTTATTTCGATTTCGGGGACTCAGACTTATCCAACAGAGGGTGCTTTATTAATGACTACTGTTTCTGAATACGGTGGTCCCTCGGAAGGCATCGATGTATTTCAGGCTCTTTGGGGATGGCTAAACCCTGATGAGGAGGTTGCACCTCGCGAAATGTTTTATGACGACAACATTTCTGAAGAAGAAAACAGATTACAAAATGCTGAAGCATTTAGCACTTCACAAACTTATGCAGTCGGTGCAGCTCTTAAGTTCTTGAAGTTGCCAGTTAGTGAAAATGTTGTGGTTGCATCGATTACAGAAGGTGCACCAGCTCTTGGTTTCTTAAAAGCTGGTGACATTGTCGTAGCTGTAGATGGAATGGAAACTAAAGTTTCGCGCGAGGTTGCAAAGCTAGTTCAAAGTAAGCCAGCTGGGTCTGTAGTCACTTTTACTGTTGTTCGTGAGGGTAATGAACTAAATGTTCCTGTTAAATCCGCAGCCAGAGTGGATGATCCTCAAACTGACGAAGATGAATCGGGAATTCCGTATGTTGGAATTGGTTTAGACATGCAGTACTTGTCTGACTTTAACGTTGACTATGCACAAACCAACATTGGTGGACCAAGCGCGGGCATGATGTTTAGTATCGCGATTGTCGATAAGTTAACGCCTGGTGCACTGACGAATGGGGTAAAGATCGCGGGCACCGGAACTATTGATGGTGACGGAAACGTTGGTCCGATCGGCGGAATCTCGAGAAAAATGATTGGTGCCTCCGATGCCGGGGCAAAACTATTCCTGGCACCAATTGATAACTGTGATGAAGTTGTGAACAACATTCCAGATGATTTAACTGTGGTTCCTGTTGCAACTCTTACCCAAGCGCTTAAAGCAATTGCTGATTTTAATTCGGGCGCTAACTTGCCACAGTGCTCTTAATGGCTCTTAATGACCAAGTAAACTGAGTCGACTAGTTAGGAAAATCATGTGCTCACCAGTTAATTGCCCATCTTGCGGAAAAATTACTTGGCAAGGTTGCGGTCAGCATTTAGACGAAGTTTTTGCTGGAGTTCCTGAAGATCAAATTTGTAAGTGTGACGAAAACTAGTCACTAAAAGTTGCTAACAGACTTTCATTTAGATTCACCACTAAATTTGGCGCGATAGCTACCGAACTTGGTTCATCATGATCTCGATACCGTAGTGCATTTAGATTTTCGCCATTTCGCATCACCGCACTAATTATTCGCACATCCCTACGGTCTGGGTGGTTTGATACTTCGGCTAACCAATCTGGATCTTCTTCCCCTGGAAGTTGCGATTGGGCATCGGGTGGAAGCACAATTCTTTCGATCGCCAGGATTGCTCCAAGCACATTTTCAGGCCAGGCAATGGTGGCTAAAAGTTCCTCTAAATTTTGCGTTGCAGATAATTCTTGTTCGATAGAGGTAAGCGGAAGTGAATCCGACAGATTTAGTTCTGCGGCTAACTCTGGCTCACTAGCAATTACTTCAGCGGTTGAGACCACGGCAAATAAACGAATGGGCTGATCCCAGCCAGCTGCACTTATATGGGACTCGACTTCTTGCACAACGGCGGCTAAATTTTCCGCATTTTCCATAACTTAAGTCTGCCGTATGTGCGGAACTGCCAAAATTCGCGAATGTGCAAAACATCGTAGGGTAGAGGGGTGAGCCAAATTAATCTCGGAAATCCAAAAAAGAGCGGTTTTGGCGTTGCCTTAACTGCGTTGATCGTGGCATTTGTCGCCTTTTCAATAGTCGCTGGCTTTTATGCAGACTGGCAGTGGTTTGCAGTCCTTGATCGCACCGACGTTTATGTAAAAGAGTTGGTAGTAAAAACAGCGCTGTTTGTCGTTGTCGGTGGACTAACTGCCCTTTTTGTTTGGCTCTCTGCAGCGTTGGCTTATCGAGCACGGCCATTTGAACTACCTCGCACACCGGAAGAATTTGCTCTTGCCCGTTACCGCGAGGCACTTGATTCATTCCGTCGAGCAGCTTTTGTGATTGCACCACTATTTTTTGGAGCCCTAATTGGTTTATCTGCTGCAGGGCAGTGGCGAGTATTTTTGCAATGGCAAAACTCAACTCCGTTTAACCAAGTCGACGCTCAATTTGGCAAAGACATTTCGTTTTATGTTTTTGAACTTCCGTTTTATCGTACGATCCTCAGCTTTGCATTTACTGCACTGATTTCTTCATTACTAATCAACCTAGCTATTCATTATCTGTATGGCAGTTTGCGCCCAACTTCTTCAATCGCATCCAATGTTGCCCGCAGACACTTAATGGTTTTCCTTGGCTTACTTGCTTCACTTAAAGCGGTTGCTTATTACTTAGATAGATACGCTCTCGCTGTTAAGTCAGACTCGCTAATTACTGGACTGAAGTACACCGATGTAAATGCACTTGTTCCAGCGAAAAACATACTTACCTACATTGCCATTGCTGTGGCGCTACTGTTTTTCGTTTCATTATTGAGACCTGGCTGGCAGCTTCCGTTCGTGGCGTTCTTTGTAATGCTTGGTTCATCAATAATTATTGGTGGGTTGTACCCAGCCTTCGTCCAGCAGTTCCAAGTGCGCCCAAGCGAATTTCAGCGTGAAGCGCCCTACATCGAACGAAATCTAGCGGCTACCAAGCAGGCCTATGACATTGCCGATGTTCAAATAACTGAATATGCGGCAATTGAAAATCCATCAGAGGCAGTACTGACCGAAGATTCAGCGACTTTGAACAACATTCGTATTTTGGATCCGAGCCTGCTGTCTCCAACTTTTCGAAACTTGCAACAGATTCGTGGTTTCTACGCTTTTGCGGACACATTAGATATTGATCGTTACTTAATTGATGGCGTTAAGCGTGGAACTGTAATTGCTGTTCGGGAAATAAACCTTGATGGCGTCGCAGAAAGCCAGCGCAACTGGTTTAACGACACAATGGTTTTCACGCACGGTTATGGTGCCGTAGCAGCATTTGAAAATACAGTTAGCCGAGATGGTTCACCAGCGTTTTTTGAGTATGACGTTCCACCAACTGGTGGCTTGCAGATTGATCAACCAAGAATTTACTTTGGCGAGCAATCTCCGCCTTATTCAATAGTTGGTAAAGGTCCAAACGGTGAAGATCGAGAACTCGATTATCCGGATGACAACAGCGAAAATGGCCAGACTAACAACACATATGACGGTACTGGCGGTGTTGCGGTAGGAAGTATTTTCCAACGTGCGATTTTTGCAGTTAACTTCCAAGATCCAAACATCTTGTTATCAAACCAAATTACTCAAGATTCAAAAATTCTTTATGACCGTAATCCAAAAGATCGCGTGGCAAGAATTGCACCTTGGCTAACAATTGATGGTGACCCATACCCAGCGGTAATTGATGGTCGAATTCAATGGATTATTGATGGATACACAACATCAAACAACTATCCATACAGTGCGCGAATCTCGCTACGCGATGCGACTTCAGATTCAACGAGTGCTCAGGCTACTTCGATCACGTTAAATGCAGGCAACATTACTTACATTCGTAATGCTGTCAAAGCAACCGTTGATGCATACGACGGCACAGTAAAAATTTATGGTTGGGATGAAACAGATCCAATTTTGCAAACTTGGATGAAGGCATTCCCAGATGTTGTGCAACCTAAATCTGCTATTCCTGCAGGTGTACTTGAACACGTACGCTACCCAGAAGATATGTTCAAAGTTCAGCGCGATATTTTGTCTCGTTACCACGTAAATGATGCTCAAGCTTTTTATTCTGGCCAGGACTTCTGGATTATTCCCAAAGACCCAACAAAGCCAGAGTTACAACAAGCTCAGCCACCTTATTACTTGACCTTAAAGATGCCTGGTCAAACTGAAGCGGCATTCCAGTTAACAACGACTTATGCGCCGACAAAGCGACAAACCTTGGCATCTTTTATGGCAGTTAATGCTGACCATGGCCCTGATTACGGAACTATTCGAATTCTGCAACTGCCACGAAATACTACGATTCCAGGACCAACTCAGGTGCAAAATAATTTTGAATCTGATCCGACTGTGGCAACCCAACTGTCATTACTTCGCCAAGGTGGTTCCGATGTTCAGCTAGGTAACTTACTTTCGTTACCGGTTGGCGGCGGCTTACTTTACTTTGAACCTGTTTATGTTCGAGGTAGTCAAGGTGAAGGTTACCCACTGCTTCGTAAAGTACTCGTATCATTTGGCTCAAAGGTTGCATTTGAAGACGATTTAGCAACTGCGTTGGCCAAAGTTTTCACTGGACAAACAGTTACGCCAACTCCCGAATCACCAGAGACGCCAACTTCGCCAGAAGAAGGCCAGACGCTAACTGATTTGCAAATTCTGGCTAAAGCCATTGAAGATGCAAATACTGCCTATGAAGACGGACAAGCTGCACTAGCAAAGGGTGACTTTGCTGCATATGGATTGGCGCAAGATCGCCTTGCAGATGCATTGCGTCGAATTTCGAGTGCAAGCGGAACGATTACTGGATCAAGTCCAGTACCTAGTGCAACTCCGATACCGACTCCATAACGACACCTGATTTTTAGGAAAGTTAAGGCGATACTTAGAATCAAGTAGTGGATTTACTTAACCTTGATTTAATTAACGGCCTTCCGATTCATCCTCTAGTCGTTCATGCTGCTGTCGTATTTGTACCGCTAACAAGCATCGCCCTATTGATTTTGGTATTTTTTCCAAAGTTTCAGGCCAAATATTTGAATTTAGTTTCGCTCAGTGCCCTGATTGCGTTAGGCAGTTCGTTGCTGGCCAAGCAATCTGGCGAGACTTTTGCTGCTCGGGTCGGCTGGCCCGGAGAACATGCTGAGTTAGGCGAGCAACTTGTTGCCGTCACGGCTGTGCTTACTGGGGCGATCATTGGTTGGAATTTATTAATTCGAATTGGAAAATCAGGTTTACTTGTCCAGATTGCAAAGTTTGGCGGAGCACTTGTAGCCATCGCTGCTTTAGTGGTCACATATCAGACTGGTCATTCTGGTGCGAAAGCAACTTGGGAAAACCGTTTAGCTCCAAAAAGTGAAGAAACCCCATCAGTAACTAATGGGTTACCTACAGATGGTTCGTCGATTGTGCTCAGTGCCGATGAAGTCGCTAAGCACAACTCTGGTAGTGACTGTTGGTCGATTGTGAACGGAAATGTGTACAACTTAACAAGTTATGTAAACAGCCATCCTGGTGGTGCGGCAAATATTGAAAGTATTTGTGGCAAAGATGGCTCGAGCGCATTTAAGGGTCAGCACGGTGGGCAAGGTGCCCCAAATAATGCACTTTCGAACCTATTACTTGGGCCAGTAGACTCATCGATTTCAAATGCTGATGTGCAATCTCCGACAACCGGAACTACTCAAGGAACTTCTGAGGAATCAGAAGAAGGCGAAGAAGGATCTGAGTAGTTAGTTTCAGTTACTTGCCAATGGCGCCCGAAAGTCGCAAGTAGTAAGAACTAATTAAAAGTAATATTCCCGCAGTAAATCCGGGTGTGAGTGCAGCGGCAGTTGAGCTGACTGAAATTACGTACTTGAAGTCAAAGGCCAAAATTGACATCGCGATTGGCATTAAGGCAATCGCGATGTTCATCAAGCCACCAAGTCGCGCATCCAGATGATAACCAAAAACCGTAGCTACAATCGTGAATGCAAAACTGCCAACTGCTAACCAGGGACCACGCTGATCAATAAATTCGCGGTATTCTTCAGAAAAAAACAGGCTCACTAGATTTGTAATTCCAGCGGCAATTAGAAGTACCCAAAGCACAGGCTTTACAAACTTTGATTTAAACCAAGCCATTACAGACAAGACAATTAGGGGAACTGCCCAAAGGGCAATTAGTAACGATCCAGTTGAACCACCTGGATCAGCTAGAGCGTACCCAGCAGTAAACAGTCCACCGAGTAAACCAAAGCCAACCATCATCCAAAGAGCAAAGGATTTGGCAAATTGAGCACGTTTGCGTGCATTTTGCTGAATCGCAAAATAAATGAGATTTATTGCAAGTACTAAAACAGTCAGTAATAACGTGCGTGCCATTTGATACCTATTCCATAAATTGATCAGCGATTAAAGCGGCACCAAATATAAAAACGACAGTAATTGCGACTGCAAGAACGGTCTTTTTCAAATTTTTAGTCTGCCTGTATACAACTGTGGCGACAATACCCACAGCCAAAATTACAAAAATCAAAAATGGATTAACCATTAAACACCTCTGTTTCAAATCTAAACTATTAAGAATGATTCAGCTGGATTGGCAGCCAAGCTAAATTTTTGTGGTCTTGATGGCATAGTGGATACATGAGAAAAATTGCTTTAGTTTCTATTTTCACTATTTTTCTTAGCGGTTGTTCGCCAACAAGTACGAATACTTCGCCGATACCAAGTCAGAGCAATCTGACACCGACAGAACAACCAAGTCAGTCATCAACTGCGCAACAAAATATGGCGACTTTGTATTTTGTAAGCGATACCGGTAATTCTTTTCGACTTTTCTCAGAAAGCCACGACTTGAAAATTTCAACGGGTGACAAAGCATCTGATGCTGTATCAATTTTATTGTCAGGCACCCAACCTAAAGATTCTGATTACGTAAATCTTTGGCCAAATGATTCAAGACTTAATGGGTTAACTGTTACTAATGGTTTTGCCACAGTTGATTTACACTTCGAACAGTTAAACGTTGGAGCAGAAACTGAACTGCGTGCAATTGAACAAATCTTGTGGACCTTAAAGGCAAATAATCCTGAAATCACCCAAGTTGAGTTTTTGCGGGATGGAAATATTGTAGAAAGTTTTGCCGGACATGTAGATACGTTAGAAGTTTTTCAAATTGATGAGGGCTATCAGTCTCTGGCAACTGTCGATTTGGATTTAGATGAAGGCCAAGTGATAAGCAGTGGTCAATTGGTCACCGGTCTTGCCTGTACTTTTGAGGCAAACGTGCCATGGGAACTTTTTCAAAACGGACAATTGGTGAATTCAGGGGCCCAAACGGCACAGCAAGCTTGTCCGGCTAGATCAAAATATTCAATCGATCTTGGCCCGCTAAAACCAGGAAGTTACTTGCTTAGAGTCTGGGAATCTTCAATGGAAGATGGATCTTTAATAAACGAAGATACTAAGAACTTCGTAGTGAAGTAACTATTTAATTTCTTTAAGCCGGATAGAAACTAAATCTAAAAGCAATTTTTTATCAACTTTCCAGTCAACTGGAACTTGGATAGTTTTCTTGTTCGTTTTGTAATTTGTTAATTGCTTTTCAAGTTTTTGCACCGAGTCTTTACCCCAGGGTCCAAGCAAAATATGATTTTTTAATACACTGACACCGATTATGTATTCAGTGCCAAGTTTTAGCATTGGTTGATTCCAGGCGATTACTAATTCCATTTTTGGATACTTAGCCTGAATTGCTTTAAAAATATTTTGGACGGTTTTTCGCTTTGTGTCATCAAATGGCTTGAGATATTGATCTAAAGTTGAAAATCGCTTTGAGCTTTTTGATCCACGTGAATACATAACCAAAGCATTGGCATGAGCTTGGCTAAAACCATGATTTTCCTTTAAAAAGGCAACTTGTTCTGGATATTTTTCATCCTTTAAATCAGCCATGACATCAAACCAATAACGCATTGGTTGGCCATATTTTTTCTCTATTGCTGGAAAATAAGATTCACGATCGCCGCTTTTAGTTCCCACCGATAAAAATTATCATGTTAACTTGGGTTAAATCGTTAATTAATAAAGACTTTCGGAGATTCATGGAATTTAATGACATCAATCGCGTAGTTTCAGACAGTTTTTTTTATACCCAATCACTTCGGCGGTCTTTACATGAGATACCAGAAGTGGGTTTATTTTTGCCCAAGACGCAAAAGTTTGTTTGCGCCGAACTTGAAAAATTTGGGCTTGAAGTCGAATCTAACGACGAGTCAAGTGGATTAAGTTTGGTTATCAATCCTGAGGGTAACGAGACTCTTGTTTTC
>JACCDO010618862.1_pt1 | contig 12338 bp, 10 predicted proteins | sample 7446101 | NCBI WGS metagenome assembly JACCDO01 (sample SAMN15323440, study PRJNA562643) | freshwater metagenome | isolation source: river surface water | place: USA:Blue River Watershed | collected 2017-08-16 | reverse complement strand
GGGACTGTCGTCTGCCGAGGTGCCGCGGCTGAAGCTGAAGTGGGCGCTCGCCTATCCGGGTGGCACCTTCCGTGCACGGTCCCGGCCCACCTTCGACAACGGCGTGCTCTACGTGGGCAGCCAGGACGGCACCGTCTATGCGCTGGATGCCAGGACGGGCTGCCGCCACTGGACCTATCGGGCCAGTGCCGAAGTGCGTACGCCGGTACTGGTCGGCACCGTCGGGCCGGAGCAGCACCGCGTCGCCGTGTTCGGCGACCTCAACGGGCGGGTGTACGCCTACGACACCGTGGCCGGGAAGCTGCTGTGGAAGCTGAAGGCGGACGACCACCCCGCCGCCACCATCACCGGGGCACCGGTACTGCACGAGGGCGTGATGTATGTGCCCGTCTCCTCGCTGGAGGAGGCCTCGGCGGATCCGGCCTACGAATGCTGCACCTTCCGCGGCTCGATCGTCGCGGTACGCGCCCACACCGGCGAAGTGCTGTGGAAGAGCCATACCATCCTCGAGCCCGCGAGGCAGGTGGGTGTCACCCGCGCGGGGGTCAGGCGCTTCGCGCCGTCCGGTTCGCCGATCTGGAATTCGCCCACCATCGACGTGAAGCGCGGCCTCATCTATGTCGGTACCGGCAACGCCTACAGCGCTCCGGCCGACCTCTCCTCCGATGCCATCGTCGCCTTCGACCTCAAGACCGGACAACGCAAGTGGATCCACCAGGTGGTCGAGAACGACGCCTGGAACGTCGCCTGCATGCTCAAGAACGCGAATTGCCCGGAGCCCGAGGGGCCCGACCTCGACATCGGCGCCGGCACGCTGCTGCTGACGGCCGGCAGCAGGGATCTGGTTGCCGTCGGCCTCAAGGACGGCACGGTGGTTGCCATCGATCCGGACGATCCGGAGAAGACCGTCTGGAAGCGCAAGCTCGGCCGCGGCAGCATCCAGGGTGGCGTGCAGTTCGGCATGGCCCACGACGGCAATCGCCTGTACGTGCCCATCTCCGACATGGCCGACTCCCGTGACGGCAAGGTCTACGAGGGCGACATCCAGCCGGGCCTGAACGCCTTGGTGCCCGCGACCGGCGAAATCCTCTGGCGCAACATCACCGACGACGCCTGCCGTGGCCGCGACCTCTGCGACCGCGGCATCCTCGCCTCCATCGCCGCCATCGATGGCGTGGTGTTCGGCGGGCACATGGACGGCCGTCTGCGCGGCTACGACGCCGCCAGCGGCAAGGTGGTCTGGGAGTACGACACCACGCAGGAAATCACCGGCGTCAGCGGCGTGAAGGGTCGCGGCGGCTCCATGGGCGGCGGCGGCCCGGTGGTCTACGACGGCATGCTCTACGTGAACTCGGGCTACGGCCTGTACTTCCACATGCCGGGCAACCTGCTGCTGGCCTTCTCGGTCGACGGGAAATAGGGTCGTCGTGCAGCCTGCCTGCCCGGTCCGGGTGGGCAGGCCTCACGGGTTACCCTGGCCGTCATGGGACCGCTGCTGACCCTGCCGGTCGTCGAGACCCTGCGCGCCGCCCTCGTGCGCGGGGCATCCTCGGTGCAGGTCTCGCTGGATCTCGGCCGCACCACCACCGGCGTCGCCCCGACCGACGCCGGCTTCCGCTTCCAGGGCATCGACCATCCCTTGCCCGAGCGTGTGAAGGAACGCACCGTCTACCACTTCGCCGCTGGCGCGTTCGTGCCTGTCGCGCGTTTCGGTCCGCCGCTCGTGAAGCTGGTGGCCACCGACTGGGGTGCTCCCACCTTCGAGATCGACGGCATCAAGATGCTGCCCACGGCGGAGGTGTCGCCCTGGGAAGATGCCGTGCGCAAGGTAGCCCTGGTGCAGCCCGCGGGGCGCGAGGTGCTCGACACCTGCGGCGGCCTCGGCTATTTCGCGGCGGCCTGCCTCGCGGCCGGGGCCAGGCGCATCGTGTCGTTCGAGAAGAACCCCGACGTGTTCTGGTTGCGCTCGCTCAATCCCTGGTCGCCGCAGGCGGGTGGCGCGCTGGACCTGCGCCAGGGCGACGTGACGCAAGCCATCGCCGCTTTTCCGAACGCGTCCTTCGGCGCACTGCTGCACGACCCGCCCCGCTTCGGTATCGCGGGCGAACTGTATTCGCAGGCCTTCTACGAGGAACTGGCCCGCGTGCTGGCCCGCGGTGGCCGGCTGTTCCACTACACCGGCACGCCCAACAAGCTGACCAGCGGGCGCGATGTGCCGAACGAGGTGGCGAAGCGCTTGCGGGTGGCTGGCTTCACCACGGAGATGAACGGGGACGGCGTGCTCGCCGTCAGAGGATAGGCACAGTCGACAGGAGCGAGCTTGCGCGTGACTCCTATCGCTCCAGCACGTAGCTTCCCGGGGCGTCCGCCAGCGCCGGATGACGCGCATTGCCCGTGGCGGGCGGCTTCACCATCGCCCCGCCATGCGCTGCCAGCCATTCGCCCCACACGGGCCACCAGCTGCCGGGCTGTACCGGCACCTGCGCCAGCCATTCCTCCGGCGGCAGGGAGGGCTCGCCGGCGGCCCGCGTCCGCACGCGGTGGCGCCGCTTCGGGTTCACCGGTCCGCTGACGATGCCGCCGTTGTGGCCGGCACTGGTCAGCAGGAAGGTCACCGATTCGCTGCCCAGCAGCCGGTCCGCCTTGTACACGCTGCGCCAGGGCGCCACGTGGTCCGCCTCGGTGCCCACCACGAAGGCCGGCGCGCGGATGTCGGCCAGATGCACGGTGCGGCCACCCACCGTGTAGCGGTCCGCGGCGAGTTCGTTCTCCAGGTACAGCCGGCGCAGGTATTCGCCATGCATGCGCGACGGCATGCGCGTGCCGTCGGCGTTCCAGGCCATCAGGTCCACCATCGGCTCACGCTGGCCGCGCAAGTAGGTGTTCACGGCCGGTTGGTAGATGAGTTCCTGCGGACGCAACAGCTGGAACGCAGCCGCCATCTGGTGGCTTTCCAGCACGCCGCGCTGCGCCATCATCGCCTCGAGCAGCGCCAGTTGTCCGGGGCGGATGAACAGCGACAGCTCGCCGGGTTCGCTGAAATCCGTCTGCGCGGCGAAGAGCGTGAGGCTGCCAAGTCGCCGGTCGCCGCGACCGGCCAGGGCCGCCGCGCCGATGGCGAGCAGCGTGCCGCCGATGCAGTAGCCGACGGCCTGCACCGGTGCCTGCGGCACGATGGAACACACGGCGGCCAGCGGCTCCTCGATGCCGAGCCGCACGTAGTCGTCCATGCCGAGGTCGCGTTCCGCCGGCGAGGGGTTCTTCCACGAAAGGCAGAACACCGTGTGGCCCTGCGACACCAGCCAGCGCACCAGCGAGTTGGCGGGAGAGAGGTCGAGGATGTAGTACTTCATGATCCACGCCGGGACGATGAAGATCGGGGCCGCATGCACCGCCGGCGTGGCCGGCGAGTACTGGATCAGTTCCACCAGCGCGTTCCGCAGCACCACCTTGCCCGGCGTGCAGGCCACCGTTCCGCCCGGCCGGAAATCGTCCGCACCGGCGGGCGGTTGCCCGCGCTGCTGGCGGTCCAGGTCCTCGAGGAAATACTCCCAGCCGCGCTTCAGGTTCGCGCCGTTCTCGCGCCGTGTCTGTTCGACCAGCAGCGGGTTGGTGGCCAGGGCATTGGCGGGCGAGGAGGCATCGCCGGCGAGCCGCAGGCCGAAGTCGACCAGGTCGCGCTGGCGGTCGTCCAGGCCCGGGATGGCATCCGTCGCAGTGCGGGCCAGCGCCGTGAAGTTCTGGTGGAAGCGGGCCAGGACGTTGTAGGGGAACTGCTGCCAGGCCGCATCGGCATAGCGCGGATCTGCCAGCGGGGCGTTCTCGTGGGGCGAGGGGCCGGCTGCTGCGCCGGTTGGTGCATCGGCTGACGCCTGCGCCGCCAAGGCGGCCTGGGCTGCGGCGCGTTGCGCGAACGCCAGCGTATCGGTGGCCAGTTCCACCGCGCGCTGCGCCAGTTCGAGTTGCCGCGTGGGTGCGGCCAGTAGCTTGGCCCAGTAGTCGCCCCAGGCGGCGGCGAAGGCGCCGGCGTCGAGGCCGCCGCTCAGGCTGCCCTGCGCCGCCTGCAGCAAGCGCTCGAGGTCGGGCGGGTTCGGCAGGGGCGCCTCGCGCTGGCGCTGCTCGGGGGCACCGATCCGGTCCGCCGTGGTGAGCGGGATCTCCGGCAGGCCATCACTTGCGGGGGCGCCGCGCTTCCTGGACGAACGGGGACGGCGGGGCGCGGGCATCAGTCGTCGGCCAGCACCGTGTCCTTCAAGGCGATGCCCGGGTCGGCGAGCTTGGCCGCATCCACGCGAGCGCAGGCCTCGATCAGCTTGCGCGCCGCCATGTAGTCCTTGGGGTTGTTCACGGTGTCGAGCGCCAGCAGTTCGCCATGGCGGAGATACGCGCAGGCGAAGCTGCGACCGTGCGTGTCGCCGCGCACCACCACCTGGTCGTAGTCGAAGTTCAGGCCGACGATGAGCAGCTTGAGGTCGTACTGGTCGGACCAGAACCAGGGCACCTTGTCGTGCACCACCTCGCGCCCGACCATGTTGGCGGCCGCGGTCTTCGCCTGCTCGAAGGCATTGTCCACGGACTCGAGCCGCACGCGGCGCCGGTAGCGCAGGTTCGGCGCACTGACGCAGTCGCCGATGGCGAAGACGTGCGGGTCGGAGGTGCGGCAGTGTTCGTCCACCGCGATGCCGTTTTCGCAGGCGAGGCCCGCCGCTTCCGCCAGGGCGGTTTCCGGCAGGACGCCGATCCCGGCTACCACGAGGTCGGTCGGGAAAGTGCGCCCGTCGAGCGTGTGCACCTCGCGCACGCCACCCGCATCGCCGGCGAAGCCGCTTACCATCGTGCCCGTATGCAGCCGCACGCCCTCGCGCGCGTGCTGGTCGGCGAAGAACGCCGATACCTCGGGCGCCACCACGCGGTTCATCGGGCGGTCCGCCATCTCCAGCACGTCCACTTCCAGCCCGGCCTTGCGGCAGGTGGCAGCCGTCTCGAGGCCGATGTAGCCGGCGCCGATGATCACGGCGCGCGCACCCGGCCGGAAGCGCGTGCGCAGCGCATCGACATCCGCGGCGGTGCGCAGGTAGTGGATGCCGGCCAGGTCCGCACCGGGCGCCGTCACCTGGCGCGCGCGGCTGCCGGGGCAGAGGAGCAACTGCGTGTAGTCGAGCGTGGTGCCGTCCGCGAGCGTCACCCGGCGGGCGACGAGGTCGATGGCCGTGGCCCGCTGGCCGAGACGCAGGGTGACGCCCTGGTTCGCGTAGAAGGTCTCCGGCTTCAGGAACAGCCGGTCCAACGCCAGCTCGCCGGCAAGGTATTTCTTGCTCAGGGGCGGGCGCTGGTAGGGCAGGGCGGGCTCGTCGCCCACCAGCGTGATGGCGCCCGTATATCCCTCGCGCCGCAACGAATCGATGGCCTGGACCGCCGCGTGGCCGGCGCCGATGATGACGATGGAAGCACTCATGCGGTCGAGTGTAATGCACTGCGGCGCGGGTGCTGTCGGCGGTCCCGACCGGAGTGCGCACCAATCTGGTGCGGAGATGGCGGCGGGTGGGCATCCTTGGTGCGGATCCGCCGATGCGACAATGGCAACCCATTGATTTCATGGAAAATACCGGCGCGGCATGGAATCTGCAAAGAAACCAGCAGGTCGCCTCACCGGAACCTGTCAGGGAGTCAACGTCCACATGAAACTTGTCACCGCCATCATCAAGCCATACAAGCTCGACGACGTCCGGGCCGCCTTGTCGGAACTCGGCATCTCCGGCATGACCGTCACCGAGGTGAAGGGCTTCGGCCGCCAGCGTGGCCACACGGAGCTCTACCGGGGCGCCGAGTACGTGGTCGACTTCGTGCCGAAGACGCGGGTCGAGGTGGCGGTCCGCGACGACCTCCTCGACCAGGTGCTCGAAGCCATCGTCGGTGCCGCCAAGACCGGCAAGGTCGGTGACGGCAAGATCTTCGTGGCGGACATCGAGCGGGTGCTGCGCATCCGCACCGGTGAAGCGGACGACCAGGCCCTCTGACGGTCCCCGCCGCTGCCCCGCGGCGGCGGCGCTGGTCGCCATGACCGCCTGCGCAGTACCATGCACGCCATGGTTGCTGCCATCGATGCCATCGCCATTCGCCTGCACCACGCCGGCGGGGCCGAAAACCTGCGGGTCGAGACCGTCGCCGTGCCCCCGCCCGGGCCGGGCGAGGTGCGTCTGCGCCAGACGGCCTGCGGGCTGAACTACATCGACGTCTACGACCGCACCGGTCTTTATCCGGCGCCGCTGCCGCTGACCCTCGGCCGCGAAGCCGTGGGCGTCGTCGAGGCGGTCGGGTCGGGCGTCCGCGGGCTGCGCGTCGGCGACCGCGTCGCCTACGTCTCCTCGGCGCCGGGGGCGTACGCGACCTGCCGCAACTACCCGGCGGTCCTCCTCACGCCGGTGCCGGGAGCGGTCGCCGACGAGGTGGCGGCCAGCCTGATGCTCAAGGGCCTGACGGCCTGGTATCTGCTGCGGCGGACCTTCCGCGTGCGCCGCGGCCACGAGGTGGTGGTGCATGCCGCGGCCGGCGGCGTCGGGCTGTTGCTGGTGCAGTGGGCGCGCGCGCTGGGTGCCCATTTGGTCGGCGTCGTCGGTTCGGCGGCCAAGCGCGACCTGGTGCTTGCCCACGGCGCCCACGAGGTGCTGCTGCAGGACGGCGCGCCGCTGGCGCCGCGGTTGCGCGCGGCAACGGGCGGCGGGGCCCATGTGGTCTATGACGGCGTCGGCCGGGACACCTTCATGGACTCGCTCGATTGCCTGCGCCCGCTGGGCATGATGGTCACCTACGGCAACGCTTCCGGTCCGGTGCCGCCGCTGGCGCCGATGGAACTCGCCAAGCGGGGTTCGCTGTTCCTGACGCGGCCGTCCCTGTTCCACTACATCGCGGACGGCGCCGAGATGAAGCGCGGCGCGCGCGAGACCTTCGCCGCCGTTGCCGCCGGCACGTTGTCGGTGCATGTCGGCCAGCGCTACCCGCTGGTGGAGGCGACCCGGGCCCATGCGGACCTCGAGGCCCGCCGCACCACCGGCACCACGGTGCTGTTGCCCTGAGGCGACGCGGTCCGTCACCGCAACCCGCAGGATCACAGGACCACAGGACCCACAACCGGACCCACAGACCCGGACGAGGAGCAAGCAGAGATGAGCGAGGGGAACGACGCGCCGCGCGATCAGGTGTTCGCACAGGAGAAGCCGGCCATCGCCGACTTCAAGTTCAACAGCGAAGTGGCGAATGTCTTCGACGACATGGTGTCGCGCTCGGTGCCCTTCTACGCCGAGATCCAGCGCATGAGCGCCGAGCTCGCCGGTGACTACATGGTGGCCGGGACGAACGTCTACGACCTCGGCTGCTCCACCGGTACCTCCATGCTGCTCTACGGGGCCCACGCGCCGGCCGGCACGCGCTTCATCGGCATCGACGACAGCCAGGACATGCTCGACAAGTGCCGCCAGAAGATGACGGCCGCCGGCTTTCCGCACGAGCTGGAGCTGCGCGTGGCGGACCTGAACCAGGGCGCCCGGATCGAGAACGCCTCGCTGGTCTCGCTGGTGCTGACGCTGCAGTTCATCCGCCCGCTCCATCGCGAGCAGCTGGTGCGCGACATCGTCGACGGCCTCAACGAGAACGGCTGCCTGCTGCTGGTGGAGAAGGTGCTCGGCGAGGACTCGCTGTTCAACCGGCAGTTCATCAAGTACTACTACGACTACAAGGCCCGGGTGGGCTACAGCGAACTCGAGATCCGCCAGAAGCGCGAGGCGCTCGAGAACGTGCTCATCCCGTACAAGCTGCTGGAGAACCGGGAGCTGCTGCTGCGCAGCGGTTTCCGTTATGTGGACACGTTCTTCAAGTGGTACAACTTCTGCGGCATGGTGGCGGTGAAGTGATGCTTGTCCGGATCGGCAATTTCCTGTTCCACTGGCGGAACTTCCTGTTCCCGGTGCCCTTCCTGCTGGTGTTCCTGCCTGGCGAGGCCATTTTCACGGAGCCGGTCTGCGCGGCGCTGGTCGGTGGTGGCATCGCCCTGCTCGGCCAACTGGTGCGCGCCGGCACCATCGGCTTCAAGTACATCATCCGCGGCGGCAAGGACCGCCGGGTGTATGCCGAGGACCTCGTCACCGAGGGCATCTACGCGCACACCCGCAACCCGATGTACGTCGGCAACGTGCTCATCCTCTCCGGCGTCGGCTTCGCCGTGAACACCTGGACCTGCTGGTTGCTGGCCACCGCGCTCGGCCTCTTCGTCTACGTGGCCATCATCGCCGCCGAGGAGAATTTCCTGCGCGGCAAGTTCGGTCCCGGCTTCGATGCCTATTGTCGCGACGTGCCGCGCTGGCTGCCGCGCCTGAAGGGGCTCGGCGCCACGCTCTCCTCCGGCACCTTCAAGTGGCGGCGGGTCATCGTCAAGGAATACGGCACGCCCTTCGGCTGGGTGGTGGGCATCTGCGCCGTGCTGGTGTGGAACCTCTCGCGGCTCGAGGGCGGGCTGGTCCGCCACCTGGCCGAGGTGACCAGTGTCGGTCTGGTGTTCCTGTGGGCGCTGACACTCTACGTGCTGGCCCGTACCTTGAAGAAACTGCGGCTGCTGGTTGCGGACTGAGCGCGTGGGTGCGACGACCATGCTGCTGCCATGAGCAGCGGCATCCGCACGCTGCAGGGGAAGGCCAAGCCCGGCTCGCGGCTGTCGGCCTTCACCGAACGGCCCGCCGGCACCGGGCCTGAAGGGCCTCAGTCGAACACCACCACCTGGCGTACGGTGTGGCCCGTCGCCAGGCGGTCGAAGCCTTCGTTCAGTTCGTCCAGCTGCAGGCGTTCGGCCAGCAGTGCATCCACCGGCAAGCGCCCTTCGCGGTACCAGCGGATGAACTTCGGGATGTCGCGCTGCGGCAAGCAGCTGCCGATGTAGCTGCCCTTCAGGGTGCGCTCCTCGGCCACCAGTTTCACCGGTGACAGCGCGAACTGCGCACTTGGCGGCGCGAGGCCGGCCGTGACGGTGGTGCCGCCGCGGCGCGTCACCTGCCAGGCAAGTTCCAGCGCGCGCACGCTGCCGGCCATCTCGAAGGCGAAGTCGACGCCGCCGCCGGTGGCGGCGCGCAGGGCCTCGGCGCAGTTCGGATCGGCGGCGTTGAAGGTGCGGGTGGCGCCGAGACGTGCCGCCAATTCCAGTTTGTCGTCGTGCAAGTCCACCGCGAGGATCTCGCGCGCGCCCACGGCGCGTGCACCGAGCAGCGCGGCCAGCCCGACGCCACCGAGACCGATCACGGCCACGCTGTGCTCGGCGCCCGCTTGTGCGGTATTCACCACGGCCCCCACGCCCGTGAGCACGGCACAGCCGAACACGGCGGCGATTTCCCAGGGCAGGCCCGGCTCGATGCGCACCAGCGATTCCGCGGCCATCACCGCATGGTCCGCGAAGCCCGAGATGCCGAGATGGTGATGGAGCTCGCCCGCGCCCTGGCCCGCACCGTCGCGCCAGCGACGGGCACCGGAGAGCAGCGTGCCGGCCGTATTCACGGCCAGGCCCGGTTCGCACAAGGCGGGGCGCGAGGCCACGCACGGTCCGCAATGTCCGCAGGCCGGCACGAAGGCAGTGATGACCGCATCACCGACCGCCAGTCCCGTCACGCCGTCGCCCACCGCCGCGACAATTCCGGCGGTCTCGTGGCCGAGCACCATCGGGACCGGCCGCGGTCGATCGCCGTTCATCACCGAGAGGTCGGAATGGCACAAACCGGTGGCCTTCACGCGCACCAGCACCTCGCCGCGGCCGGGTGGCGCGAGCTCCACCTCGGTGATGTCCAGCGGACGGCTTTGCGCATAGGGCGCGGGGGCCCCGACGGTGCGGAGAACGGCGGCTTTGACTTGCATGGCGGCAGTCTAGCGCGGGTCTGCTAGCCTTGGGTCCCGCTGCGGTCGATCGGCCGGCGGCGATCTGGCAGGGGAGCGGCGGGAATGGCGGACAAGGCGGTGCTGGCAGGCCGAGCGCGTGAGGACTACCGGGTGTTCCGGAACGTCGCCACGCGCTGGATGGACAACGACGTCTACGGTCACGTCAACAACGTCGTCTACTACTCCTACTTCGACAGCGCGGTGAACGGCTGGCTGATGGAGGCGACCGGCACCGACATCCGCCATCTGCCGGCCATTGGCGTGGTGGCGGAGACCGGCTGCCGCTACTTCAGCGAGGTGTCGTTTCCCGAGATGCTGGAACTGGGCCTGGGCGTGGAGCGTCTGGGCAACAGCAGCGTGGTCTACCGGCTGGGACTGTTCCGCCGCGACGAGCCGCAGGCCGCCGCGGTCGGGCGCTTCGTGCATGTGTACGTCGACGCGGGCAGCCGTCGACCGGTGCCGGTGCCTGAGGTGGTGCGGACGGCCGTGGAATCCTTGCGCTAGCGGGCCGCGACGCGGCAGCGGGCAAACGCTGGCCGTGCTCGCTCAGCCGATGCCGAGGCTGCCGCTGCGCACCACCTCGAGCAGTTCGCCGTGCTGGCTGGCCTCGGCGATGAAGCGATTCACCTGCGCTTCGCTGCTGGTGAGCTCGATGACGTAGGCCTCGAGAGCGGGCGAGACCACGCGGGCGCCGACAGCGGCCATCGCCGCCTCGAGGGCGGACTGCCGACCTACCGGTACCGAGAGCTTCAGCAGCAGCAGTTCGCGTTCGTGGTGGGCGCCGCGGGTGAGGTCCGCGACGCGCACCACGTCGACCAGCTTGCCCAGCTGGTGGAGGATCTGGCCGATCACCGCATCGTCGCCGGTGGTGACGAGCGTCAACCGGGAGACGATCGGATCGTCCGTGGGGGCCACCGAAAGGGATTCGATGTTGTAGCCGCGGGAGGAGAACAAGCCGGCGACGCGCGTGAGCGCGCCGGCCTCGTTTTGCAGATGGATGGCGATGATGTGGCGCATGGCGGGCTCAAGCCTAGCCGAGTTTTTTTGCGGTGCATAGACGAATGCGCAGGGCTGCGCTAGTCTCGCTGGTTCCACTCCATTTCCCGGATTCCAGCGTCATGTTCCCGCGTCCCGAGCCGACCCCCCCGCTGCCCGCTCCCCACCGCCTCGCCGGCCAGGAGATGACGGGCGCCGAGATGATCGTCCAGGTGCTGGACGACGAAGGGGTGCCGGTGCTGTTCGGCTACAGCGGCGGTGCCATCCTGCCCACCTACGACGCCGTGTTCCAGCACAACCAGCGTTGCGAGAGCGAGGGCCGCAAGGGCATGCCGCTCATCGTGCCAGCCAACGAGCAGGGCGCCGGCTTCATGGCGGCGGGGTATGCCCGCGCCAGCGGCCAGGTTGGCGTGGCCATCGTCACCTCCGGTCCCGGCGCCACCAACATGGTCACGCCGGTGCGCGACAGCATGGCGGACTCGGTGCCGATGGTGGTGCTCTGCGGCCAGGTGCCTACCGCTGCCATCGGCACCGACGCCTTTCAGGAGGCGCCCATCTCCCAGGTGATGGGCGCGGTGGCCAAGCACGTGTTCCTGGTGACGGAGCCGGGTCAACTCGAGGCAACCATGCGTACCGCCTTCGAGATTGCCCGCACGGGACGTCCCGGTCCGGTGGTGGTGGATCTGCCCAAGGACATCCAGAACTGGCGCGGTACCTTCCGCGGCGAGGGCACGCTGCCCATCCCGGGCTACCGCTCCCGCCTGAACCGCCTGCGCGAGCTGCGACCCTCCACCGAGGCCTGCGCCGATTTCTTCGCGCGGCTCCGCCGTGCCGAGCGACCCCTGCTGTACGTGGGCGGTGGCGTGGTCAATGGCAGTGCCGCCGCCGAGCTGCGCCGCTTTGCCGAGGCCTTCGGCATCCCCGTGGTGACGACGCTGATGGGCATCGGTGCTGTCGATACCACCAGCCCGCTGTCCATGCACATGCTGGGCATGCATGGAGCGGCGTTCGCGAACTATGCGGTGGAGGACTGCGATGCCCTCATCGCCGTCGGTGCGCGTTTCGACGACCGCGTGGCCGGCGTGCCCGCCAAGTTCGCGCGCAACGCGCGCTTCGTCGCCCATCTGGACACCGATCCGAGCGAGATCAACAAGGTCAAGCGGGTGGGCTGGAGCCATGTCGGCCAGCTCGACGTGGCCCTCGAGATTCTCCGCGAGTACGGCGAGCGCGCGGGCTTCAAGCCGGACTACGGCGCCTGGCAGACGCATTGCGCCGAGCTGAAGCGCCGTCACGCGTTCAACTATGCCCGCGACTCCAGCCTCATCCAGCCCTATGCCGTCATCGAGGCCATCAACCGGCTGACGCAGGGCGAGGCGATCATCGCCACGGGTGTCGGTCAGCACCAGATGTGGGCGGCGCAGTATTTCGATTTC
>JACCDO010319988.1_pt1 | contig 12340 bp, 19 predicted proteins | sample 7446101 | NCBI WGS metagenome assembly JACCDO01 (sample SAMN15323440, study PRJNA562643) | freshwater metagenome | isolation source: river surface water | place: USA:Blue River Watershed | collected 2017-08-16 | reverse complement strand
TGATTCTATCCCAGATTATTTAGATAACTGCATTGAAAACAGTAATTATTCACAAATCGATTCAGATAAAGATGGACTTGGTGATGAATGTGATCCTTTATTTTGTTATGTAGTATTTAATAATGAAAGTGAATGTTTAGATCCAAGTTTAAATTTACAGGTATATACACCTAGTTTATTAGGAAATGTAAATCAAGATATAAAAATAAGAATATTCATTAATAGAGAAAATCAAAAATTCAAATATACATTATCAATATTAGAAAAACCTAATTATTCAAAACTAAATATTTCAAAAATGCAAGATGAAATGCAAAATTCATTTAATTTTGAATATAAGAACGATTTAATATTTAATACAAATAGATCAGGAGAATATAAATTTAGATTAGAAATAGAAAGTTTAGAAGTCGATTTAATTACAAGCGAAATTAATGAATCAATACAATATGATTTTAGAATTGTGATTGAAGGAAAATCAAATGATATTGATTCATGCAATTCATTAACAAACAAATATTCATTATTATTTTTATTGTTTTTACTGTTATTACTTTTATTTTTTATTCGTTTTAAAATTTTAAAAGAAAAGTAAAAAATTTTATTTTGCCCCATGTACAATTATTAAATGGTGTTTATATTATAAATCATCTAAATTAACAAAAAAATTAATAACACAAGGAAAAATAATTATGTCCTTTACAAAAATCTATAAAGATATCAATGATATCGACTCTTTTTTAAATGAATTTTTGTCATCATATGTTGACAATACATCAACAGAAAAATCAAAATTAAAAGGCAGTTTACTTAATACACCTAATTATTATATTGAAACTTCAGCAGATAATACTTTACATACAACATATGTCTTAGTTCCAGGTTATAATAAACAACAGTTGAATATTGTCCCAAAAGGTAATTATATTTCAATTTCTTCAAAATCTGATACTTTTGATCAACAATTACCTTATCTCAAACCTTTTAATCTATCACTACATATTTCTTCAAATATTTGGGATTATTCAACAGCAGATGCATCTTTAGAAAATGGTATTTTAAAATTACAATTGCAAGCCAAAGTTAAAACACTAAGTCCTACAACATCAATTGAAATTAAGTGATATATGAAGATAGTTTCAGATAAAATTGAATTAGCTTTTAATGAATTAGTTAAGTCTAATAATTTGGAACAAGTAAAATTAGATTTACAACAGATTTGTGAATGTAGAACCTTTAATCCTTTTTTATATGATAGTAAATATAAAGGTTGGTCAAGCCAGGAATTTAAATTATTATTAAAAAAACTTGAAATATTATAATATCAAACTTTAAAAACGGCCTTTACGGCCGTTTTTTTTATTTATTTTTTGACATTGATATCTTCTAACATGAAATACTTAATATTAAACAGGAGTTTTCAAATGAAGATATTCGATGAAGATTTATTACTCAAATACGATGTGCATGTTGAAAAAACTTTTAACATGGATGGATCCATTTTATATGACATTGAAGGTCACAACGATACAATAGAAGAAGCGATTGACGTGTTACTAGATAGAAATAGATATAATCATCAGATTAATCAGATTAAATCTAAAAATAAAAACTATATAAAATATAATATTCTATTTAAAAATAAAATAGAGAATAAACTGGATATCGCGGGTGAGATAATTAAAGATTAAATTATATATAAATTTATAATAAAACTAAATTAAACTATTACTTTTTTCTTTTACGTCTCTTTTTCCATAAATCTTTATCAGCTTTTCTAGCACCACCATCTCCGCTAATAAAAGAATTTACTCTTCCCATTGCCCAAGCATGTTGTGGTGTGCCTTGTCTATGACCTGTGGCCCATGCAGATAAACCTCTTCGATATACAGATTTTAATGTACCTAAACCAATTCCTGATGATTTCGCTTTGTCTTTTAATGCATCTTCAGTTTTTTTAGAAAATTTTCCTTCAAATAATATATTATTTAAAATTGCATCCCAATTTTCATTTAATTCATCAATTGAATATTCTTCACTTTCAATTATAATATTTCTTAATTCATTTTCTGTTATTAACATATAATATCCTTTTTATTATTTTAAATCGTTTATATTAAAATAAATATTTAAATTATAATTATTTTTAATGGCGTCTATTAATGAAATTGTATCAGGATTAATACCTTCAAACCACTCAACATTGTTTAAAGCCAAAAATATATCTGAATCATCAACTATAATTGCCGGGACTTTTTTAATTTTTGCAATTTTAAAAGCGCCTAAACGATGATTACCATCTAATACACAATAATATCCTGGCATTAATGGATGTTGAATTGCAATAACCGGAGGAATTCTTTCTAACCCGTATTGATTTACATCGTTTATCATTTTTTGAATATACTCTTTTTTAAGTGTCATAAAATAATTTAAATTTTTATCAGGTTCATTACCAATCATTAAATCAACATCTAAAAATTCTAAAGGATAATTAGAAGAATTATAATCTTCAGGTACATCTGCACCTTGAAAATTTGGATAAACAATAATATAAGATTCACTATATTCATCAGACTCTTTTAACTTCTTCTTTTTCTTAGCTTTATCATATTGCTTATCTGCATCCCAATAATCATAACAACTAGCAGGGCGATTATTAGGATCAGCGCATTTATTTATTTCTCTAGCCATTGAAGCTATTGATCTTTTAGTTCCTTTTCCTTTTTTACCACTTTTATACGCAGATTTTAAAGTTTTAGCGGTAACTTTCTTTTCGAATAATAATTCTATAAATTCTTTTAATAAATTTTCTTTATATTTCATGAAATACACCCTAATATTAAGATATATATATTTATTAAAATTCATAAAGATAGATAAAATATGTTAGAATTATTAAATGAACAAAAAGGCAGTCAGAATATTGGACCAGCTGCATTTAAATTATGTACTGAGAATGCAATCACACATAATCTATATTCAGTCATTTCAAAAATTTTGGATAAAACAAAATTAACAAATATTAATACAAAAGCAACAGGTATTCCTATTATATTTTCTTTAATTTGTGTTGAAAGTAAAGGCGATCCAACGAAAGTAAATAAAAGATATGGAGCTACAGGATTAATGCAATTGACACCTCCTGCATGTGAAACTGTACAAGCAGATTATTCAAAAATGAACGAAATTAATGAAAATATCACAGCCGGTATTAAATTAATAAATCATTTTATTGAAAAATTTCGTGCCCCAAAAACTAGTGAAAAAATAAAAAAAAAATATTTAGCAGCAGATTTTCCAGGTAGGATTTCATGGATTATGCTCGCTTATAATAATGGATTTGGCGGCGCTACTCAATTTGCAAGATCAGGTAAAAATATTGCAGATACGCTTTTTTATAATGATTTCAAAGTTTATCATGATTATTGGTCAAATTTCGAAAATTTAAAAAAAATTATGAAACCTGAAGATATTTTAGAATTAACGAAAGAAATAAATGAAACAAAGGCAGCTGAGGCAGCAGCAGCAGCAGCAGAAGCAGCAAAAAAAGCAGCAAAATCTAAAGGTAAAACAAAAAGTAAAAACGAAGCGTTAGAATTTACAAAAGCATTAATTAATAATCAAAATATTAATGCAAATTACTTATTAGAATTTAATAATAAATTAGTATCAGTAGAATTTATCAAAAAAACGATATTATTAAAATTATTAAATAACCTTTAAAATCTAAATTTATTTAAACAATAAAATATAGTTATATTTATTTTAAAAAAGGATTTTAAAACTATCTATGGAAAAAGAATATCAATTAATCGTAAAAAATTGCAAAAAATTTGGCATCTATAAAAAAATAGTAGATGAATTAAAAATAAATCAATTAAATTCTGAAATTAGTGAAGAAAAGCAAATACCTTTTTTATTAGCAATTGCAAGTATAGAAAGTAAATGTAATCCAAAAAAAAAGAATTCTAACACTGGCGCTGCAGGTTTAATGCAACTCATGCCTGTTGCCCGTAAAGAAATTGAAATGTCAAGTGCAAATGCATTTGATGCCAATACATCTATTAAAATGACAATTAAATATATTAATTGGACAATCAGCAATTATTTAAATAATTCAAATTTTGCAATAAAAAATGGAAAAACTATTTGGGAATCTGCACAATCTAATGATGAAAAATTAGCGTGGATTTTATTGGCTTTTAATAAAGGTCCAGGTAATGCAAGAAAAGCTTTTAAAAATGGTAGCAATCCAATTGAATATGGAAAAAAATATCATACTGGTTTTTCTTTATTTTATAATTTCTGGAATGATACAGATCATTTAAAAGCTATTGGTGCTATTATTAAAATAGATGAGCCTAGTGAAACAGAAAAGATAGAAAATAATTTGGAAAACATAGTTGATAGCAAAAACTTTTTCTTAACAAATAAAGGATCACTCATTTCTGAAAATACATTGCGTAATATGATTTTACGTTATTTAATATAATTCATCTAAAAAAAGAATAAAAAACGACCTAAGGTCGTTTTTAATTTTGATTTAACTTATAAATTATTGAAGACTTTAACCAAAAATCTTACCAGTTCTCTTCATTACTACAGCAGCAAATAATGTTGCCATTAAAATGGGAGATGATAAACCAATTTGATTACAACTATCATCTTCACCCTTAGTGGGTTGTTCAGTTGAAGCTACTACATCTTGCTCTTCACAAGCATTTTCTTCATTTTCAACGCACATGCATGTTTCAGGTCGCGATTCATCACATTCAACTGGGTCTTCAACATCTTCACCACCTGACGCCACATCCCCTGCAACTTCACCACCTACCACACCTGCTGTCACCACTTCTTCACCACCTAAACTGCCGGCCACAACACCAGCTTCAGTGCCGGCAGTTACAACTTCACCGCCAACGGTACCCGCGGTTGTCACACCGACATCACCACCTACAACAATTTCACCTGCAGTAGTACCGGCAATCACACCACCTTCAGAACCTGCAGTTGTTCCTGCTACTGTTCCGCCTGTTACAACTTCACCACCTGCAGGCTGTTCTACACTTACATCACTTACACCTGCATCTACTACTAATAATTGATCTGGTTCCATTTTTAGAACTCTCTTTCTTTAAAATATTTTGATTTTTATTTTTTTACAAAGTTTATATATAATATTAATGACTATTTTTAAACTTTACAATTCTTTTTTGATTTTTTTCTTTTAATAATTTAAAATTCTTTTCATAAGCTAAAATCTGTAATTCCATAATTTTAGTACCTAAAAATTTAATATTATTATATGTATTTTGAGTGAATTCATTTACATTTAAATTTTGATATATTACATTAATTTGTGAATCTTTATATTTATCAAATTCAAATAAAATATCAAAAGTTTTAAGACTTTGATTTAATGAAATTGTTAATCTTTCGCATTGATTATTTTGAAAAATTAATACATAATCATTTTCATCATAAAAATACCAATTTGAATTCCAAGATTTCATAAGGTTTTTAATTGTATCTTGAAATTTATATAAATTGGCCTGACGTTGTACATATATGTCATTTTCAAATGCAATATTTAAAAACATTCTTATTCCTTTAAATATAATAAAAAATAAAAAGATATACCTTCATCTCTTCTATAAGGAAAAAGTTAAAACTTATAGCTTCATTGATTTAAAACACCTTATTAAGCTGACACTTTTCTTCTTTGCTTTTTTATTTAATAAGGTATTTGATATATCTAGATTTTAGAATCTACGATTATTCATTCTTACTTTCCATTGATCACCTACCCAAGTATAAATCTTACGTCCTTCATAACATTCATCACCAAATTTTGGAGTTGAACCTGGACGTTGAGCATCCCAACATCTTTGACCTGCTTCATCATCACTATATGAACTATATACAGGTTGTCTATAAGATGTATCACCTTCTAATGAATCTTCATAATCATAACTATCATATTCATCTTCATCGCCATTATCCATTGGATCATAATCTTCATCATCAATATCAGAATACTCTGGGTCGAAATCATATGAAGTAGAAGAAATCATTTGTCCAGGTTTTGAATCAAAGCTAGAGTAAGGTTCATCACTTAAATCTTCAGGCGCAAATTTAAAAGGTTTTCCACCTGAGCCTGAACCGATTGCTTCTTTAATAATTGATCTAATTAAATTACGTAATTTGTTTTCTTTAATTAACATTTGTATCACCATAATATTATTTTTATTTTATATATATTAATTAATAATATTATTGTAATATAATTTTTTTAATTATTATTTTCTTCTACATCTTCATTTGAAAGATAAACATTAATAATATTTGATAAAGCATCTAAAATATATTGATTCATAGCATATTTTTTAACTTGTGAATCGATGCTTTCTAAAAAGTCGACATGATCAGGTAATGTATTTTTATTTTGTAAATTAATATCTAAATTAAAAATAATTTGTGCACCTTCAGTTATGTATTTATCTTGTAAGATTCTTAATGCATCAATTGATGAACCAGTTAATTTTTTCTTATTACAATCACAACTCATCTTTTATCCCACGTACTATTCTTTGCACTTACTTTCATATCTAATTCACAATTAATTGCAATTGCTTCTAGAAAATCCTTAGTATTATAACTACAACGGAATGTTTGACGATTATATTGTGATAAATAAGATTCAGCCGCATTTAAAACATCATAGGTATTACCAGCTTCGAAAATACGTGGAATTAAAGCTTTTTCATCATCACTTAAACCAGATTTAGCAATTGTAACTTCATAACGTTGATAGTTACGAGCGTCATTAGGATCAAACCAAATTTGATCGTTTGAAGTTGTTTGAAAAACATCATATTTATTATTTTTTGCCATTTTATTTCCTTTTATTTTTTTGTTTTGTATTTAATTTAATAATATTATTTTAATCAAATTCAATAATTTTTACAAAATATTAAATATTATTTTTCATTTTAACTAAAAAATCTCGTGTTTCGATATTTTGATCACCAAAATATAAAGAAGTATTAGGACATAACACCCAACAACGTCTTAATCTCGAGAACTGTGGTTTAGGTGCACCGCCATCTGTCATAATAATTAAACCATCATATAATTTATTATTATCATTGGCATGTTTTGTAGGTGCATCAAAATCAGTACCACCTGATCTAGTACGTGTTAAATCATATTTTTTACGACCTTTTACGAACTCTATTTTATTTTGTGTATCAACCTGCGTGTCAAATTTATATAAAGTAAAATCACATAAATTTGATAAAGAATTTAATTCACCAAAAAACATTTCTAATGCATCATCAGGTACAGATCCTGATTCATCTACATAGACTGCAATTTTAGGTTTATATTCTTTATGCATACCTGGATGTACACCTGGATATTTTCTATTTAAACGTGTTACAGTTGATAAGCGTTCATCACGATTAGTGAATCCAACGAACTTTCTTAATATATCTTTCCAAGAGATTTCTTTATGAATTAATGATTTAATTTGACGTTGCAAACTTTGTGAAACACTGCCCCAACGATTATTAGTATCACATTCATGACATGCATCTTTCAATAATTCTTTAATACGTTGTGAAACTTGTGCTTTTTCATCTTCTGTTAATTCACCCCAACCTTCATGATCATCTAACTGTCCTAATAGTTCCTGCAATTCTTTCATAGCAGCTTCACCTTTTTCTAACATTTCTTGAATAGTCTTATTATTCATAAGCTGTTCGAAATACCAATCAGCCGATTTGTTAGGAGGAAATTTTGCAATTAAATCTGAAATCGCTTCATAGCGTTTGATTTGGTCTGCGCTCATAAAGTCTTCTTCTTCATCTGTTAATTTAGGTAAAGCACGACCTGGAATTAAACCGCCTTCAGGTAAATCAAGTACATCAAGCATAGTGTTAATTGACAAGTCTGTTGCATAATTCCAAATAATATGAGGATCACGTCGACGATTGGTAGTATGATCATATAATAAATGTAAACATTCATGTTTTAATACACCAACTACTTGACGATCAGTTAATGAAGCCATAAAATTACGATTCCAATATAAATTAAATTTTTCATAAGTAGTATTAACGCCAGCTGTTGGAACCTTATCGGTTTCAATTTTAGTCATTGATCTAAGAATTCTAGAATAAAAAGGTTCATGACCAATTAAATTAACCAAATAAGGTGATAATTCAAAGTTCTTGAGGCGTTCAGGATTAACTTGTTTTTTATTTTTAATTAAATCGTTTGATGTGTTTTGATTATACTTTGACATAAAATATATCCTTTGCGGGTTGTTTATATTATTATAATTTATTTATTTTAAACTTTCACGTAGATTTTTTATGTTAGAAAGAAATAAAAAAATTAATTATTTTCAATTGATTTATTGAAATTATGAACTCTAAAATTCATAATTGTAAGATAATAAAAATCATGATCTTTACCATTAAATGATGCATAACTAAATAAAAAGTAATTTCTAATTAATAAATAATCATTTAATTCAGCTTCATTTAATACATTTAAAACAGAACTTCTTAATATATCATTTAATTTTATTCTTTCATAATATGAAATTGAATGATATTGTTTAATAAAATATGGATCCTGTTTTAACCATGTGATACAGATATCAGAAATTTCTAATTTTATATTATCTTTTGACGGATTTAAAAAAAACATTAATAAAATTATTATCAATGCAAAGGGATATTTAACATTTATTTTCATTTAAAGACTTGCCAGAATTAATAATACCTACGAATTTATCGCCAATAATTTTGTGAAATTTAACCATATTATCTAAACGTTTACATTTAGAGATTTGATTCCACATGTATACTAGCATTTCTTCAGGTATTAATAAACCAAACTGCGCGAGATTAAAAGCTTGATCGACTGTCCAATCATGAGATTTAGCATGATCTGCAATTTTATTAATTAATGCATTTAATTTATCATTATCACATTTATTAATACGATCAATATTTTGGTCGAATCGATCTAAGATATCCTCAGGTGTTAAAATAACCTTATAATCACGAATAAACTTAGTAAATTCAGCAGCTGCAGATTGTCCTACTAAACTTGTTGCAATGTTATTAATCAACGCAGCATGAGTAGGTGTGCCTAAAAGATCATTTAAATTAATTTTTGCATAATTTAAACATTCATTAAACGATGCCCATGAACGTGGAGTAGGGAAAACTTCACCAGGTTGTACTTTAGATACATCAACAGCAAGTTGTTCAGAATGCATGCTAATAAATTCAATAATAACTGGATCGATTTTACCACGTGGACTCTTGGCCCATTCCATCCAGTCATCTTTGGTTGATACAATTTCAAATGATGCAAAACGATTCAATAATGCAGGATCCATATCATTAACTGAATATTCATTGCCGGCATTAATTGCTGCATATACACGGGTTTGAGGATGTAATTTATGTGGTCGACCATTTTCATCATTGCCTAGCTCTCTATCTAAAACAATTTGAAAGAAAGATTGCATAACTTGAGGAGTGGCACGATTAAATTCATCAAGGAATAAAACTACAGGACGTTTACATGCAGCAATAAACCAAGCAGGCATACAGAATGTCATAACACCAGTGCGTTTCATACCTTCCAAATCGGGATATCCCGCCACATCACCTTCAGTCATAGTAGAACCACGAACATCGATCATTTCCACATTAAATTCTTCAGCCAATTGACGAACCACATTAGATTTACCGATACCTGTAGAACCACGAAGTAACACAGATTTAGAAGGAGGAAGTACACGAGCGACTGATAGAAAAGTATTGATATTCATATAATCAATTTCCTTTTTAAAGATGTTATTTTAGTTTTTACTAGTGATATTATTATAAATTAAAAGTTATTAACTTTCACGAGAAATATATTTTTTTTTAAAAATAAAAAAAAAAAAAAATAAACTGGTTATATAATAGGAATTAAATTAATAGGATTAATCATTAAATACATGTTATTTCCAAAACAAACAATCATTTCTTGATGTTGATATTGATTTGAAAAATAATTTCGAAACGTTTCTTTATTTAAGACTGTTAAAATATCACCATGATTTAAATCAACTAATTGATTATCATGAATATTACGTGCAAAGAATTTATTAGTATCGTTTTTATTAACAGTTACAAGCTGACCTGTTTTAAAATTCCATTCTGCAATTTTAATATTATTATTAGTAGAATTTTTTAAATTATACAAAGCTTCTTTGTTATAGTTAGCGACAGGATTTGTTTTATGATACTCAGTCCTAGCAATTAATTGCTTCATTTCACCTAGAATTTCTTTTGATATTTTCATAAATTTTGCCTTTATGTATAAGAGATTAGTATAAAAAAATTATAACATTTAAAATATAAATATTCATGTGAATGTTATAATAATTTTTTAACGGTTTTTAATTTTATTTGCTGAATATATTACATAATCTTTAAGTGCATCAACCCATTCAGCTTCATAGGCTTTTTCATTTAAAGAAATATTTAATTCACGAGCTAATAATTTACCATTACGCCACGCGTCATGTTCTTCAGTAATATTGGAAATTAAATACCAATCTTTGTTACCTTCAATTTCTTCGTTAATACTAAAATCAACTGTATATCGAAGATTTTCATTACGCCATTTTTCTTTGTTTTCATACGTTATTAAATGACCTATCTCGTGTAATAAATAGAATAATTCAAATTGACGATTATTTGGTCTTTTTTCAATTGTAATCTTTTTATAGATTTGACCTTTTTTCTTATTAATGTAGAAATAGTCAGCACAACCTTTTTTTATTTCAACTGTAACACCTTTTGATTTTGCCCAATCTCTAAGCAAATTAATTTGTTTTGAAATGCATTTCATTCAGTTTTGGTCCACGTAATAGATTAGATAGATGATGTTGTTTTTTTATTTTATTATTATAATAATATATTTTATAACTTTCACGTGAGATTAAAATAATAAATAGTATATTTTAATTAAGTATTTTATAATTTTTATTTTTCATTCCATATTTTTCTTCTAAAAATATTTTAAAGTTTTGATTTTCATGAATTAATTTCGCGAGTTTTTGTAAATTTTTATTTAATTTATTGGATCTTTTAATTACGCTTTTTGCATATCTAGTCGCTTTATTTGACTCTTTACATTTATAACCAGCAGCATAACCACATAAACCTTTTTCGACTGATCCTTTACCATATTCATCAATCCAAAATTTTAATTGGCGGATACCTTCTGCAATATTAACGTCAGGAATTTGTAATTGCTCACACGTTTTATTATTAGACCATTTAGGAATTATTTGCATCATACCACATGCACCTACATTTGAAATAACATCTGGTTCAAATCTCGATTCACTCCACATTAAACTTAATATTAATTCAGGATTAATATGATTTTTGTCACTATATTCGACAATTAATTCTGCATTTTGACAAATAATATCAATTACTTCAGGCTTAATTTCTAAACCTTGTTCATTTTGCATATGAAAAAATGCGCAGATTGCTACCGCTTTTAAAGACAATTTTTACTCCTTTTAATCGTAATTTTTGATTGCATCACTAGTTGTGATTAATTGACGGGATTTGTCAACATACTCAACAACTAATAATGTTTTAACATCGGGAACTCCTAATGTTGTCCAAACATTAGTTTTTTCTTGAATAATATCAACTACAGTTCCTATTTTGTTTGAAGTCATAAAATGACTAACTTTGTCGCCTTTTTTATAGTACATCTATCTATCCTTTATTATAATATAATGATTATAAACAATTATACAAAAAAATAAAACTTCTTGCAATTATCAATTAGAACTTACCCTTATCTTTAGTTCTATCATCCCATCGTGCACGAGTACCGCGTGTATCATAATGAATCCACCCATCATAAATTCCTAAGCCACCTTGCTTCATTTTTCCTTCCTTAATCAATTTCTCTACCATATTATACATCTCGAGAGGCGTCTTAGCTTTACATTGTAGATCTACTGCATTGCCTTCCATATGTTGAGATTTGGTAGCACCACCTACCGCAGTATTACGTTCAGGAGAGCGATAACCAGACATAATAGAAATAGGAACATTTAAAGCGTCTCTTAGAACTTGAATATTAGTTAACACTTCCTTAGTTTTTTGAATTAGATTAGCGGGAACTTTATCATAAAATTCCATTTCTGAAACATTAAAATTTTTTGTCACTTGAAGATTAGTTTTCTCTTCTTTTAATAAAAGTTTTGATGACATATAATTTCCTTTCAAGAGCT
>JACCDO011352144.1_pt1 | contig 12341 bp, 3 predicted proteins | sample 7446101 | NCBI WGS metagenome assembly JACCDO01 (sample SAMN15323440, study PRJNA562643) | freshwater metagenome | isolation source: river surface water | place: USA:Blue River Watershed | collected 2017-08-16 | reverse complement strand
TGGCACAAAGAGCTGGTCAGATAGGCTACGCCCCAAGCGGGTATCAGAGCCAATTCCAAGCGCCGGGGCAGTACCAAACAGGGCAGTTCTCGCCAAACCAAGTCAGCGCTCCTAGCCTGCAACAGTTTCAGATGGGCCCAGCCGAGCGTGTGCGCACGCAAAGTTTTGTGCAGCCGGGGGCCGCTGATGCGTACATGAACCCATACATCCAGAGTGTGGTAAACGCGCAACAGCGCGAAGCTATTCGTGCTTCTCAAATTGCAGGTCAGGGTCAACAAGCGGAAGCTGTGGGCCGAGGCGCTTTTGGTGGCAGCCGCGACGCTTTGATGCGTGCGGAGCGACAGCGTAATTTGGCTACACAACTGGGCGACATCCAAGCCACCGGCTTGAGCAACGCTTACGGCCAAGCGCAACAACAATTTAACCAAGAACAGCAGGCGCGACTTGCCGCGCAGCAAGCCAATCAACAAGCCGGTTTAACGGTTGGTGGCCAAAACTTGGCCGCTTCTTTGGGCATCCAACAGCTTGGCGCAAACCAAAATATGCAAGCGCAGTTGGCAAACCAGCAACAAGGCATGACTGCGCAGCAGCTCGCAGAACAATCGCGGCAGTTTGGCGCTGGCCAAGGCATGACAGCTGCGCAGCTTGCGGCTCAGTATGGTTTGAGCGCTGACCAACTTAATGAGCAATCACGTCAGTATGGCGCAGGTCTTGGTCTTCAAGGTCTACAAACAGGCTTGTCAGGTTACGGTCAGCTCGCTGGCGTTGGTCAGAACTTGTACGGCCAGAACATTGGCAACATCACTTTGCAAAGTCAGCTGGGTACTCAGCAGCAACAGCAGAACCAGAACATCGAGACTGCCAAGTACCAAGACTTTTTGGCCAAGCAGAACTACCCACAGCAGCAGATGGATACGATGGCCAGCTACATTCGTGGCACGCCTCTTTCAACACAGTCTGCTTCTCAATACACTGCCGCTCCCTCAACGCTTTCTCAAGTGGTTGGTTTGGGCACCGCAGGTGTCGGCGCATACGGCATGTATAACGCTATGAATCCTCAGCAACGCCCACCCGGCAGTAAAAAAGGCGGCGTGATTAAAAACAATAAGCCTGCCCCTGCCGGCGGTTTAGAAGCTTTGGCCTTGTCAAAACTGGGATAAAAAATGAGAACACCTGCACAAGCATACCAACCCGGTGAAAACCTTAAGGGCACCACTGCAATGTTGGTCGCCATGAAACAAAAGGGCACGCTGCAAAGCTATGTGGCGCAGCACAGAAACTCGCCCGAGTATCCTATGCTGTTGTCTTTGGCAGCAACTATCAACAAAGTCAGCGACGCTACCAAAGCTGCGCAGTACCAGCAGCCACAACAAACCGTGGCCGATCAACAACTGGCTTCGCTTGCCCCAGCCCCCGCGCCGGCACCAGCACCACAACTGCCCGAGAATGTAGGGATTGGGCAACTCCCAGCGCCAAACATGGAGACAGTCAGCAAAGCAGCAGGCGGCATCATTGCGTTTGATGAAGGCGGTGAAGTTCCTCGCTTCCAAGACAAGGGTTTGGTCTACGGTTTCAAAGGGCGGCAGACCAGCAATCCAGACGCTTTGATTCCTTATGCGGGGTACGGGTTTGGAAACAACTACAGCTACCGCGAGGATTTAAGCCGCAAGAACCTTTTAGAAGCCCAACGGTTGCGCGAAATGGGGCTGTTTGACCTTTTGAAAGAAAAGTTTGGTCCTGCGTGGGAGGCTTTGACCACTCCTCCTGCGCCCCAAGTGAAACAAGAGACCTTCCAGTCCGGCACTGATATTGGCGGTCCCGGTAGCAGTCCTGCAAACATGGGGGCTTCTGCCGCCCCTACTACTCCTGCGCCAACAATTAATTTTGACAACCAACAAGGTGCGGGCGCTGCTGGCGCAGCAGGTGCGGGTACTGGTGGAGCGGGGGGCGCAAGCCAACCAGCCGCTGGCTTACCTTCAATCGACGCATACCTGAAGCGTTTCGAGATGGGTCTGCCCAAGAAGGAAGAAGTCCAGAGCGAAGAAACTTTCATGAGCAAACGCGAAGCGCCGATGAAAGAGTATTTTGCTAAAGCCAACCAAGCGATCGAGAAAGAACGTGGTCGCCTTGAAGAAGGTAAGCAGCAGGACTTCTACATGTCGTTGATTGAGGGCGGCCTTGCCGCTGCGGGGGGCACAAGCCAATACGGTTTGCAGAACGTTGCGCAGGGATTCAGTAAGGGCACCGCTTCGTTCCGCGAAGCTTTGAAGGACTTCCGCCGCGCTTCTCAGGAAAACTCCAAGATGGAGATGGACTTGATGAAGGCCAAAGCCGCCGACAAGAAAGGCGACATGGACGCGTACCAGAAACATATGGACAGCGTTGCGGAGCGTAACTCCAAAATTGACGGCTACAAGACGGCGGGGCTTTCTTCGTTACTTAGCCACAAGATGTCTTCTGACGCAACAATTACAGCGGCTGGGATCAGTGCGGCAGCAAGCCGTGACTTGGCTAACTCGTATCGTGCCCCCGCTTTGGCTGAACAAATTCGTCAGCACCTATCCAAAGAGCTGGACTCGGACCCACGGTTCAAATACGACGCTGTTGCTAAGGCTGCTGAACTTGAGCGTCGGGTAGCAACGGAGTTGAAAAAGTACCCCAGTGTGGCACAATACGCAGGCGCACCCGGGGGCGGGGGCGCGGTGGACACAACAGGCTTCAAAGTCTTAGGGTCTCGCTCATCACAGTAATTAACAAGGCGCTCAAACATGCCCATCTATAGTATTCAAGGTCCAGACGGAAGAATTTACGACATAGAAGGGCCTGCTGGGGCAAGTGACCAACAGTTAATTGCGGTATTAAAACAACAGCTGGGCGCGCAAGCTGCGCCCGCTAAGTCTGCCCCGTCCAGTTTCCAAGACTTAGCCGTATCCCTTGGGCTGGGGGCAACCGGCGCAACCAAAGCGTTAACCGATGCGTTTGGTGCAGATAACGTTGCATCCAAGACTCTTGAAAGCGCGTCACAAGGATTGGCCAGCCTCTACACGCCTGCGCGTCAACAAGAAATTGCACGCCGTCAAGAAATCATTAAGCAGGCAGAAAAGTCTGGCAGCACCCTAGAAGAAATCAAAGCGTACGCTGGCGCTATTGGCGAAGCACCGTTGCAGTCTGCTCTGCAAGGCGTGGGTTCTTTCGCTCCATATGCTGTTGCTGGCGCGGCGGGTGCCGGTGCAAAACTTTTGCCCAGCACAATCAAAACAATTCAAACGCTCATGGGCGCAGCCCAAGGTGCAGGTGCCGTCAAGGGCGCTGTGTACGACGCTGTGTATGACCGCTTGATTCAAGAAGGCAAGAGTGAGGCTGTTGCCAAACAACAAGCCTTGGCCGCTCAAAGCTACACCGAAGGCGACTTGTTGCAACAGGGTATTGGCGCTGGTCTAGGCGCTCTAGGCGCTCGTTTCGGTGTAGAGAGTATGCTCACCCCCGGCGCTGCGGCTCGTCAGATCCCCGGCCTTGGCCGTCGTGTTGGTACCGCGGTGTTGGGAGAAATGCCGCTCGAAGGTGCGCAGGGTTCACAAGAACGTTTGGCTGCCAACTTGGCCTTGCAAAAAGAAGGCTTCGATGTCCCGACTATGCAGGGCGTGTTGGGGCAAGGCGCGCAAGAAGCGCTCACTGCCGGTATTGCTGCTGGCCCTATTGCGGCTGTACGCTCCCCCACCGATGCTATTGCTGCTCAGAAACGCGAAGAACAAGCTGCGGCTGTGGCCGAACAACAACGCGTTGCCGACGAAGAAGCCCAGCGTCTGGCCGAGTACCGCCAGACGCCTAAGTACTTGCAAGAGATACAACAGCGTTACACAGACCTGCAACAAAAAGTTGCCGACCTACAGGCTATCAGTAAAAGCAAACCTGCCGCAGATGATCTAGCTGGTAAGAAAGCCAAGTCTTTGGCTGGTCGTGAACTCAGTGAGTTGTTGAAGTCTGACGAATACGACAGCACTGTTAGTGAGTACTTACAAGCCAAGAAACAAATTGATGAACAGGCAACCGCCCAAGAAGCTGAGAAAGCTGCGGCGGCAGTTATGCGTCAAGAAGGCGCGCAGGCTGATTTGTTTGGGGCACCGGTGGTCACGGACATGCGCAAACCAGAAGCGCTGCCATCACCAGTTGAGTTTATAGACGCGCAGAATTATTTGCAGCGTCAAATCGAGGAAGCCCAGACAGCGTACTCAACCGCTGCGTCACCACAAGAAGCTCGTCGTTACACACAGCAATACAAACAGCTTGAAACAAAGTTGGAACAACTCAACGAGCTGCGTCCTCAAATTGAAGCTGAACAAGCGGCCAAGCCAGAGTACGAGCGCCAAGCTTTCCCCGAACAAACCGATGTAATGAACATCGACACACGGCTGAACAAGCTGCGTACAAACTTGCAGAAGGCGCAAGATCTGGGGGATATTGCAAAAGGCGAGCGCATCCTTGACCAGATTGACGAGCTGACCCAGCAACCATCTTTGTTTAGCGAAGAGAACCGTCGTCCCGCAATGGAAGCGATGGAGAACGCCAAGCTGGCAGAAGAAATTGCAACAGGGGCAGAACAAGCTCGCCGCACTCGCGAGGTGGTAGAACAAGAGACCGCGACGCTTCGCCAGTTTGGTGAACGCAAAGGTGCCCGTACTCCTGCGGAGCAGGCCCTCTTTGATAGGCGTACAGAAGAGGCCCGTAAACTTTTGAGTCAGTTCGACGAAGGCGAACAAGACTGGGCCAAGCTAAAAGAAGACCCTCAGAACGTTGAGTTGCAAGAAGACCGCGACAACAAACGCAAAGAGCTTGAAGAAAAAATCAACACGCTCACAGAAGAGCTCGCCACCGCGCCAGAGACGGAAGGCGGCGACGCGTTTGCGCGTCGTCCAAAGCCGGCAGTTCAACAAGAGTTGGACCAAACTACATCGCTTCTCACAGACCTAGACAAGCGTATTGCTATTGGTGAGAAGTACCGCCGTCAAGGTGCGGTAGCTGACATTGAAATTTCAAAGGCAAAGGACGCCCGTGTAGAAGATTTGCTTGACCGCTTGTTGCCAAGCGCTGTCTACACCCCTGAAAAATATTTTGCACAGACAACCCGCAACCTTGCAATCAAACGCGAGGCAGAAGCCCAAGCTAAAAAGCGCGACGACGCGTTCATTGAGCTGGCTTACATCTACCAAAACGCCAAAGACCAATTTACATCCAAGCAACAAAACCTTGCCAACAAACTGCGTGTCGAGTTTGTCGAGGCTGGCGTCAAGGAAGTTGAGTTGCGTCGTCAGTTGGCTGGCGGTAATGCCCTCGAGCCAGAGGCAGTGCAAGAACTACGCAATCAGTTGCGTATGGTTATCCTTGACATGTCCCGTATGGCGATCAAACGCAACGCGGACAACTCCTACCTGTACGGGGAAGTAAAAGGTTTTGTTGCAGAAGAGCGCAGAAAAGAAGGTGCTATCAGCGCTGATGACGCTGAGTCACTGCAAGCCGAACTGCAAACCCTGCGTAAATACAAACTAGAACAGCTCGAGCCCCGTCTGGCAGCGTTGCAACAAGAGACGCGCTACTTGATTCGTATGGGCGGTCGTGAAGACGACATTGATTTTGTCAACGAGCGCATGAACTCGCCAGAAATTCAGCAGTTGCGCAACCGTATTGGTTCTGTTGACCTGCGCTTAAACGAAATCCGCTCCGTGATGGAAGCGTATGTGAATGGCGAACACCTAGAGAATGTGGTGGTGCCGAAGGTTGTGAAAGGTTCCGATGCAGACTTGTACGAGCGCACACTTGCACGCCCAAGCGACGCCGTGGCTGTGTTGGAAGAACAGACCGACGGAATCATCAACCGCTACGCCACCACTATTAAAGATGTAGAACCCGTCAAGGCCATTCGTCGTCTGCCGATAGAAGTTGCCCAAGAGCAGGCAGACCGCTTGAACGACTTGGAAGCGCAGCTTAAAAACATCAACGATCGCGTCATGCGTTCGGGCCGCCCAACCAAGAAGGAAAAGGTAGACGCCCTCAATCAGTTGAAGGAAGAACGCTTCTTTATTCAACGAGAGATTGAACGTGCGCGCGCAAACATTAAACGCCTCGGCGACGCTGCGCCCGGTGCGCTGCTGCCTGAGCAAGAGCAGCAAGATTTGTTTGGCCCGTTGGAGGCCGAGCGTTCAGTTCTTGCAGAAAAAGACCGTCGCTTAAACGAACTGTACGACGAACGTGAGACACTGCTTGCCGAGCTTAGTCGCAGAAGTCAGTTGGGCGCAACGCCCGAGTTACAGGCACTGTCAGACAAGTACGCCAAAGAACCCCCACGACTCAAAGCGCTGGACGAAGCGATTGAGGAGATGGAGAAAGAGCGCGAAACAGCTCGCGGTAAAACCAGCGAACGCTACAACGCGTTCAAAGTCACTCAAGAATTTGGCACCACGCTGACGCCAGAAGAAGCCGCCGCCCAACGTTCGTTGCCGGGCATGGCTCCAACAAAGTTTCAAACAGGTACCAAACCTGTTGAGTCAGCAACGCTCAAGGCCGCACGAACCAAGTACATTGACACGCAAACTCAGATCGAAGGATTACGCCGTGCCTTGGCCAAGGACAGCGATGGTGGCCGCTACTTCAGAGAGATGGCGGCAAAAGCCAAGGTCGAGTCTGATGAACACAACGCGTTGTTGGAGCGTGTGCCTGACTTAGTGCAGACAACAAGAGACATTGCGTATTACGCCAACCTGCCCAAGCTTGTCACCAAGTACACCAACATGGCCAAGATGGCTGAGGTTAACAAGCAGACAGGCAAAACAAAAGCGCAGCTTGAAGCCGCGTTGAAAACCGCTTTGGCCCAGCAAGACAAAGCCAAGGCAGATTTGGATGCGCTCGAGTTGCGCCAGCGTGCGTATGAACAGCGTCAAGCTGTCATTGAGAACCGTGCCCCCGGTGAGCTGGAAGCTGAACGACTCAAGGCAGGTGCAGGATACAAAACAGCAACAGGCACTGTGCGCAAAGCACCGCGTAAAGCTGCAAGCTGGGACTTGAAGAAAGAACCCAAGGCAGCAACAGAAAAACCAGCAGCGATTGCTGTTGCGAAAACTGCTGTTGACAAAGCCGAGTCCTTGGTCAAAGCCGCCAAGCAAGTGGTGAGTGGCGCTAAGTTCAAAGTCAACGCTGTACAACGTGCGCAAGAAGCGAACAGGGACTTGGCCGGCGCGCAACGCGCAGTCGAGATGCTCAAACGCGAAGCCACTACTACCTTCTCACCAGAGAAGAGTGTTGAAATCGTTGAAGAGTTGCGTCGCTTAAATGCGTTCATTGCCGAGAATGGCACTGCCGCGCAAAAGAAAGAAGACGTGCAGGCCAAGTATCAAAAGGCCGCGTCTATGCCCGGTACTGGCGTTGCGCAGTTGAGCGCTCGCTTGGAAATGGCTGCCAAGCAGACTGAGAAAATGGTGCGTGATCTGACAGCCAACGCTGACACCGCGTACGAAAACTACATAGCTGCACGCAAAGCGATTGACGACGACACCAGCGGCGAGTACCGCGTGTTCTCCAGCCTTGAGCACAAGATGACAAAGGCGGATGCGAAGTACAACAGCGCAATGACCGCGTTGGAAAAAGCCAGCCTTGCACACGCTGTGGCTCGTCGAGACCTGCTTAGTTTGCAAAAAGCCATAGGCGACAACGTGCGCTCTATGTACGACACCTCTGTTGAGATGTTGGCCAAAGCCGCTAAAGAACTGCAAGCCGTCATGGGTGAGAGCAATGTTGCGGCGCAACAACAAGCCCAGACACAAGCCAAACTGGACGCCGCAGAAGAACAGTTGGCCAAAGCACGGGCCGATGTGCAGGCAGAAAGAAACCGTGCCAAGAACGAAGAAGCCGCAGCAGACCGTGCCAAGTTGGATGCCGCTGCTGCCGAACGTGAAGCAAAGCAGCGCGGTGCTCAAGGTGCCGGCTTGCCCGGCGTGCGCGTTACGAAAGAGACAGGACCGCTCGTGTACGCGGTGGAAGCCAACGCCCGTCGCATGTTGGGCATGGCAGAAACTGAACTCAAGAAAGCGATTGCAAACAAAGATCCGAAAGCCGCGGCGCAGGCACGCAAGGACATCAAACGCTACGAAAGAGAACTGGCTCAAGCGTATGGCGCAGCACAGCGCGTCAAGAGTCAAGTTGGTGAAGGCGCAGTTACTGTTACGCCCGAACAACCCGGCGTCGTTGCTGGTGAACGCTTGGCTCCCTCACGCCAAGGACCCGTTGTCAAGAAAGGTACTGTTCCACCATCGCAGCTGTTGTCTGGCACACCAGAGTCACGCACACCGATCGGCAAAGGCAACCGTCCAAAACAATCTGGCGTAATTCGTTTGCGCGCATCGGACATGTCTCCCGCGTCAGCCAACGCGGTCAGTTTGGCTACACTCAAATCGCAGCTTGACGCGGCTCGTGCCGGCACTAAGCGCAAACAAACTCTTGAAACGTCGTACGCTACGGCTATTGAGGGCTTGACCCCAGAACAAGTTAACGAACGTTTAACAGAAGGCAAGCGTCTGCTGGGTAGCGGCCCGACTTTGGAAATCATTGCAGCGCGTGAAAAGTACCGCGAAGCTATTGCCGCAGTCGACGCTGCCAACAAAACCAAGCTCGAAGCAAAAACACCAGCGTTGAAAGAGCTGGCGCAAGACGCATTTGAAGCTGCGGAAGCCGAGAGTGACCGCGCTGAACAACGCTTGAAGTCGTTGGAAGCTGCGTATGTGCTAGAGAAGAAGAAAGGCACAGCGGCTAAACCAGCGGTCGAAGCTGCGGAAGAAGCTGTTGAAGAGGACTTAGCGCCTGAATCACGCTTGTCCAAAGCCGTTGGTACGGAGGGCGACTACGCTACTGCTTCTGTCAGTGCACCGCAAGTGCTGATGACCGCAGCTGGTCAAGAAGCCGTGAACGACGGTCGTATCTTGGATGCTTTGGAAGACATTGCCAACAACAGCGCTGAACCGTTTTTGCGTGACACAGCCAAGAAATTGAAAGCGTTGGTCTCCCGCACAAAACTGCGTGTAGTGGACGATGTTACTGTGGAAGGCAGAGATGTGCCTGCAGCGTACAACTCAACTGAGAACGCCATCCTTATTCGCCCCGGCTACATCACCGAATCAAACCTGATCCACGAAGCAGTCCACGCCGCTACTATGCGCGTGTTTGACGGTGACCAATCGAAGTTGACGGCTGACCAACTTGCGGCTAAGAAAGAACTTACAGCCATGTACAAAAAGCTCAAGGCTGACGGTACGCTGACTGATGAGTACGCCGCTGAAAGCGTCAAGGAGTTTGCTTCTGAGGTGCAGTCAAACAGCACTTTGCGTAGCAAGTTGGACACCAAGCCTTGGTTTGGCTCAACGATTCTGCGCCGTGCACTCAACGCTATTCTGCACTACGTGGGCATCAAGCCAGCACAAACTCAGACAGCCGCCGCACAAGCGTTGATTGAGCGCATGTACATGCAGTCCGGCAAAGTTGCTGCCCCTACAGCCGCTTCTATTTTTCGCCAAACAGCACCGACAACCTCCGCGTTTATTGGTAGCGAACCCAGCAAGTGGAAGACCTTTAAGGAAAACTTCTTTGGCCTAGGTGGGCGTGTGCAGTTGGTTGACCGTTTGGCTGCCGTTGACGCTGGTCTTGTGGCTGCCGAAGGCGCTGGCAAATTGTCGGCTACAGAAGCGTTCCAAGCGCAGTACTTCATGCGTCTGGCGGACCAGACCACTCAGGCGGCTGGCCAGTTCATTACCAGCGGCCCCGTTAGCATCGTTGCAGAGAAGCGTGTTGGCGGCACAGAGTACCGCTACGAATCCAAAGAAGGAGCCAACCTCGTCAACATGAGCGAGTTCTTGGATGGCGCAGCCACAGCAGGCAGCATGTCTCCCCAAGAGGCCGAGCGTATGTTGACATCTGTTGTTGCCGGTGAGCGCGCATCCGCCACGCCAAATGGTTGGAGCCGTCTGTTTGCTGACAACCCTGCCGCCGCTCGTGCTGAGTACGACAAGGACGTGGCGTTCTTGAAAGCCAACCCAGAAGTCAAACGATACATGGACGCCGCAAAAGCGGAGTACAAAAAGTATAACGAAGGCCTTGTGGACTTCTTGTTGCAGACAGGACGCCTTACAAAAGCAGAGGCCGACCGTCTCAAGGGCATGCCGTACATTCCTTTCTACCGCATTGAAAACGGCGTGGTGCGTTTGTTCACTGACAAGGAACACAGCATCCGCATCGGCAACATCAAGGATCAGCCGCAGCTGGAGCGCATGGTTGGCGACAACAAGCACATCTTGCCTATCCTCACCAGCGCGGTGCAGAACACATTCATGATCGCCAACATGGGCATGCAAAACAAAGCCACGATGGAAACATCAAACGCTATGTACAAGGCAGGCTTTGTGTCGAAGATGGGTGAAGGTACTGGCCCCGCCGGAACCGACGTGGTGCACTACTATGTTGCAGGCAAACCACATTTTGCTGTGATCGACAGCGACACTTTTGGCATCCCAGCGCACTTGATCGTCAAGGGCATGGAAGGTATCAAGACAACCATCCCAGCGTTGGTGCAGGCTCTTGGAATCCCAGCGGACGTTGTGCGTAAGTTCGTGACCAGAACCCCCGCCTATGTGATACGCCAGCTTATCCGCGACCCAGTTAACGCATACATCACATCCGGTGTGGACGGCGCTCCTGTTGTTGGGGCGCTCAAACAAATGGCCAAGATGCGTGCGGGTCGCAGCCCTGCCGAAGAAGCGTTGATGAAAGGTCTTGCAATCAGCAGCAACATTTACAGCGGCAACGAGAAAGACATGCAGAAGTTTTTGCAAGACATTTCGTCCGGCAAAGGTAAGTGGGACAAGATGCTTGGCTGGCTCGACACGCTGGCGTTGCAAGCTGACTCGGCTACACGCGCAACCATCTACGACGACTCGATTAACAAAGGCATGTCAGAAGCGCAAGCTCAGTTCCGCGCTTTGGAGTCACAGAACTTTAGCCGTCGCGGACTGTCCCCCAGCATGCAGATGTTGAGCACCATGGTGCCTTTCTTCAACGCCCAGATTCAAGGTTTGGATGTTTTGTACCGCTCGTTGGCAGGCAAGGCACCGTTCGCTGAGAAGTTGGAAATCCGTCGCAAGCTCATGGCTCGCGGCACCCTGCTGATGATTGGTACGCTGGCTTATGCAATGGCTATGCGCGACGACGAAGCCTACAAGAAGGCCACACCAGAAGAACGCTACGCTAACTTCTTCGTGCGTTTGCCCGGCGTCAAAGACCCACTGAAGATTCCGATTCCTTTTGAAATTGGTATCTTGTTCAAGGCATTGCCAGAAGCCGTGGTTGACGCCATGGCCAACGACACCAAAGCCGCAGAAGCAGCTAAAGGTTTGGGCATCGTCACCTTGCAGTCTGCCCCGGGCGTTATCCCTGTCGGTCCTAAGCCGATCATGGAAGCCTTGTACGGAAGAACTTTGCAAGGCGACATCGAGTCAGCGCGAGAGAAAACTCTTATGGCTACCGAGCGTTTCCGCGACACCACGCCAGAAGCTCTCAAGCGCTTGGGCTCTATTACCGGCGAGGTCGGCGTTTCGCCCATCATGTTGGAGCACTTGACTCGTGGCTACACCGGATCGCTGGGCTTGTCTGCACTGCACATGCTAGACCCCCTGCTGGCTGACCAAGCAAACAAAGCCACTCAGCCGATGAACAAGATGCCGTTTTTTGGCGGGCTGTTCCAGCCAGAAGAAGGTCGCTTCCTTATCAACCGTGCGTATGAGCGCATGGACGATGTTGTCAAAGCCAAGACCACCTACGAAGACATGTTGCGCCGTGGCGACCGTGCTGCTGCCGAATCGTTTGCACAACGCTACGCGTCTTTGTTGGCTATGGCAGATGCCGCAGGGTCCTTCCGTCAACGCATGGGCGAAGTGTTTGCTGACGAGCGAGCAATCAGAAAAGACCCACGCATGTCCACCCCCGAGAAAGACGCGCTGTTGCAGCGTATCAAGGACGCAGAAAACACAGAGGCTAAGGCGTTCTATGAGGCAGGCGAAAGAACCATACGCCGATAAGGTCGCCACGGATGCACGGGTACGCTCGTGCATCCAATAAACGCATCTTGATGGCGGCTTTCAAGCCTTGTTCACGCACCGCGTGCGTATCTAGGCAGGGGACAAAAAACCCCTGCCCTTTCTCAGTCGTCTCCCAAGGAAAGTGAATTTCGAGTTTCATCGTCCATGTCCGATATACGGCGGCTGATCTTCAACACCGACACACGCATCTGCGGCCCTTGGGTTCTGGCGGTC
>JACCDO010597522.1_pt1 | contig 12341 bp, 11 predicted proteins | sample 7446101 | NCBI WGS metagenome assembly JACCDO01 (sample SAMN15323440, study PRJNA562643) | freshwater metagenome | isolation source: river surface water | place: USA:Blue River Watershed | collected 2017-08-16 | reverse complement strand
GTGGTATTCTTGAGGGCACTCTCGCTCGTAGCTGGGTCAACGGTCAGCTCCACCAAAAGAAACCGATTCCAGAGGAGCTTCGCAAGATTCGCTTCGTCGCCTACGAGCTCATCAATCAGCCTCTTGGCCCCGTGGCTCAGTTCACCGCCCTCAAGAAGGCTGGATTCTTGGTGCCGTGGAATCTTCTCGTCGGCGGCAAGCTGACTGATGAGGTTCTGTCGGCAAAGCTCCAGGAGCGTCGCGAGAAGTCCGAGTACGATACCGACGGCATCGTGGTCAGTGAGAATATTTCTGTGGAGAATCCCAAGACAGTCAAGAATCCCACACACAAAGTGGCCTTCAAGATGCTGTTGGGAGAGCAGTGTGCTGAGACGGTGATCAAGGTCTTGGAGTGGAATCCTTCTGCACAAGGCTACCTCATTCCTCGTCTTCAGATTGAGCCGGTCGTTGTGGGATCTGCCCGTATTGAGTACGTCACAGCCCACAATGCTCGCTTCGTCGTGGTGAACAAACTCGGTCCTGGTGCTAAGATTCTCATTCGCCGCAGTGGAGATGTGATTCCAGCCGTGGAGCGAGTGATCCAGGGCTGTGCAGAGGCCGCCATGCCCACGGAGTTTGCCTGGAAGTGGCTAGGTGCTGCTGAGGATGCGGCTCACATCGTTATCGATTCTGCGAAGACCACAGAAACACCGAAGGAGGTCTTCAAGGCCAAGCTTGTGCTGTTTGCAAAGACCATGGAGATTGATGGAATGGGACCAGGCATTGCATCCAAGCTTGTAGAGGGTGGGTTGACGACGCCTGGGCAGGTTATGACCGCTGGAGAGGCGAAGCTCATGGAGGTCGTGGGCAAATCAAATGGTGCAAAGCTCAAGGCGCAGTTGAATACTCTTCCTGGAAAGGCCACGGAATCTCAGTGGATGGTGGCGAGTAGCATCTTGCCGCGAGGTGTGGGTGAGACGAAACTCAAGGTGCTCTTTGATAAGGAGCCTGATCCTCGTAAGTGGTCTACGCTTCCGGTCGTGCCTGCAGGTTGGTCGAGTGATTCGTTGAGTGAGCTCACAAAGTGTCTGGGGGCCTATGCTACCTGGAGGGCAAAGGAAACTCCTCAGATTCCCTACCCAATCATTCCTGCTGCCAGTACAAAGCCTGTAGTTACAGTGCCGCAGAAGGGAACTGTCTGCTTTACGGGCATTCGCTCCAAGGAGCTGGAGGGCAAGCTAGAGGCGGCTGGCTGGAAGATTGTAGATTCTGTGAGTTCCAAGACAAATCTGCTCATTGTACCTGATGGACCCCTCGAGTCTACAGGAAAAGTCAAGAAGGCCCAGGATCTTGCAACTGTGCGTATTCTTCAGATCTCCATGGTGAGTACAGCAGAGGGGATTTTCTGAGCAGGATTATCGCAAACAATCGTAGAATGGAGCAAGCACCACAAAACATAGCTGGATTTTTTGCTCGAGTTTTTGCTTCAATCGTTTCTGGATTTAAGACGTATATCCCGCCAGGAACAGGTATGCTACTCCTCTTTGTAAGTGTCATTGGTCTCATCGTAGGTGTAGTCTTTTATCTGAAAAACCAAAAATCAGAAAGCCAAATCAGATCCGATCAGAATACTGATTTCGGTGCTGCATATGACATGTTAGCACAAGGAAGGAAAGGGCTTGGAGACTATCTAGCCCTTCAAGATGTCAGACAATCACAAAGTAACTGGGTTCTTTTCAACTTTGCACCGCTCACTGTTTCAGATGCGGGGTACCTAGGACCTGGAACAGATGGCTTGTACGATACACAGGCGATTCGCAGGGCACTGGATATGGGGTTCCGAGGATTTTCTTTCAATATTGACTATTACTCAGGAGCCCCGAAGGATCAGAATCTGTTTGTAGGGCCAGGAGAGCCTTGTCTGCTGCATCGTGATGACCAGGGAGTCATCCGTTCTAGAAACTGCGGACGCATCGATGAAATGATGACGGCCCTTGCTCAACAGGCTTTCTCAAGATCTCTACCGAATGGAAGTGATCCATTGATTGTGATGTTGAATTTCAAGAATGTTCCTGATCGAGTGAAAAATCAGGGCGAATATATAACTTTCTTGAAGCGAGTGTCCGAAAAGATTCAACCGCTTGCCCCCACATTCTTGGATCGCCTAGGAGAGACAGCCTTTGCAGGCATGTCGAACCCTTCACTCTTGTTTACACAGAACTTCCAGGCCCTCCAAAACAAGACAATCATCTTTACAAATATCAACACTGATGTCTTTACCCAGGAGTCTACCAGAAATACGCCAATGGCTCAGAACTTACGCCACTGGATTCATGCCCAGATCTTTTCACTTTCCTCAGATACCTTGCCGAATGATCAGGTCACTGAAATCCAGCCCAAAGGCACCTTAATGTCAACTGGTATGCAGGATGCCATGTATTTCTTGAATACACCGCCTGACAAGATTCAGGATGCCCAGTTGAAAACGAACAATGTCTACACAGTTGTGAATCCTCCCGAAGCGAATAAAAATCTGCCTTTGTCGGATATTGAGACACTCATGAATAAATACGGTGTGCAGATCATTCCTTTCAATCTTTTCGTAACACCCCAAGAAACAGAGGCTTATTTCAAGTACTGGGGTCCCTACAGCTGGAGACTGAAACCGAAGAATCTCCAGTATGTAGTTGTACGGGCAGAACCACCGAAGCCCATCAGTCCACGGGCGAATGCAAACGGCGGAAATGTCTCGCCTCCTGCCCTCCATTTTTAGTTGAGGAAAGAATAGATGGAGGTCGAAACACGTCAGCGGCCCATTCAAAGTAAGGTACTAGAAACGACACCTGTCAAACGACAAATGGATGCCCTGAAAGTTGCTGTGGAAATGGCACAAGAAGAAATGGATTATGAAAGTGCACATGACAAAGAAGTCATCAAGGCCATTCACATTGTGGAGGATTTTCTTAGGAAATCAGGGCGTGTCTGTTATGGTGGTCAAGCTATTAATGCCCATTTGCCCAATAAATTGAAGTTTTATGACGAAGAATACGATGTACCAGACTTTGATTTTTTTACTCCGAATGCCGAAAAGGATATTAATGATTTGGTCCTCGCCCTGCAGAAGGAAGGATTCACTGACATAAGTGAAAAGGCAGGAGTTCATGAAGGTACAAGAAAAATATATGTGAACTTTGTGCCGATTGCAGATATTACAAACCTCCCTCTTGATCTTTATAAGAAATATGCCAAAAACTCGATTTCTGTTGCAGGAGTCCGATATATCAATGAGGATATTCTCAGAATGATGATGTATTTGGAGATGAGTCGGCCGAGGGGGGAGGTGGAGCGTTGGAATAAAGTCTACGAGCGTCTTACATTATTGAATGCAGCCAAACCGATTCACAGATGCACAGAACGCACTCCACGCATTAACAACATACCTCCCAAGATTCGCCAAAAGTTGCTTGAATATTTGATTCAGGAAAAGAGAGTTCTAGCAGGTGCAGAAATAGGCTTTATTTATCGGAGTTACTCACAGCCTCAGCCTCCCAAAATGACTTGGTTTCTATACTCAGGAGGCCCACTCCTCTTCTTTTCACCATATCTAGAAAAGGATACAGAAGCTATTTTGGAAATCATTGGTCCAAAAGGAATCACTGTGCAAAGAAAAAATGGATTTGGGGATTATGTTCCCAATCGTAATGTAATCCGAAAGAATCGGCAGATCGTTGCTTACTTGATTGATGAAACAAGCTGCAACTCATACAATGATATCCCGATTGAGAATGCTGGAATGATTCGTGTTGCAAGTCTAGATACATTAGTCTACCTGTATTTGATGTTGGGCCTGATTACAGATGAAGCAAAAACTCTCGGAATCAGTTTACTTTGTTTGGCCCAACGGTATGTGGAACTCCTGAATAAAATGAGAAACTCTCGCCATTCGAGATTTCCAAGCTTTAGTATCAAATGCTCGGGTCATCAAAAAACTATTAAATCATTGATTCGAAAACGAGCCCTGCGAGCTGAAAAAGAGAAAGGGAAAAATAAGACAGGAAAACGAAAACTAGGATCAAATCTCAAACCCAAGGGAAAAACTCAGACACGGAAAATAAAAAATGAAAAGACAAGATAGTGATGGCAGTCAAACTTCTTAACACCATCTTGATATCTATGCTATTCCTCTTGGCCTTATTGCTAGTGCTTCGGATGATACGAACAGACGAAGGATTTCAAAACCCAGTGGAAGAATATGATCTAAATCTGTTTTTCAAAGAGTATCCGCTTGAAAAAATCTGTGAAATCTATGCAAAAGGGTTTCCAACCGTTGTGAACAGTTTCTCATTAACCGACAATGGGGACAAAGTGCCAGAATCTGTTGCAAAAATAAATGCAGAAGATTATCTCAAGAAAACACTTATCGGTGGTATTGCCTTATGTCCGTTTACATTGCCTAAAGATTCATCTTTAAAGACTGCATTCGAGTTTGTCAGGGACCTCGATGAAACTATACTTACAAGAGGAATGAGCACACTTCTCTTTTTCACTGCGAATCTGCAGCTCTCAGCCGATACTAGTAAAGAACAGTTAAAAAAGGCAGAAGGATTTATAAGCGAATGTTCTGCAGATGAGATTCAATACAAGGAGTTTGTGCCCCTCCAATGCATTCCACCCGAAACAATGAAGGCCACTGAACAGGCTGAAATCAATAAGGTAGACAAGTTTGAGATGCAGCAACGAGTGTCGCAAAAAGCTCAGATCTCCAAAAAACTTGGCACAATGGTGCAGAATCTACAGGCCTTTCAGAAACAGTTCGGCGAGTTCAGCAGGATTGACATTCAAAAATATTCTGAAAATCTTCAGAAATGGCAAGCACAGTATGAACTTTGGAGCAATCCATCTGAAGTCTTCAAAAAATTTAACAGCGAAGAAAAGATTCAAGAAAAAAAACAACAGGCGAAGTCTGAGTTGGACAAAAACAAAAATAATCTAGCTATGGCAAGGTATTATTCCAAGTTTTCTTCATATACGATGAAACAACTTGTGGATACTTACATGAGACTACAACAGGAAGTCGAAGGCGTAGCTGATGAGCTTGAGAAGGGTATTCCTGGGGCCCCGAAAACCTAGGTGACGAATAGGTATGAGTTATTACACGTTAAACATAAGTACCATACAGGATCTTCAAAACTTAGCTGTTTTTGGAGCCAGTACGATTCAGTATGGTATTTCAAATGCTCTCTTCAACAGCACACCGACTGCTGCACCAACACAGTTCTGGTATCCTGTTTCAACACCTTCCAGTAGTCTCTATACAGTCCAGTTTACTGCTTCAAATGCAAATCCCACAAACTTTCGACTCTGGGTAAACGGAGGGCCAGCACAATCAAACGCGATTCTGCCCTCGACTGTATCATTTTATGTAGGAACGATTCTTACATCCTCAGATTCAAATCCAGTATGGGAAACCTATTATCTGAACAACAACTCCAATACCCCGTATGGATTTGTCTATGAAAATGCAATCGGTAACGGAACTCTCAGTAATATATCTTCCTACGGGCTAAACTATACATATAATGATGGTGGCTCCAATAGCCCAAGTACATTTGCCATTCGGCTTTACAGTTTAGAGGTCACTGCCTATTTACCTCCACCGCCTCCTGAACCTCCCAGGCCAGCAGTACAGTTGCCAGTATGCCATCAAACATATTCGGGACCCGGTGCAATCCCTGAAAGTATGCTCTTGGCCAGAAAAGCTCTCAACTGTACGGTTGTGAACTCGGCAATGGCCCAGCAACTTGTCAACTCACAACTGCGTGGAGTTCCATCTTCTGTTCGCACCGCTAAGGTACAGCAGACAACTCTTGAATGCTATGCACCGATTACAAATCCTCAACGCAGAGAGGCCTTGTATCAGGGACCAGTTATCCCTCCTGCTTGCCCACCGACACCCGCAGAACAACTCAACTCGACACGTCCGAAAGTGAGTCAGGCGAACTGTTTGCCTGGCGTTCCTTTCTATCAGCGTCCTCCCCAATAAAAAAATCGTGGCTGTTCAGTAGAAAATGTCTACAACTGTCCGTGATGCCTCTTTGATTACAAAGAAGAATCGCGATATCGCGTTATATGCCTGGAAGACTCAACAAACAAATGCCGTGAACAGTGGTTCAACTGTCGTTTTGGCCGAGCAGCCCACCTATCAATCGGGTCAGGTGGTTACACAACGCAACCTTGGTTGCGTGGCTTGCGGTCAGGTCACCGCCACGGCAACGTCCGTGGTGATCAACTATCCGTTTGTGGGGTCGGGTGGTGGTGGCCCGACGGGTGGTGCGTTCCCTGGTCAATAAACTGACTAACACCCCCATCCCAATCTACCGAGATATTCTCAAAACGCCCGGCTCGGCTGGGATGCATGGAGACTTGTTGGAGTTCTTCTCGGACAATGGCTGTTTTCTTCAGAGTCCGAAGACGTTTCTGAAGTCTGTAGACTCTCCATTTTTGTTGGATGGTTTTTTGGGCAGCATGATGGATTTCCTGATTCCAGTTGCCGCCCTCCGTTACGGAACGGGCCCATTGTACCTTTGTATTTTTCTGATAATCGCGAACAGATACTGTGAGCTCATTATCATCTACTGCAACGAGATGAAGAGGATTTGCCCTTGCTTCAATGGTAATCACTCGTAGCTTATTCTTGCGTACAAAAAGCATTCGTAGATTTTCTGGAAGGCCCGCAGGGATTTCTGTGATTTTATTTCCATCCAGGCAAAGGACCTGCACTGAATCTGGAAGTCCCTTGGGAAAGCTTGTAAGGGAGTTCTTGGAGAGATTTACCTGTTTGAGACTGTTGCCCCAGTAGCTTGGAAGTCGCGAAGATCGAAGAAAGTTATTTGCGGCTATTATGACTTCGAGAGAATCTGGGAGGCACGGTGGAAGTTGACGAACTCTCGCTCCTCGGATAAAAAACTGCTTGAGTCCGAGTGGAAGTGGCATAACATCGCAAATATCCGTTTTATTGAGAGAAAGAACCTGTAAGCCGTCAGGAAGAGCTGGTGGCCAGATTTTTAATGGATTGGAATGGAGATAGAGTTTCTTTAGGCCGGCAGGCCAACGAATCCCCTCCGTGTCTGTAATGGAGTTGTAATCGAGTGCAATGGATTCCAATGATTCTGGCCAATCGAAAGGAATGCCGTCGTTATGAATACGATTGCCTCCCGCTTCCAGGATCCGAATGCCGAGAGGAAGATATTCTGAAAAAATCACACGAATGTCATTATTTTCTATATGAAGTTCGGTACTTCTCGACCACGATAGATCAGGCATATTTGTTAGGCCTGCATCTAGAAAAAGAGGAGATGCATTTTCGGCCATTTGTTTTGTGCAGTCTTATCAAAAATAAATAAGAATCCTTAAACTCTTTTTTTTGTTTTTTTTATTTTTTGTGGGTTTTTATTTTTCGGTTTGGTTACTTGGAATGCATTTACGCCTTCTTGCCAGCCGTGCTGATGACCTTCTTCTTGGTCACTACGGCCTTCTTGGGGACTGCAACCGGCTCTACATCCTCGCCCTCATCATCCATGGTCTTCGCGACTGCAGGTGCAGGGGCTGGGGCCGCCGTCACTGCAGCCAGGACCGACTTCTTGGCAACTACAGGAGCCGGTGCAGGGGCAGAGAAGACCTCCTCGTCATCCACCTGCTCTTCACCAGCGTCCTCTTCATCCTCCACTGCAGGAGCAGGAGCAGGGGCAGGAGCACGACGGGCCACAGGCTTTGCAGGGACATCGTCATCGTCCTCCGCAAAGGCGAAGCCACGAATGCTCTCAGGGAGGCGATCCACGCGGACCTGCACGGCCTTCCAGGAAAGACCATACTTGCTACCCGCAAACCAGACACCCGTGCACTGGATGAGTGCGGTGATCTGGGCACCCTTTACGAGCAGATCCTCAAGCGGAACACCCTCATAGGGACGCTTCTGGTCATCATAGGCCTGAACGTCGAAGGTATCCGTGCCATTCCGCTTCTTGAGGCTGATCTTGAGCGTAGGAGGATAGGGCTTGGGGTTGCCATTGGCATCCTTCGCGACACGCACAATCGGCGTATAGAAGGCCTGCACAATATCGCGGCTCAGCTTGCTCTTGAACCACTGCTGGCTGTTCTTGACACCCGCATCGATCATATACTCATCAAGAGCCGTCATCGCATCATAGAACGCCTTCACCTTCTTGTTCGAGCCATCTTCATAGCCACGGAACGAGAGGTCAACGCTGTACTTTGCAGGACCAGCCTTGTCGAAGATGTTCATGCCATACGGGACCGCCATCGATGCCGTCTGCATCGTCAGACTGTGCCCATCGTAGTTCAGATAGGCCTGCTTGGCATTACTAGGAAGGACCTTCACCTGGCTGAAGGAGATGTTGGAAGTATTGAACTCGGTAGACTGAACAACGGTAGAACTCATTTTCTCACTCTGCCTACCCATTCAGCCCGCCTGGCCATTCAATTTTTGGGTGCGGGTCCCCTTCAAAAATTTTGGGGTTAAAAAATCAAGGAGATCTGATTCAGATGAAAATCCAAAGTATTGTACTCGATTCTTCCGCAAGTACCACAGATCTTTGCTCTTTGGGAAAACAGTTCTTTGCCGACAAAAGTCCGTACAATGAGAAGGGTCATAGACACCCTTACACCGCCGTGTATAGCCTCCTCCTCTCCAAATACAAGAATGAGCCGATTCGTTTCGTAGAAATCGGCATTGCAGGAGGAAGTTCACTCGTGATGTGGTCACATTTTTTCAAGAATAATGGAAGGCGTTTATTCTTTTTTGATCGAGATGCGGATTTTATTAAGAACGGCAATAATTTTGGGATTCCCGATGTATTCTGCTTGGAGATGGATGTCACACAAGAAGAATCGATTCGTTCTGGCCTGCAAAAAATCGGTGGCGATTTAGATGTGATTTTAGATGATTCCACTCACGGCATTCCTGAACAGGTGAAAATCATAAAGACAGGGTTGCCGTTCCTAAAGTCTGGAGGTATGTTCATTATTGAAGATATCTTCAAACGATACAAGGAGGAAGAGTACCAGAAAGAGCTTGATGATGTCCTTGATCAGTTTTCACTTGCAATGTTTATTAACTGCGAACACACAAATAAATGGTCGCCCGATTGGGACAATGATAAACTACTGATCCTCGTAAAAAAATAAAGATAGAATAGAATGAATGCCCAACAGCTCACTCGCCTCCGCCAGAAGCAAGCAAACGTTTATATTGGTCGTCCTCAGCCGGTCGATGCATCGTTGAATACTTGGAGAGTTCAAGCACGTGGTTCTTCTGTACAGATTCCAGTTTCTGTTGCCAATACGAATCCGAATGCAGGCACAGGTGTGATGGCGTTTGTGAATACACACGACTGGAATAGCAATACCTGTCCGAGTGGAGTCAATACTGTCTCCAAGGGCAATGGAACGAATGGCGAGTATCTGAGTGTCCTGATGAAGGCGGCGAGCTGTGCTGTCTGTGCAGATCCCAATCCTGCCACAGATCCTGGAGGTGTAACTCTTCCTTGCTGCCCGTATGAGCCTCGTCAGAGATATCAAATTACAAATGCAGCAGGTGTTGTGGTCGATAACAACACGTATTTGCCGAATCTGAATGCGGGTCCCCAGTGTGTTGGGTGCCAGGGCGAGCAGTTCAATGACCGAGGGCAACCGATTAACTGCTCTTGTGGCACGCGGGCCGTATACGGTGGTGGTGGTATTGCTGCAACGACTGTCAATACAACTGGTATGCGACTGAAGTTTTCTTCTGCTTAATCTTCCTCATCCCCCACTGGGATTCCCAGACTTTCTGCCATCCATGGATATGCTTCTGCGGCTTGTTCACAGACTGAGACAAACCCCATAACAACATACATGGCTCCTAGACCTCGATTGGCTTTTGTAGATCCTCTTGTAACAAGGCAAGTAAGGATTGCTAGATTGATCTTTTTCCACCATTTGAGTTCTTTATGAACGCGAATCGCCTCCTCAGGAGTTTTACGGAAAAGACGATTGTTATTTGATTGATGGCCTGGACAGATTTCATCCTGCTGGGCATTCGTCAGACCAAGACGCCAATACCAGAGTTGATAAAGAGTCCTATAAAAGTTTTGATGATCTTTTATATCGAGATCATGAAACCACGAGGTACTTAAAAGATAGCCCAGTGCCTCTATTTTCATGAAAATATCCAGAACTTTATGATTCCATTCTTGTTCTGGTGTGATTGTTTCCTCGAGGCCATAGAGGAGTGCAAACTTCCTTTTTCGTAACCAATCGACCCGTTTCCGAAATCGCGAGACAATGCCTGGAGGGATTTGTTCTCGGGTATACGGATTTTGAAGAGGTTGCCCTTGGCTGAGGAGTTGGAGAAGCGAGCGAATATCAAATCCCCATATATGCTTTTTCGCATCTGCATACGAGAAAAAGAATACTTGGGGAACCAGCTGAATGGACTCCATCGAATAGACTTCAGTCTCATTCTCGCAGAGGGATCTAAGATAACTGGCTGGGCCTTGGGAAATCCAGCGAGTAAGGGAAGAGTTCCGTTTCCACCATTTCTGAATCGTCAAGACTGCTGAAGTATCAGATCTGGTAAATATGTTTCTTTGATCATTCCGTCTACGATCAAAAAAACGTATGGGCTTCTTGAAATGCTTCCCACAAAAATCCCCATGCGTAGCTGGTGAGCCGCATTGCACATCACAGTGCGAGCGGCTCTTGATATTAGCACAACGCCTATACTCTGTCTCTGCCATTCCTGCCCAACCGGAAGTTTATCTGAACGCAGTCCCTTGAAACCGGAAGTTTTTGGCCCCGGCCACATGATTTCATCAAGAAATAAGAGGACTTCAAAAAAAAAACTCCGGGCGTCCCATGGGCTTAAAAAAACAAGCTTGAACTTGAAAAAATTTGACTGCTGGCCTGTCATGGGAATGGGGTAGTGCGTAAAATAAGGATGAATTCTTCCACCGGAACTAGTACAATGAACACTGCTGCCCCTGCCAAGACCGCCGCCAAGCGCGTTGCTACCAAGAAGACTGAGGAGACTGCCGCCCCTGTGGCCGCGACTCCCGCCCCTGTTGCGGCTGCTGCCCCTGTTGCCGCTGAGACCAAGAAGGTCACCAAGAAGGCCGCGGCCAAGACTGAGGCTGCCGCCCCTGCTCCTGCTGCCCCTGCCGTCGTGGCCCCTGTTGCCGCTGCGACTGAGGCCGCCGCTGAGGCCCCTCAGCAGACTGTTGGCGATGAGATCCGCGGTATGATCACTCAGCTCAACAGCCTCCGCGAGGTTATCTCCACGCTCCACTCGCAGCTCAAGAAGCTCGACAAGCGTGTGCACCGCGAGATCAAGGATGCCCGCAAGCGTAAGCGCCGTGCTCGCACGGAGGGTGCCGATGGTGAGCAGAAGCCTGCCCGCCTCTCCATCTTCGAGATCCCCACTCGCCTTTCGGATGACCTCTGTGCCTTCCTCGGCAAGCCCAAGGGCTCTGAGATGTCCCGCTCCAATGTCACCAAGGCGGTGACCACCTACATCAAGGAGAAGGGCCTCAAGAACAAGCACGACATCCAGCCTGACGCTGCTCTCCGCAAGCTCCTGGCCGTGCCCACTGGCGAGTCCCTCACCTACTTCAACCTCCAGAAGTACCTCAACAAGCACTACGTGAAGGTTGAGAAGCCCGTGGCTCACTAAACTGGTTCATCCAGATAGCTGACCCCATAGATAAATAAAAAAGCAAAGAAAACACATGAAAACATTTGACAAAACAAAAGAAAAAATGCGTGAAATCTGAAAAAACAAAAAAAAAACAAAAAATCAAACAAAAAGATTCATTTTAATGGATTTTTTTCTTTGATAAAACTAGATTACTATGAGAGGTGATTGGCAGAGATCCCAAGTCTTGGAGTACTTATTTGAACCTGCTAGATCCAATCAGGAAAGACAGGAGAGACGACAGGAAATGGCTGAAGTAGAAGCTGCAATAAATCTTGTACCTCCCGAATGGAAAGAAATGGCAAGTGCCCGCTATACAAGGCCGCGTTTGATAACCCGTCGCTTGGAAGAAGCCAAAGGCGATGAAGAATACCGCTTTGATAACATGGGCGATATGTTCATTGTCGAGATCCCTACTATGTATGGTCCTCAACTAGGCCTAGCGTATATAACATTTTATGTAGGATTTGGTGCATTACATTTTGTTCTATTGGCTAACAATGATGGCAACACAGAGATGAATGCTACAAAAGGAATGTTAAATCCAAATGTGAGTGGGCGCGAATGGCGATTTTTCAAAATTAGCGATAGAAATCTTCATGCAAATGTCCCC
>JACCDO010170569.1_pt1 | contig 12341 bp, 5 predicted proteins | sample 7446101 | NCBI WGS metagenome assembly JACCDO01 (sample SAMN15323440, study PRJNA562643) | freshwater metagenome | isolation source: river surface water | place: USA:Blue River Watershed | collected 2017-08-16 | reverse complement strand
TTTCATCTGGTAGATGCCGCAGCCCAGAATCACCCGGCGTCCGGAAGGGTAAGTGACTCTCTGAACAAACACCGACTTCCACACTGGAAAAAGTTCCTGTGGTTTTGGGTGAAGGTAATGAACCCAGCCCTGCCCCTCACGGCTTGCCCCCATTTCAAGAATCATCTTCGCGTACGGGCGCCCCAGCACATCCCTTAACCCTAAGACCGACTCACCCACGCGCTCGGGTTCGGCTGCGTGAAAGATGCGCTCCCCGTCCATGCTCCAAGCAAAGAAGTAGGAGTCGTCGTGAAACCAACGAGACCCTTTCTCTTGAAGCTTCAAATAAGCCACTTCGCCTTCTTTCTCTAAGAGTGATGCAGCTTCGTGCACGCGCTGCATGAGTTCAGAAGGAGTCAGGTGCACCGCCCGAAGGACTGATTTCGTTGAGCCAGGAGCATAGACTCCGCAGCCCACGACATACGTCTCACCCGCCCAAGTAGCGCGAGCGACAAAGGAAGTTTTCTTCGTCGAGAGGCTTTCTCCAGGCTTAGGCCAGTAGTAGTCGACCCACCCCTGCCCGTTGGCTCGCACTTGATCGAGCATCTGGCGGATGGGGCGATTGCCGCGAGCGTCCGTGAACTCGAGCAAGTTTCGGCCTTCCATACTCGGAAAGGCAGGGTTCACGAGCTCAACGCCTTTTGAGTGAATGACAAAAATGTAGCAATCCTTTGCCATGAAGGGGCCGGTCGGATCGCGAAACAGCGGAAAAGCTTCGGGCCCGCTTCGTTCGATCGCTCGAACCGCGTCCCCGACCCAGTCGAACACGAAAGCCCGCTCCATGCTGTCGTCGTAGATTCCAGCGCCCACGACGTAGCTTTTTCCCGAAGGAGTCTCGACTCGCTTTACATAGCTGCTTTTCCAGCGGGGTAATAAGCTCCCTGGCACCGGCCAAAGGTAGTGGTACCAGCCTTCGCGTTTTTCATTCGAAGCAAGCGTCACCCCGATCAGGCCTTGAATGATCCGCTTGCCGTTGACGTCGCAAAGCTCGAGCTGGTTACTGCCTTCCAAAATCGGGTCGGGATGAACCCGCATGTTCCCTTCCAGATCGAGGACAAAGACGTAGCCTTCGCCCTGGCGCCACTGGCTGCCGGTTATTCGGAAGTCAGCAAAAGCCTCCTCGCCTTCTAAGGAGAGCTTCTTTGCAGCTTCCTCCACCCGTTGAAACACCTGCTTTGCCTCTTCCCGCTCAAGCGCAGGCAGAGCCAAGGGCCGAGCAGCTTGCGGCGCTTTTGCCGCTTCTGGCGATTTACGAAGGGGTTTCTGAGCCATGGTTTGACTCCTCAGGGCGATGGTTCAAGCAGGTGCAATGCAACTCTTTCGCCAAAAGGGACTGTAGGGAACTGCCTACAGTTGTGAGCATTTCCCTACAAACGCCTTGGGGAGGGAGAGAAAAAAACCCCATAAAACCAAGCGTCCAGATCGATAGCCGCCCGGAATAGGCCTTGCTTATAGGCGGAAAAGGAGCCGCCCCCATGAAGCAATTCGATAAAAATGCTGATGCCTACCAAACCATCCGCCACAAGATCGCCTATCCCGAGACCCTTTACCGAAAGCTCGCTGAGGCAAGCCCGGCACGGCAAGCGGCGCTCGATATCGGATGCGGAAACGGGGTTTCCACGATTCGATTGAAGCCCCACTTTGAAGCGGTCGAAGGCCAGGACCTAGGCGCCCAGTTGATTGAAAAGGCCCGTCAGACCTATCCAGAAGTCACCTTCAAAGTCAGTACGGGCGAGGAGTTGACCAGTGACCGACCCTTCGACTTAGTCACGAGTGCGACCTCGTTTTACTGGATGGACCGAGACGCCGTCTTAAAGCGAGTGGCCGGGGTGCTGACCGATCGCGGAATCTTCTGTGCCTACAAATACGACTTTCCGATTGTTTATGGCCCGATACGCGATGTCGTTGAAAGGGAGTTAGCGCATCGCTGGGCAGCCCACCGAGACCCGCGTCTGACTCGTTACGACGATACGTTGGAAATAATCCAAGCGTCTGGCCTCTTTCAGGAAGCCCAGCGCTTCGTCTTACCCAACATCATTGAGCTCACCCCGCGCGAAGTGGCGCTCTTTTTCCTCTCCGCAAGCTACGTGACCCGAACCATCGAGGCCGAAGGTCTGGACAACTACGCAGAAGACTTCATTTCCAGAGTTTGCGCCGCTGACTCTTCCGAAACAGTGAAGGTGAACTTCGACATACACGGATTTCAAGCCATGAAATCAGGAACATTCAGGAGGTAAATACTCCATGTCCCCCTTGATCGAAGTTTCTTCGCTGCAACTGGACTACGAAACCCGAAAACTAGAATCGAATGGATCGTGGCTTCGCTCGCTATGGCGGGCCGATTACCAGCGCGTGCCGGTACTTCGCGATCTCGACTTCAAAGTAGAAGGCCCGGGTATCACGGCCATTCTGGGTAAGAACGGCACGGGAAAAACCACCTTGATGAAAGTCTTGAGTGGAATCCTGACCCCGAGCGCAGGCCAAGTGAAGGTTCTGGGCTTTGAACCCTCTCGTCGTGAGTCCGATTACCTTCGCCAGATTGGCGCAGTCTTTGGAGCAAAGAAAGCCCTTTGGCCCGAACTCAGCCTTTCAGAAAATCTCGAGCTCACTCGCGCGATTTACCGCATTCCTTCCGATCGCTTTCAAAGGCAGGTTCATCACCTCACCCAGCTTTTTCAACTCGAGGCGGTGACAGACCGGCCAGCAAAGAGTTTCTCGTTAGGCCAAGCCATGAAAGCAGAGCTGGTGAATGTCCTGATCTGCTCACCCAAATTGGTTTTCCTTGATGAGCCGACGATCGGGCTCGACCTGCAGTCGCAGCTCGCCATGAGAAAAGCCATTCGCGACTATGTGGCCGACACCGATTGCCACGTTCTTCTGACGTCTCACAATCTGAGCGACGTCACAGAACTGGCCGATCAAGTGTACTTCCTTGAGAATGGACGCCTTCAAGCCCACCGGACCGAGTCAGCGCACTTCCTGCAAAGCCTGGAAGAAAGGCTCCTCCAATGACCGGGCTAAAAGTCGCGGAGTACTCCTTTCGATGCTGGTTTCGCGTGCGAGGCGGGGTTCTTGGGCCCAGCGTCTTTCTCGCCATCATGTTTACAGTCGAAGGCTCTTTTTGGAGTCAGCTCTCGGGCCTAGGCACCGTTGGAAACTATTCTTCTTCTGAGATCTTAGCTTACGCTTTTATCTCGCTCGTCGTGTCGCAAGTCGTTGCCTGCACGGGCGAGCCCGATGGGACTTCGCAGAAAATTGAATCAGGCCAGCTCGATTCCCTCCTGATCCGCCCCTACGGCTATTTGCCGCAGATGTTCTGGCACCAAATCGGAATCAGCCTGGCCCGCCTGCTCTGGCTAGTGCCCTTAGTGGCCGCAGTCGAAGCATTTTGCTTAGGCCAAATCCGAGTACCGGGGCTCCTCTCGATGCTGGTCACGCTTCCTCTGGGCGCGGGGATCAATTTTTTGATCAATCAGATCCTTGCGACGGGAACTTTCTATTTTCGGGACAGCTACTCGTTAGTGGTTTTTAAAGAGACCCTCTTTTGGATCGCAAGTGGTGCATTGATCCCCCTGGACCTCTTTCCCTCACCCGTTGCAGCAGTCCTATCGATCCTGCCCAGTGCTTATCTAGGATTTCTTCCCGTCAAAGTGGCCCTGGGCCAAGCCTCTTTCAGTTCCTTAGTGACGGGCCAACTTCTTTACCTGGGCGTATTGGGGGCCATCGCGCAGTGGAGCTGGTTCTTCGGGGTACGGAGGTATCAAGCTTATGGGGGCTAAGTCGTGGGCCGAACTTCAAGACTTATGGGACCTCACGCGCGCGCACTACCGAGCTTCGCTGCTGGTCTACATGAAGAACCCACGCGCAGTTTGGTTCTCTTCTGCCATGCAGGGGTTTTACTACGTGGCGCAGTTTGCTTTCTGGCTGGGGATTCGGAGCCAACCTGCTGGACAAGCTTTAGCCACCGACGAGCAGATGCTCTCTTTTTTAGTGACGCTGTCGCTCGTCGATAACACTTATCTGTTTTTTCTGGGCCCGGGCAGCCTGCGCGCAGCTGACAAGATCATGCGTTTAGAGCTCGACTCCGTTTTACTTCAGCCCAGACACGCTCTCAGAATGCTGGCTTTTCTGAGCCCTAACTTCAATTTTCTGCCCATAGCCATTTTGAGCTGGGTGATCTTCATCGTCTACGGCATCACCGCGCATGTTCCCTGGGACGTGCAGGGGGTCTCGTTTCTTGCGTCTCTCATCGGGGTTTTCATCCTGAACTCGATTTCCTTCTTGTTTCGACTCACTTCGTTTTGGACCCGCTCGATCATCCAGGTCAGAAACGCCAACCCAAGCTTCAAGATCATGGTTCGCCCCTACGACTCGTTTTCAGGGGCAATCCGCCTCGTCCTTTTAACCGCATTCCCCGCACTGTTTCTGACCGGGGTTCCCGCACAAATCCTAGCCGGAAAGTTCGGACTGATTTGGATCTTCGGTGCAGCAGCTGCAGCCGCTGCGAGCTGGTTTTACGTTGAGAAGATGTGGTCCGTCGGCGTTCGCACCTATTCGCGGAGGGCGAATTAGGTCGAGGCGCGTATCCAAGAGCGAAGGGCCACAGGAGCGCCCCAGGCGCAACCTGGCGCGAGTCGAAGGCGGCGTTGCTAAGTAAAGGGCTCATTGCTCACTCATGCCCAACCGCTAGGCCAACCGTCCCCGGAACGCCCGGCCTGGGCGCTCTGACAGAGACTGAACGAAAGAGGGTGCGGGATGAGCGACGCGAACGCGGCAGAACGTGCCACACAGGCACGTTGTGATCGCGGCGCGTGTCCGAGAGCGACGCGACAGAGGAGTGCCTGCCGGCCACGGCAGGGGCGACCTGGAGCGAGACTCGCAGGACATTCGATCGCCTCATGCCCACCGTAAGGCAACAGGCCCGAGGTTCGACGCTCTGACAGAGTTAGACTGAAGATGGTGCGGGATGAGGGGATCGAACCCCCGACCTTGGCCGTGTAAAGACCTTGCTCTACCGCTGAGCTAATCCCGCACTGACAACTTCTCTGACTGCACTTTTGGACTTTGTTGAAGGGGGCCGGCAGCGAATCACGCTACCGACCCCACTTCGATTTTCTTTTCACCGAGTCCGTTAACCCGGATCAGCGAGCCATCGGAGTGGCTGCGGCTTCCATCGGAGCTGCTGCTTCTTCCGCGCCAGCTTCGCTGATGCGCGACTGGAGGTGCTTGTACTTCACCAAGCCCGTTCCTGCCGGAACCAGACGACCCATGATCACGTTCTCCTTCAGGCCGCGGAGGTAATCCACACGACCGGCGATGGAGGCTTCGGTGAGCACTTTGGTGGTCTCTTGGAAGGACGCTGCCGAGATGAAGCTCTCGGTGGTGAGTGCCGCACGGGTGATCCCGAGGAGCAACGGCTCGGCCGTAGCCGGGACGCCGCCCGTCTGCAGAACACGCTGGTTCTCAGCGTCGAATGCAGCGCGCTCGACTTGTTCACCTGCCAGGAAGGTGCTGTCGCCCACTTCCTTGACCTTCACCTTACGCAGCATCTGGCGAACGATGACCTCGACGTGCTTGTCGTTGATCTTCACGCCTTGCAACCGGTACACCTCTTGGACTTCGTCCACCATGTACTTGGCCAGGGCCTTGTCGCCCAAGACACGCAAGATGTCGTGAGGATTGACCGGACCGTCCATGAGAGGCTCGCCGGCCTTCACGTAGTCGCCTTCGTTGACTGCCAAGTGGCGGCCTTTGCCGATGAGGTATTCCTTCGGCTCGCCCGCATCGCGACTGCCTTCTTCCGGAGTCACGATCAGCTTGCGCTTACCTTTGGTGTCCTTACCGAACGAAACGTGGCCGTCGATCTCGGTAACCACTGCGGAATCCTTGGGCTTACGAGCTTCGAACAGCTCGGCAACCCGCGGAAGACCGCCGGTGATGTCCTTGGTCTTGGTGGTTTCGCGCAGAATCTTAGCCAGCGAATCGCCGCCTTTGACTTCCTGCTCGTTGGTGACCACCAGGTTGGCGCCGACCGGGAGCATGTACCGCGCAACGCGGTTGGTGCCCTCGATCTTCTTCGGCATGCCGCGCTCGTCGACGATGATGATTTTCGGACGCTTGTCCGAAGCCTTCGTCTCGGTGATGACCTTCGTAGAAAGGCCGGTCACCGGGTCGAACTGCTCTTGCATCGTGACGCCTTCCTCGATGTCCTCGAACATCACGCGGCCTTCGGCCTCGGTGATGATCGGAGTCGAGTAAGGATCCCACTCGGCAACCAGTTTGCCTTTTTCCACGGAGTCGCCGTCCTTCACGAGGACTTTGGCGCCGTAGACCATCGAGTACTTTTCGCGCTCGCGGTTGTTCTGGTCGAGGATGGCGATTTCACCGTTCCGGCTCATGACCGTCAGGTGGCCTTCCTTGTTCTTCACAGTGACCAAGTTCAAGAACTTCACCGTACCCTTGGTTTTCACCTCGAGGCTGGATTGTTCTGCACGTCGCGAAGCCGCACCACCGATGTGGAAGGTACGCATCGTCAGCTGGGTGCCCGGTTCACCGATGGACTGAGCGGCGATCACGCCGACGGCCTCACCGATGTTCACCATGCGACCGCGGGACAGGTCACGGCCGTAGCACAGGCCGCAAATGCCCTTCTTCGCTTGGCAAGTCAGCACGGAGCGGATGCGGACGCGGTCGATACCGGATTCTTCAACCCGCTTGACCAAGTCTTCGCCGATCTCTTCGCCGGCTTTCACCACCACTTCGTTCGAGACCGGATCGATCACTTCTTCCAGAGCCACGCGGCCCAAGATGCGATCGCCCATTTTCTCGATCACTTCGCCGCCTTCGACCAGGGCCTGAATGGTCAGACCATCCAAGGTGCCGCAGTCAGGCTCGGTCACGATCACGTCTTGCGAAACGTCGACCAAACGACGGGTCAGGTAACCGGAGTTAGCGGTTTTCAGTGCGGTGTCGGCCAAGCCCTTACGAGCGCCGTGGGTCGACACGAAGTACTGAAGAACCGAAAGGCCTTCACGGAAGTTCGCCACAATTGGCGTCTCGATGATCTCGCCGGACGGCTTAGCCATCAAGCCCCGCATACCCGCCAACTGACGGATCTGAGCGTTCGAACCCCGGGCGCCCGACTCGGCCATCATGAAGATGGAGTTGAAGGACGGGCCAGTGAGTTCGGCGTCTTTGTTCGGGCCCTTGTAGTGAGCCGGTGCCTTGAAGGTCTGAACCGACAAGCGCTTCATCATGGCGCTGGCGATCTGTTCCGACGTCTGTGCCCAGATGTCGATGACCTTGTTGTAGCGTTCGCCGTCGGTGATCAAACCTTCGGAGTACTGGTTATCGATCTCGTGGACCTGAGCATAGGCCTTATCGAGGAGCTCTTTCTTCTCGACAGGCATGATCATGTCTTTGACGGAGATCGAGATACCGGCGCGCATGGCTTGCTTGAAGCCCGTTGCCATCAGCTGGTCAGCCAGGATGACCGTCTTCTTGTTGCCGGTCAGGCGGTAACAAGTGTCGATCAGCTCGGCCAAGTCCTTCTTGCCCAAGACCTTGTTGTAGGTCGCAAAGCCGATGTCGGTCGGCACCACTTCGGACAGGAGAGCCCGGCCGACGGTGGTGTCGTAGATCTTGCCCTGAATCCGGCACTTGATCTTGGCTTGAAGAGTGACAACGCCCGCGTCGTAAGCCATCTGGACTTCGTTCGGGTTGCTGAACACTTTGCCTTCGCCGCGTGCAAACGGACGTTCGCGGGTCATGTAGTACAGACCCAGAACGATGTCTTGCGACGGAACGATGATCGGCTTGCCGTTGGCAGGCGAGAGGATGTTGTTCGTCGACATCATCAACACGCGAGCTTCGATCTGAGCTTCGATCGAGAGCGGAACGTGCACGGCCATTTGGTCACCGTCGAAGTCGGCGTTGAAAGCCGCGCAAACGAGCGGGTGAAGCTGAATGGCTTTGCCTTCGATCAACACCGGTTCAAACGCTTGGATGCCCAAACGGTGAAGGGTCGGAGCGCGGTTCAAGAGAACCGGGTGTTCCTTAACCACTTCTTCCAAGATGTCCCAGACTTCTTGGCGCTGACGTTCCACCATTTTCTTGGCGGACTTCATGGTGGTGACGTAGCCGTACTCGGACAGCTTGTTGAAGATGAAGGGCTTGAACAGTTCCAGCGCCATCACTTTCGGCAAACCGCACTGATGCAGCTTGAGCTCGGGACCGACCACGATGACCGAACGGCCCGAGTAGTCCACGCGCTTACCGAGCAAGTTCTGACGGAAGCGACCTTGCTTACCCTTCAACATGTCGGACAACGAACGCAGCGGACGCTTGTTCGGGCCGGTGAAGGTCTTGCCGCGGCGGCCGTTGTCGAACAATGCGTCGACCGACTCTTGCAGCATGCGCTTTTCGTTCCGGATGATGATTTCCGGAGCGTTCAGTTCCATCAGGCGCTTCAAACGGTTGTTCCGGTTGATGACCCGGCGATACAGATCGTTCAGATCCGAAGTCGCGAAACGGCCACCATCGAGGGGAACGAGCGGGCGAAGTTCTGGCGGAATGACCGGAATCACTTCCAGCATCATCCACTCGGGCCGGTTCATGTTCGAGACTTTGAGGGCCTCGACCACTTTCAAGCGCTTGGAGATCTTGGTGCGCTGAGCTTCCGAAGTGGTTTGACGCATTTCCCGACGCAGTTGGCGAGAGAGCATTTCCACGTCGACGCGCTTCAACGAGTCACGGATGGACTCGCCACCCATGGCTGCCGAAAAGGTCATGCCGTCTTTGATGAGCTGCGAGTACTTCTCTTCGCTCAGAACGGTGTTCTCTTCGAGGCCCGTATTGCCCACGTCGGTGAGCATGTAGGCTTCGCAGTAAAGAACCTTCTCCAGGTCCTTCAAGCTGATGTCGAGAACTGCACCGATCCGCGAAGGAAGCGAGCGCAAGAACCAGATGTGAGCCACCGGAGTCGCCAATTCGATGTGACCGAGGCGTTCCCGGCGCACTTTCGACTGGATGACTTCGACGCCGCACTTTTCGCAAACCACCCCACGGTGCTTCATGCGCTTGTACTTGCCGCAGTTACATTCGTAGTCCTTCACGGGACCGAAGATTTTGGCGCAGAACAGGCCATCGCGCTCCGGCTTGAACGTCCGGTAGTTGATGGTTTCTGGCTTCTTCACTTCACCAAAGGACCACTCGCGGATTTTCTCAGGCGATGCCAGAGAAATCCGGATTCCGGTGAAGCTTAAGGGATCTTTCGGCTTATCGAAAAAGTTCAGCAGGTCTTTCATGTTCAGCCCTCCCGGGGGCAAAAAATGGGTCGAGAGTGGAGATCAGTTCAGTCCGGTCAGGCCTTCTGCGCCTTTGCCATCGTCCTCGATCAGCTCGACGTTCAACGCCAAGCTTTGGAGTTCTTTGACCAAGACGTTGAAGGATTCGGGCAAGCCCGGCTCCAGCAACTGTTCGCCCTTGACGATCGCTTCGTAGATCCGGTTCCGGCCCGTGACGTCGTCCGACTTCACGGTGAGGAATTCCTGCAGCGCGTAGGCAGCGCCGTAAGCTTCCAATGCCCAGACTTCCATCTCCCCGAGGCGTTGACCACCGAACTGCGCCTTGCCGCCCAGCGGCTGCTGAGTGACGAGCGAGTACGGGCCGATCGAACGAGCGTGGATCTTCTCTTCTACCAAGTGGTGAAGCTTCAGCATGTACATCACGCCAACCGTGACATCCTCGGCGAAGGGTTCGCCGGTGACGCCGTCGTACAACGTGGTCTGACCACGTGCCGGCAATTCGGCCACACCCAAGGCCTTTTCGATGTCGGCTTCAGAAGCCCCATCGAAGACCGGAGTGGCGAAGTGCACGCCGTTGCGCAGATGCGATGCCATCTTCTTCAGCTCGGCCTCGCTGGCCTGATCGACGTACTTATCGACTTCAGGAGTCGAGTAAGTGGCCTTCAGGACCTTGCGGAGGTTCTCCGGCTTGAACTGCTCGAGGGCGTCGGTGATCTTTTCACCAATGCCGCGAGCTGCCCAACCCAAGGTCACTTCCAGCAGCTGACCGATGTTCATCCGCGACGGAACGCCGAGCGGGTTGAGCACCATGTCGACCGGCTTGCCGTTGGCCATGAAAGGCATGTCTTCGATCGGAACGATCCGCGAAACCACACCTTTGTTGCCGTGGCGGCCTGCCATCTTGTCGCCGACCTGCAGCTTGCGCTTGATCGCGACCTGGACCTTGACCATCTTGATGACGCCTGGAGGAAGTTCGTCGCCTTTTTTGAGCTTCTCGGTCTTCTCTTTGAAGACAAAGCGCACGGCTTCGATTTTCTCTTTGGCAGTCTTCATCACCTGGGTGACTTCCTGCTCGAGGTCTTCCTTCACCGGAATGAAGGCCAACAGATCGAACGGGATGACTTCGAGGACTGCGCGCTCCAGCTTCTGACCTTTCTTGAGCAGCTCTTCCGAGCCGTCTTCCGAAAGGAGCTTGCCGGTGGTCAGTGCACCATCGAGGGTCTTGGCGATCTTATTGAATGCCGACAACCGGATGGCGTCGACTTCAATCTTCTCGTCGCGACGGATCGTGGCGATCTGCTCTTCCAAGATCTGCTTGGTGCGCTCATCGGGCTCGGTGCCTTCGCGAGCGAAGACCTGAGCGTTGATGATGACGCCTTGCACGCCCGAGGGCACGCGCAGCGAGGAGTCGCGGACATCGCCGGCTTTTTCGCCGAAGATGGCGCGGAGCAGTTTCTCTTCCGGCGAAAGCTGAGTTTCGCCTTTCGGAGTCACTTTACCGACCAAGATATCGCCCGGCTTCACTTCGGCGCCAATGCGGATGATACCGCTCTGGTCGAGGTCCTTCAGGGCCTCTTCGCCGACGTTCGGGATGTCGCGGGTGATCTCTTCTTTGCCGAGCTTGGTATCGCGGGCCACACACTCGAACTCCTCGATGTGGATCGAGGTGAAAGTGTCGTCCTTGATGATGCGCTCGGAGATGAGGATCGAGTCTTCGAAGTTGTAGCCGTTCCAGGGCATGAACGCGATGAGCACGTTCTGACCCAAGGCCAACTCGCCAGCGTCGGTCGAAGGACCGTCACCGAGCACGTCGCCTGCCTTGACCTTATCGCCAGCCTTCACGACCGGACGTTGGTTCACGCAGGTGCCCTGGTTGGAGCGCTGATACTTCGTGAGGTTGTAAATATCGACATCCGAACCGACCGAGTCATTGCGACCCGAGCGACGAACGACGATCTTCGAACCGTCGACCATGATCACTTCGCCGTCGTGACGGGCCAGGATGACCTGACCGGAGTCGCGAGCAACGACGCGTTCGATACCGGTGCCGACCAGCGGCGCCGAGGTACGAATGAGCGGCACAGCCTGACGTTGCATGTTCGAACCCATGAGGGCGCGGTTAGCATCGTCGTGCTCGAGGAACGGAATCAACGAAGCAGCGATCGAAACCAGCTGGTTCGGCGAAACGTCCATCATTTCGACGTCGTCCGGATTCACGAGTGCGAATTCACCTTTACGACGAGCCGAGACGTGATCCGCTCCGAGTTTACCGGTACGCAAAGCTTCCGGCGAAACCTGAGCAATGATCTTGTTCTCTTCTTCGGTCGCGGTGAAGAAACGGATTTCGTCCGTCACTTTGCGCTCGCCGATGATGCGATACGGCGTCTCGATGAAGCCGAACTCGTTCACGCGGGCGTAAGTGGACAAGCTCGCGATCAAACCGATGTTCGGACCTTCAGGGGTCTCAATCGGGCAGATCCGGCCGTAGTGGGTGTTGTGAACGTCGCGGACTTCGAAGCCTGCGCGCTCGCGGGTCAGACCGCCAGGTCCGAGGGCCGAAAGACGACGCTTGTGCGTGACTTCCGACAACGGGTTGGTTTGGTCCATGAACTGCGAGAGCTGGCTCGAGCCGAAGAACTCTTTCACCACTGCCGACACCGGCTTCTGGTTGATCAAGTCGTGCGGCATGAGTGTCTCAATCTCTTGAATGCTCATGCGCTCTTTAATGGCGCGCTCCATACGAACCAAGCCGATGCGGTATTGGTTCTCGATCAATTCACCCACCGGGCGAACACGGCGGTTGCCCAAGTGATCGATATCGTCGATCGTTCCGCGGCCGTTGTTCAGCTCGCAGAGGTAGAACAAGGTCGACAGGATGTCTTCCTTGGTCAGAGTGGTGACTTCCTGAGCCACACCGTTGTTCGGGAACTTGTAGTTCAACTTCAAACGGCCCACGCGCGACAGATCGTAGCGGTCGGGGTTGAAGAACATGTTCTC
>JACCDO010309655.1_pt1 | contig 12342 bp, 1 predicted proteins | sample 7446101 | NCBI WGS metagenome assembly JACCDO01 (sample SAMN15323440, study PRJNA562643) | freshwater metagenome | isolation source: river surface water | place: USA:Blue River Watershed | collected 2017-08-16 | reverse complement strand
CAGATGGTGGAAGAAGGGAACGGGACTGGCAAGAACGACGATAACAGGTTAGTAGTAAGGAATTGGGTCCCTATTGAGCGCGCGGGATTGAATTTTAGAGGACGTTTTGTACCAGATAACGAGTACATCCCCGACCACTTCGAGTCCGGTCTCCCCCCAGAAGCCAACGAATCTTTTGAAGTTTGGCTTCGAGAAGTAACCACATTAGCTGTCAACACAGAAGTCAACGTGCAACTAGGTGAGTTCACCATAAAGAAGAACGTCACAAGACCGTTGGAGACGGAGTATATGGAGCGCGAGGAGTTCATCGCCGTGTTCAAGCACATGAAGTTGAACGACATCATCCAGTGCGCGGAGGTCAAGCACAAGAAGAACAGGAAATGGGTTCGGTTGGTCGGGTTGGGATACGACCTGCAGCTGTGGTCGCCCGACACCCGGAAGCCCGCAACGGTGCACACTAAGGCGTATGACAGCTCGTGTACCAAGTGGGTGCGCGACATCCTTGAGCCTTGGAGAGAAATTGTACTGCGAGATGTGTCTCTAGTCATGAGTGATGAGGCCATCGATGACGCCTTCAGCACGGTCTTGTATGGGTACATGAACACAAGTGTACCTGGTGTCATCGCCGCTGGTAATCCCACCGAATCCCCGCCTGTCCACAGCACCTTGAAGGAAATCGTCGTCTATAGATACCCCAAAGTGTTCCAAATATTCAACGTGATTGAGTACGGAAGACGGTTCTATCGCACCTTGATCTTCTCGTCGGATCCCATCTTCTCGGCGCATGACTTACCACACGCTACTATATACTTGAATGGGATCATGCATGAGTGCAGCGGTGACCCCACAAGCGCAGCCTCCAAGGGCAGGTCTTTGGTGGTGTTCAGAGATATTGCCAAGGATGTGGTGGGCGGGCAAACCTTTATTCCCGCGCGATTGCTGTACGGAGTCATGCCCAAGGCGCTGCTAGATCAGTATCATTTCTGGCAGAACGAGGACGAGTCCCTGACTGGCTACGTCACCGGCGGAGGTGACAACAAGAATGTTTCTCGCACGGTTTTATTCGTTACTTTAAATAAATTCGGTAATAAAGACATGTCAGGTAACGGTAACTCGTGTGCATCAGCTAGTGTGTCTCGTATATCCGTTGCCGAGGATCCTAATGCCGATCCCAAGGACACCGAGTACTGCACGACGATGGACCCCAACAAGCCCAAGCACTACCTGTTGAGTATAATGAACATCCTGCGCGCCTACGGCCAGGAGCACGTCAACATACTCAACCAAGACAAAATGGACCGCAAAATCAACCAAGCATACAAGAACTTCTTAGATTTCGATGGTGAAACAGGCACAATACACGCGTTGGTGCGACTGTTGCTGCGCTTAGACTCGATCTCCAACATCCTGGTGTGGTCCCTCACTGACCCCAACAGCATCGCTGCCGACACCGATGACAACGTGTACTCCGGCAAGGACTTGTCCGTTGACTTGATTGAGTTACCGCGCTTAAAGCTGACTTTTGAGCGCAAGTTAGACAGCAATGGAGTCGTCCGTTACTACTGCAAGGAGCAAAACGGCTTGTTTGTTGCGGGCTTCAATGAAGAGAAGAACAACTTCATCGCGTTGTTAGACGGCCTGCCAAGAGCCCTGTTGCTGTCTAATATCGACGAGGAATACTTCGTGCTGCTCCCGGCAACCGCCAAGCCATCCGTGATCAAAGCCAAAGACGCCAGCTTCAACTGCGTCTCTACCTTCACCGACGCTCAGTGGTTGAGTAACGTGGGGGAGTCGTCGTACTTCATCTACCCAATACACCACTCAGGCTACTTCATGTCTACCAGATCCATCGCCAGCACCTTGTACTTGCTGGTCCTCCGACTCATGACAAGGAAGTACACGGAAGCATTCAAGTTGGTTGAAAGCTGTGTGTGTGACCACGCTTTCTCTGCGTCGGAGAAGCAGATCTACGACCTCCTTGGCTCCATGAAAGACAACTACCTAGCGGACTGCAACGCGTGTCGGTTGAAGCTGTTCTTCGTCACCTTTTCGTGCCAAGAGACCATGCCATACCCCTTCAATGTCGCCGAGGAAATGGAGGGATACATCTCTAAGCGCAAGCTAGTGAGTGCGTCCTGTCGCCTTACTCCGGATGAAGAAATGTTTATCCTTGCACAGATCCCTACGGAGAGCAAGTCGCATCACACCATCAACCGAGAGAGGATCATCAAGGCAAGCTTTGACCTCTCGTTTGAGAAATTCACACCAAAGCTACCATCCGGCAACTTTGTCCCTTCTTACCCTAAGAATGCCGAGGTAATCCCTCACACGCTAGCTCCGGTAGACTTGCAGTCGATGGATAGCGGGACAAGTCACTTCAAAAATGCTTTGACGAAGCTGCAGATAGTCAAGTATCACCGCCCAGAGCCCACCGTAGGCCCGCAAGCTATCCTGTACCTCCTGCAGACCCTCGAGGACGAGAAAGGCCTCGGCTTCTTCTTCCTCTACGAGCTCATGACGAACGCGTTGAACATCACTATCTTGCCGGACGACAAGCCCCACAACATAGGCTCCGTCTTGCTGCACTTCCTGCCGGATGAGTTCATCGCCGGCATCCAAGGCGTCATCCTGCGCGTCATGGAGACACACATGGATTTGGCTAGTAAATTCCCAATTTTTGAGGATAAACGCAAGCTCAAACTGCCAACTATCGCCGGTCTCGACGTGTTCCAGTCCCACATCAAGAATGCGGCCGCCTTCATCAAGTCGCACGTCACTGAGTTGAATGTGTCACGGTTGAATCCCTCGATCCCGGAGGCATACAAGCCACCAACGGTGTTGCAAGTGGCTCCGGTGATGGATGATGCAACTGGTTTCGGCAACGGTCGATGCTGGCTAATCCCCCGAATATTCGACTACAACTGCGCCCGTCGACTCATCAATATCAGTGCAATCCCCGGCAACTTGCAGTTCATCGCGTCGCATTACACACCACAAGAAGTCAGTTGTCTGCTGTCTGCACCACTAGAGAAAGTGGGATTAGCTGATTACATCGAGATGAAATCCCTCGTTGCCCGCGGCGAGCCACCTGTTACAACGGCGTCTCCATTGCGGGTAATGAACCATCCTTCATCGAGGTCCCACATCGCCCGCATATCCGTTGCTAGACTTGAGAACGACATAGTTGACTATGCCAACGAGGAGAACAACTCACTCACGCCCATATTCAAGCCCACCACCACGTCTGGCAAGCTGCAAGGTGCCTTCGTTGACGAGGCTATTGATAAGATTAACAAGTTAGTCGCTGCGTTAGAGTCCTTGCGCGCCGGGGATTTGAAGGTGGCGCAGCAGGGCATCAAGGAGGTACTCTCTTATGCAAACGGGGAAATGCTGGCGAGAAGCGGGGATCCTGCTGCGATCGCGCATATTCTCCTGCAGAAAATGGGCGAAGAAGCGTATTTGGAGTTTGAATTCCTCGTTGCGTCAATAACTTCCTCGGATTCCAACGGTAACTTGTGTCGGTACTCACCTTTCCTTACTCGCGCGCAAGCGGATGGTGTGGCGGTGAGTACCATGTTGCTCATGCTAACCACCAACCGGATCAGCCAGATCAACCTGGCTTTGGGCCAAGCACGCGGTGCGTTGAAGCTACTACGCGAACTACAAAAGTCTCAAAATGCCGATGCAATTCGCAAGGAATTGTCGTCGTTGAGTGAGAACCTCGCGCTTACCCTCAGCAACCGCCGCCACTATACGGTCCCAACCAACGGTAACCTGTTTGAAATCGATCCGCGTTTCTTGATCTTTGAATTCTGTCATTGCCTCCTGCTTCGTCAGTCGCAAGTTCAACTAGTCAACAAGCTGCTGCATGAGATGGCCAACGGACGCTCTATCTGCAACCAGATGATCATGGGGGCCGGCAAGACCACCGTTGTCGGTCCCCTCCTTGCTATGGTGCTTGCCAATGCGAACACGTTGATGTTTGAGGTAGTACCGCCAGCACTTCTTGATTTCTCAGCTGGTGTTTTGCGTGATAAGTTCAGCGCCGCCATCCGCAAGCCGGTTTTCACGTTCGTCTTCGACAGGTACTCGGTCGTCACCCCGAAGCTACTATGTAAGCTGCAAACTGCCCGGTACCTACGCGCGGTAGTGGTGTCTACGCCCTCTTCGATCAAGTCTTTCATGTTGAAGTTCATTGAGCTTTGCCACAACTTGAACCGGCAGAAGAACATTGTGTTGGAGGAGAAGGAGCGCTCAATGGTCAAGAAATCCTTCTCGATCCGCGCCTTGCTGGGACTCGGGATCTCCAAGACCGGCTCCGCCGGTAAGATGACAGCAAGTGAAATTGATGCAGCAAGAAAGCAAGCAGTTTTATGTGAGAAAATCTTTGATATTAAAGAGCAAAGCATTGAGATTATGGACGAAGTCGACATCATTCTGCATCCTTTAAAGAGTGAGTTAAACTGGCCGTTAGGGGCGAAAGATCCGTTGGACTTCACACGATCCCGCAATGGGAATGGTCTTCGTTGGGGTATTCCCTCCCATCTCTTGGACGCCATCTTCTGCTGCTGCGGCATGCCTATCCTCGCCGACATCGCTGAGAGTCGCAAGGCAACCGAGATACTAAACGAGCTCGAGACCGCCATCAAATTAGGGTTTTCCACGTTACAAATGCAGCAATCCCCGCATATTGCGCTCGTTAGCAAGAACTTCTACGACACCCATTTGAAGAACATCTTGGCGCGGTGGCTGCTGCTGTGGCTGCGTGCACGCAAGCTCCCAACCCTAAGTGACGATGAAATTATTGAGTTTTTGATGCAAGGAAAGAATAGTAACCAGAAAATCACGTCGTTGATGAGTCGGTCGCTGTCGGACGAGCACGTGAAGATGCTGAACTTGTCGCACGACTGGATGCAGTCGTACTTGCCTTTCATCCTGCAGAAGGTCAACCGAGTTCACTTCGGCTTGCTTCAACCACAGGATATTCAACAGTTAGAAGCTGATGGAGTGAAAATCCCTACAAGTCGCAAGCTAGTTGCGGTGCCATTCATAGCAAAGGATGTGCCTAGCAGAGCCTCCGAGTTCGCTCATCCGGATGTGTTGATTGGACTGACTATCCTGGCCTTCCGCTACGAGGGCTTGCGGCGCAATGACTTCTTCATTGTCTTGAAGCACCTCCATGAGACCATGGACGAGGAGTCGGGACCCTACAAGGATCGCCAGTCCTGCCAACGCTTCGAGCAATGGGTGCTGTGCGCGGGTAAGCGTATCAGAGGTAGTAAGCGGCGAGAGAAGGGAGCCAGGCGGTACAGCACAGCTACTGTCCTCGAGGATCCGATCGCCAAGAAAGCCAAGGCTTTGGCGTTGGTGAAGGACAGCTTGAACATATTCACCAACATATTCAGTGAGGAGGATGACATGATCTGGCCGTTGCAACTAGTTGATTTGCGCGATCGAGAGCAGTTCAAAATCTTGTATCCGTTACTATACAAGCTACCTCATACTGTCATGCACTACTTGAACGAGTTAATCTTCCCAGAAGTCTTGGCGCATCAGGGCTTGAAGCTGTCGACGTGCGGCCAGGAGCTAGGCGGCGACATTCTCTTCGGTCGACGCATCGGTTTCTCTGGTACTCCGTCAGATATCTTGCCGCAAGAGCTGGGATCTTGTCACTACGAGCAAGGTTCGGATGGCAAAGTGGTGCACTTCTTGACGTCTCCACACATCGTCAGACACGTCAACATCGCGGCAGGGTGGAATGTGTACACAATACTCGACTACATCGCTACTAGTTGGCCCCCATTCCACGCCTTGATCGACACCGGCGCGTTGATCACCGGACTCAGTAACAAGGCCGTTGCCGCGTACCTGTTGAACGCCGGACTCACCGGCATGAAAGGTGTTGTGTACCTCGACGAGTTAGATCGACAGATGGTGTTGCTGCGCGATGGCCTCAAGGTGGTGAAGCTAGCAGAGAGTGGGTTAGCGTGGAATGAAAGGTTTACCTTCTACGATCAAGTGCACACTACTGGGATGGATATCAAGCAATGCGTGGATGCGTGCGCTGCGCTTACACTCGGCAAAGACATGGTGTTTCGCGACTATGCGCAAGGCGCGTTCCGCATGCGTGGCATTGGCAAAGGACAGACAATCTGCCTGCTAATCGTGCCTGAGATAGAAGACCGCATCTTCACGCAGGTGGCAATAGGTGCTGGCACTGCTATCGAGAACGTGGTAACTAGGGATCCGCGCCAGTTGCTGCGCGATGTGTTGTCTTGGCTAGTCATCAATAGCATGCGCGTTGACGGCATTCAATTCAACTTATTATGCGAGCAAAGTGTCGCGAATATATGGCGCAAGCGCGCATTCAAGACGATTAAAACGGACTACGGAGTCATCGACCGCGACAACCTGCCGGACCAGGTGCTGAACTCGATCCTGGTGTTCCGCGAGCGAGTTGACCATGAAATCGAGAACGCAGTGCCTAAATCTGAACGTTATAGTGAGAAGATAAGGAAGTTAATCGACACCCACAAGCACATGCTGAGTAACGAGGAAGACAGCCGCGTAGCCAGCAAGATCCTGTCTCACATCATGGAGGAAGAGGCGCGCAGCGATGAAATCAAGCGGCAGGCGACCAACAACGCACTAGTAGGACGCGCAGATGCCTTGGACTTGAATGGTGTTGCAGCGGAACAAAGTTTCAACCGTGAACAAGTGCAAGAGCAAGAACAAGAGCAAGAACAAGAGCAAGAACAAGAGAAAGAGAAGGAGAAAGAAGAAGAGAAAGTGGAAGAGTTGGAGGAGGAAGAGTTCATTAACCAGAAGTACTGCCGCGACGACGAGACACACGTTCCGTGGGACATCGAGCAGTTGAGCGGGCCTCCTGACGCCGCCGGAAGCAAACTAGGCTTCTATCCGTTATCTAAATTTGCAATATTCAAGAATTTGTTGCGCCCTAACGAGACCCTCAAGTTCCCCGAGTTCCTGTGGATATCCCGCAACCATTTCCACTTGGAATGGACTCTATTGCGGACGTTGCGACGGTTGAAGAATGTGATCGTCATCGTGGAGTGGGAGCCCCGCTTGACGGAGCGCCGAGGCAGCATCATCGACATGTTCACCGGTCGCAACAGCATCGTTGGCGGCAGCTTCAGTCCCGAGCAAGAGTCGGCATTACGCCGTTGTTTCAACATGTTTGATGTTGATTCCGATGGGAAACTAACGGATAGTGACCTGCAACGAGTCACCAACACGATGGGGCTGGAGTTCATGAGTCCCGAGATGATCCTGCTGCAGTACCACGACATCATCGGCTCAAGTGGCGGTTATACCTACGATGTTTTCCGTAAAATGATTATTGATTTAGCGACGCAGTTCAAGAAACAAGAAGGAAAGTTCTACGTGCTCATGTCGCTGCTGGAGGCGGAGCACCTCCGCGGCATCATGCATATCCGCCGCGGCGTCTCGCTGTTACCCTCCGAAATCCAGTCTGAATTCGGTCTTACCACCGCGTGCATGTGGGTCTTGGGCGACAATGACGTGAGTGTTATCGGGAAAACGTTGGGATATAAGAGTGCGACAGCGCCGCAGCACAAGGCCATGGTCCAGTGCTACCGCTTCGTCAACAGCGAGATCCACTATGATGATCACTCTTTAACGGTGTTATTGCGAGTGTTAGAAGACAATAATTGTGAAGAAAGAGAGAAATGGTGGACGGATATCCGCGCATGTCGCCGTCGCCGACAGGTCGCGTGGGACAACAGCATCCCGGTGACCACCATCTTCTCCACCAACAGTGAGTATCAATTCTTGGAGTACAAAGCAGTCATTGAACGCATCAAAATCGGCTTGGAAGAGAAAGGTTTACTGGTTTTTGATGCTTTTAGAGCGTTTAATTCATCGAATACCGGTCTGTTGACCTGCTCGGAGGTGTACGGCGGCCTGGACTACTTAGGGATTCCGTTCACGCCTGACCAGGTGTACGACTTGGTGCGGAAGCTGGCTATCCACAATGAAGGACTCATCTCATACCTCGACTTTAAGCGTGTATTCCACACGTCTGAAGACGAGATAGAGTCGCGAGTGGTTGAAGGTGAGAGTAATATCGAGCAGATACAACCACACAACATCCCTGAGTTAGTAGATATGCTTTCGAGGAACTCGTCGGTTGACTTGCCAACTTTAACAGAAGATATCTTGCAGAACTTCAAGGTGAAAGTGAAGCAGGTGGCGGCGCTGTCACTTGTGTGGGACAGTCAAGGCACGCAGTCGCAGGAGCAAGTATCTATCTGGGCTCCATCGCTGTCCAAGAGCATCTTGTACAACAACCGCACCAAGATATGCCTCGGCCACTACGGATCCAAGGGATTTAGCAACCCTATCAAAGGCCGCAACGCAAAACGGTTTTTATCTATTGAAATTGTTGACTACGCGACTATCCGCATGAAGCGATCGCAGACGTTGGCGTCAGTTTTGAACAACATATTCCCACACCCCACCCGATTCAAGCAAATCTGGCATCTAGCTCGAGGTTCCGTGCAACTTTATGCCTGGCGCTTGGTGCCGCCAGACGGCTTCGTTGCGATGGGCATCATCTGCACGACATCCGACGAGCCGCCAGATGTAAAATCAGTTCGATGTGTCCCTCAATCATGGACCAAAGTAACGGATGTATACCCTAAGAAAGTGTGGGATGACAGTGGTGCAGGAGGCGGCAAGCCGGGCTCCATGTGGACCATCAACAGCATGGACATGATCGCCATCACCCCCGGCCACGACCCACCAAGTGAACATTTCTATGAATTTACACACCAAAGATTTTTCCTAGATGGTCAAATGGTACAAATAAACGTTAAAAAGTAGTAATTTATTTAACAAATTAATGAGATATTTCTATTCGTCATCCGTGTCATCACTCACTCACTCACTCACTCACTCACTCACTCACTCACTCACTCACTCACTCACTCACTCACTCACTTACTTACTTACTCGTCATCCGTGTCGACGGCGTTGGTGGAGAGGCTCTCTCTGTCCTTGGACTTGTCCTTCTTCTTCTTCTTCTTCTTCTCATGATGACTATCATCACCATCACTTTCACTGTTGGATCGTTTCTTCTTCTTATCCTTTTTCTTGGCACTTTCAGTGTTGTCGTAGTTATCTAGATTGTCAGAAAGACTTTCTTGGGAGAAGGAAACACGTGTTGCCACCTCTGGTGATGCTATTATTCCTTTAGATTGCTCATATATTTCTTTTTGCTTTTTATAATCAGTTTGCATTATTTTAGACTTGGAAGTGTATTCTTCCTTTTTGCTTTCAGATAGCTTTCTCCACTCTTCACTGGCAGCCTTGAAGCTGTCTTTGCCAGGAACATTAGGATTTTCTGCTTTATATTTCAATGTAAAATCCTTTACAAATAATGAATATCCAGAACCAGGACTCTTTGGTTGATTCGGATCTTTCTTTACTCGTTTCTTCTTGCCATCGACTGGTAATTCTTTTCCCTTCCCTTTTCCTTTTCCTTTACCTTTTGCTTGAACATCAATTACATTACTCACCTCATCGCCATTACTACTACTACTGCCACTGGTGCTTAACCCCAATAATGTAGCCTTTTGACTCTGTAGTCCACGAATCTGTTCGTCGATCGACGCGACAATTGTCGCAACGAGCGCCTTGTATTCACTCGTACTCATTGCTACAAACTCTTCTTTTCGACCTGGATTCGCAGCTATTTTTTACCGGCTAAAGGCTCGGGTGATACTAACGGCACTCTTCAAGAAGTAGAAGAAGAAGAGGTGAAGAAGTTAATAGAGAGCATACACTAGTGCAATGAACACTCCTTTAATCGCGTCGTTACCTACTCAGCTCATTATTTATAGATATTTTTTTTAATACAAAAGTTAGTAATGTCTGAGCCACTAACAGCGCAGTCAAATAGTAACGAGCTAGTAGCCGCGCTAAACAGCTAGTCAATTAACTAGTTAAACTCACTTGAATCCAAACCCTAATTTTCGGCACCTTGAGGGAAAAAGGGCAAATGGGAATAAACACGAGGATTTCGACTGCTAGAGTGATTCAATTGTCATAAGCAAGTGGATAATAGTGGCGAAATGAACGTGACTAGCGCGAAGAACAAGACGAGCAATGACTCCAAGTTCTTTTCGACCAATAGAAAAGGAGAAAATCATGAATTACGCGAAGAGCTTCGCAGTCATGTTCGTGATCGCAAACGCGATGCAGTAAAGAAGGTTATTGCCAACATGACGGTTGGGAAAGATGTCAGTACATTGTTTACTGATGTGGTGAATTGTATTCAAACAGATAACCTAGAGTTGAAGAAATTAGTTTATTTATATCTCATTAATTATGCAAAAACACATCCTGATTTGGCGTTGTTGGCTGTGAACACCTTCACTAAAGATGCCAATGACCCTAATCCACTCATTAGAGCGTTGTCTATTCGCACTATGGGATGTGTTCGAGTTGATAAAATTACAGAATATTTATGTGAACCATTAAGTAGATGTCTACGTGATGAAGATCCATATGTTAGAAAGACAGCAGCTGTATGTGTTGCCAAGTTATATGATATTGCACCTGAATTAGTTGAAGATAGAGGTTTTGTTGACACTCTTCGTGACTTGATTGGTGATGCTAATCCTACTGTTGTGGCTAATGCAGTAGCTGCATTATCTGAAATTGCTGAGACATCTGGTAAGGATGTCATGAAGGTAACCACTGGTGTGCTGCACAAGCTGTTGGCGGCATTGAATGAGTGCACAGAATGGGGACAAATATTTATTTTAGACTCATTAGCAACCTATATTCCAACTTCAGCAAGTGACGCAGACGGTATAATAGAAAGAGTCGCACCTCGTCTCCAACATGCTAACTCTGCTGTTGTGATGTCGGCAACGAAAGTAATTCTTCGTTTGATGGACGAGGTGACCGACGAGGAAAGGCTCAAGGTGATCACCAAGAAGCTAGCGCCTCCATTGGTGTCTCTATTGAACTCTGAACCAGAAATGCAGTTCGTCGCCTTGCGTAACATCAACTTGATCGTGTTGAAACGCCCTAAAATCTTGGAGAATGAAGTAAAAGTGTTCTTTTGCAAATATAACGACCCAATTTACGTCAAGATGGAGAAGCTAGAGATCCTCATCCGCTTGGTGTCCGACAAGAATGTGGACCAAGTGTTGTTGGAGCTGAAGGAGTACGCTAGTGAGGTAGATGTTGACTTTGTTCGACGCGCAGTGCGAGCTATCGGCAGATGTGCCATCAAGCTAGACAATAGCGCGAATCGCTGCATCCACGTGTTGCTGGAGCTCATCCAGACCAAGGTGAACTACGTGGTGCAGGAGGGAATCGTGGTTATCAAGGATATTTTCCGTAAATATCCCAATAAATATGAGAGTGTCATTGCTACGCTGTGCGAGAACCTGGAGACGTTAGACGAGCCCGAGGCGAAGGCGGCGATGATATGGATCATTGGTGAGTACGCCGAGCGCATCGACAATGCTGATGAGCTCTTACTTACTTTCATTGAATCATTTCAAGATGAAGTTGCGGTAGTACAGCAGCAGTTACTCACTGCAACAGTGAAATTATTCCTTAAAATACCTGATCGCACGCAAGAAATACTACAAAATGTGCTGAATATGGCGACGTCCGACAGCGACAATCCCGACCTGCGCGACCGTGGCTATATCTACTGGCGGTTGCTGTCGAGTGACCCAGAGGCTGCCAGAGCCATCGTATTGAGCACCAAGAGCGAGATAGGCGACGACACATTCAACATCGAGAATGGCTTGTTGAACTCGTTGATCGGGCAAATATCCTCGCTTGCGTCCGTGTATCACAAGCCTCCGGAGGCTTTCATTCTTAAGAATATTAATCTGTCTGGTCTCGCAGACGACGAGGAGTTGGAGGTGGCGGAGGAGGAGGAGGACGACTCCAACAGTAACGGCAACAGCTACAACTCTGGTGTCACATCCCCTAAAAGCAAGCCAGCAACGCAGTCTGGCGGTGGCAATGATTTGTTAGATCTAATGAATGAGTCCTTTAGTTTCAGCGGCAACAATAGCAAGCCAGTGAGTAATGTAGTAGTGCCTAAGCTGCCACTCGTGAGTGCAGACGCAGGTCACGGCATATTCATCTCAGGTGTTATGGTGAAGAAGAGCGGCGCCATCTCCTTGGAGATGGACATAGGTAACCAGTCGTCGACCTCCGTCAACAGCTTAGCTATTCAGTTCAACAAGAATTGTTTCGGTATATCACCTACTAATCCAACTTTATCATTGCCTCATACCATTAGTAACGGATCTATTTGCTCGGTAT
>JACCDO010031094.1_pt1 | contig 12342 bp, 14 predicted proteins | sample 7446101 | NCBI WGS metagenome assembly JACCDO01 (sample SAMN15323440, study PRJNA562643) | freshwater metagenome | isolation source: river surface water | place: USA:Blue River Watershed | collected 2017-08-16 | reverse complement strand
CAATTGTTTCAATAGTTTTGCCATCGTCAGCTAAACGAATTTTATACAAACAATTAATTTCTTTATAATGTTTCATAACTCTATGAAAAAGATTATAAGTATATTTTTTATGAATGTAAAAATCCATTAGTTTAATTGAAGAAACCATAAATTTTTCTAGTATTTTTGATGATTTTTCATAAGATATACTTTCCTTTTCTGAAATTAATATTCCACCTTTAAAAACATGGAATTTCTCTTTATCTGTAGCATTGTAAATATATTTTTTGATAAAAATATGTAAATCTTCAAAAGATATTTCATTTCGAATTAACAATTCATGCGATAAAAAATCAAGTGAATCGTATATACATTTCATATTGATACGGCACCATGGACATAAACAATCACCATTATCATCTTTATCTACATCATGTGCGTAATTTAACAAATCTTTACTCCAATCTTTCATTAAATGATTAATTATATATTTAATTTATAATCTATAAATTAAATATTTATAATTAACTTAAAATTTTTATATTTTTATTTTTAAATAAAACAAAACATGAAATTAAATATTTTTATTCTTTTAATTTTTACTTTTTTTATTATTTTTTTAAGTGCTATTTTACTTTCTAAAAACAAAAGTAATAAGAAAAATAAAAACAAAAATATTCTTTGTCAAAAAAATAAAAAAATACAAAATTTAGAATTCTATCAAAAAATGAATGATTCTTTACAAAAAACTCATACTTTTTTAAATACTTATTGTCAAGACCATAAATGGTTTCTATCTGATGGACTATTAATTAGTGCATTAAGATACGGGGATACTTGTTACGAATTTGAAAAACTTGGTATTTACTGTAATGATAATGACATTGATATTTATATTCAAGTAAATAGTAAAGAAGATTGGATAAATCTATATAATAAATTTAAAGAATATTTTTCAGACTATAATTTGTTCGTAAAACCAAATTTTGATGAATATCCAGCTTTTCAAACAGCTAGAAAAGATTATAAAGTTAACATATTATATGAAACTACTATTTTATTAGATATAATGCCTTATTATGTTGAAAATAATCAAATAATATATGGATTTCCAACTTCAAAATGGTCAAGTCAAGAATATGTTAAAAATTATTCTAAAGATATTATTTATGATCAGGAAATTGTAAAGAATAATCAAATGAGTAAAGTTTTATTAGGTAATTTAATATTTCAAGCTCCATATGATACACAACGTTTTCTTGAAAAGCAAAAAAATTATTTATATAGTAAAAGTTATCCATTAGAATATCCTGTAGGAGGATGGATTTTTATGAAAAACGAAATTAAACACTTTTATAATAAAGATGTAGAAACTTATATAAATGTTGAATTAACAGATAATGACAAAAAAACTTTAAAGAAAATTCAGAAAAAATTATATGATTGTGGTTATGCTAGTTTTTATAATTATAAAAGAGATACAAAGTTACCAAAAATTCAATAAATTTTTTTATTATGTTTAATAAAATGACACAAATTGTTTTAGTTACAGGTGGTTCAGGACTAATTGGAAATGCTATTCAAACTTATATTTCTAAAAAAACAGAAATAGAGGAAGTTGAAAAATATATTTTTCTCAGTTCTCAAGATGGAGATTTACGCAAATATAGTGAAACGAAAAATATATTTGAAAAATATCAACCAACTTATGTTATACATTTAGCTGCCAGAGTAGGTGGTCTTTATGCTAATATGAATTATCCAGTTGAATTCTATCGTGATAATATTTTAATGAATGATAATATTATGCAATTATGTCACGAATTCAAAGTTAAAAAGTTGATAAGTTGTTTATCAACTTGTATTTTCCCTGATAAAACAAGCTATCCAATAGATGAAACTATGATTCATAATGGTCCTCCTCATGAAAGTAATGCATCTTATGCTTATGCAAAACGGATGATTGATATTATGAATCATTCTTATAACAAAGAATATGGTTGTAATTTTACATCAATAGTTCCAACTAATATATATGGTCCTCATGATAATTTTGATTTAGAAAATTCACATGTTATTCCAGGATTAATACACAAAGCTTATTTAGCAAAAAAGAAAGGAGAAAATTTTGTCATATCAGGTTCTGGTAAACCACTTCGTCAATTTATTTACAGCTTAGATTTGGCAGAACTTATTATTTATGTTATGAAGAATTATGATTCAATAGAACCAATTATTTTATCAGTTGATGAAGATTCTGAAGTTTCTATAGAAGATATAGTTTATATAATTGCTGAATTTTTTGAAATTGAAAATGATAAAATTATTTTTGATACAAGTAAAGCAGATGGTCAATATAAAAAAACTGCTTCAAATAAAAAATTAAGAGAATTATTACCAGATTATCAATTTACTGAATTGAAGAAAGGAATTTTTGAGACGTGTAAATGGTTTGTAAGCAGGGTTTCGCCCCCGCGCGACGAACTTGTTTAAATGGATTTTTTCAATTTACACCCTTTTTTTTTATAAAATAAATTGAAAATATTTTTTGAATTATTCAAAAAATATCAAATGTTTGAAATAGAACTTTTCAAGAACAACTCATCGACTATAATTTTAACACCTTTTATTTTAACCTTTATTTTAGGTGTATTTTATTCTTCTTTTATGATATTAGATGAAAAATACCAGGCGATGGAGAGAAAGTTTATATTGTTACTAAAAAACACGAATGAAAAAATTGAGAATTTAGAAAAACAATTGAGAAAAGAAAGAGAAAACGAAATAGAGAAAAATTTGAGCTACCAAATTAAAATAGTAGAAAATAATTTAGAATCTGTAATTGAATATAATAGAATTGAGAATAAAGATATCCAAGATGTAATTATAAAACAAGTTGAAAATTTAGAAAAACAATTAAAAACAGTTATTCAATATGATATTTCCTGTTTAAAGAAAAAACTTGAGTCAGATAATTCAGTAGTTTTAGACTTATTTATGAATTTAGAAAAAAAAGTAAATTTTTCCTTTAAATTGATTGAATATGGAACTTTGAAAACTAATTGTTACCTAAATAATTTTGTTATAAACAATTCAATTGATATTTACAAATATGATAAAAATATGTTTTGTCAAGTATTAGCAACACATTGGGAAAGATTATGTGCAACTCATGGACCTGATGAACATTCAAGATTACTTTTTAAATTTTTCTTTTTTGAATTATCGTTTGAAGAGTTAGATTGGATTTTTAAAAAAAGTGCTAATTTGAAATATCCAGAATCAGAGTCAGAAGCAGAACTTTATAAACTTAATTTTTTAAGACCTTTCATAGTTTATTCAAAAAATTATTTAAAAAATCTAAAATGCGAAACACAGAATAAAAAAAATATATTTATACAAAAATCTTATAAAATTTATAGTACCGCTAATTGCGATTATAGTAAAAAAAAGGAACTCCTTTTAAATGCTTCAGAAAGTATAGAGTGGTTTCACGAAGCACAAAGTATCCTGCAAAAATACGTCTAAAAATTTTATTTTTCTTAACCTTATTTGTGGTTAAGAAAAACACAGATGAGATGTAACTTTTTAACTTTTTATAAAATTTCATCTGTCTGTGGAATAGGTTCTTTCATTTTAGTATTTTGTGAATATTTATATTCTAAAAAAAACCATATTGGATAACTTGAAATAGATATAAATAATAAAATAATTCCTATTATAAAAAAAGTAATAGACCATAGTTTTTTCATATTTTCTGTATTAAAATACTAGAAATTAGCTATGAAAATACATATAATTCCTAATATAAAAAACATAAACATTCCAAATGAGCAAGGACTGCAATATTTGTTTTCACCTTCTAAACAACGCATTCTATATTTAGATATTTTTAAGAATAATTTAATATATAAAATTTATTAATAATAAATTCATGATAATAAAAAATACATTTTACAAAAGTTCGTCGCGAGGGGGGCTAAACCCTGCTTAAATACATTTTACAAAAGTTCGTCGTGCGGGGGCGAAACCCTGCAGCTTAACATTGATCGCATTCATTTGGAAACTTGATTAACATTTCATCAATAGAATCATCTTCTGTTTGTCCAATAAAATTATTAATATTTGGAAAAATATATTTTAACCTTTCTAATTCTTGTAATGATTCTTGCTTAATCTTTTCATACTTTTCTTTAATGGAATTATAATGATTTAATTCTAATTCTAAATAACTTTTAACAGAACCATAAATTAATTGTTTTGAATGATCAGTATTTCCAAAACATACCCCTAAAACTATTTCTTCAGTATCAAACATACAACAAGGTTTTATAACTACTTCAATTAAATCAAAACTATTTTCTTTTAAAACATTATTCATATTATCAGTAATATCAATATCATCTATTTCAGTATTATAATATAAATCCTCTAAATTAAAAATAGTTACTAAATCTTCTAAAGCAAACAAATAACCATAATATAAATTATACATAATTTATATTTGTAATTTTTAAGATTTTAAATTAGTTTAATTTTTTTATAACAATATTTTCAACATCATTTTTACAAATATCACAAAATGGTTTCCAATAATAATTAAAAAATGAAGTAGAATATATATATGTTTTAAAAATAATTTTTTTTAAATATATTTCATTTTTTATTTGATATGTATTATTACAATTATAACATTTAATACTTTTTATGTCTCCAAAAGATATATTAAGATCGTAAAAATATTCTACGTTCTCTTCTAATTTGTCCATTTTAAATAAAGTTTTTTTTAATTAAATTAAAAATATTTTTTTTCATTTTATTATATTATTTATATAATAAAATGAAAAAAATACATATTTTTATTATCTTAATATCTGTACTGTCAATTGGTATTATTTTATTTTCAATTTTCATTGCCTTGGTTGTAAATAGAAATAAACATATTTCTTCAAATAATCAAGTTCCTAAAACAGTAGCTCCTAAACCAGAACCCCCTAAACCAGAACCCCCTAAAACTGAAGCTCCTACTCCAGAACATCATAAAACAAAAGTTCCTAAACCAACAGATTCTCCTTATTATTTTCCAAATGAAATAGGTGTTGCAACTATATCGAAGTTACCTGAAGTCCAAGATGATTGTAATAGCAAAGATAAAATAGATAAAAATTGTGATTATGGTGTCAATTGTCTTAGCCCAAGTACTCCAATTAAATTTTGGTTAAATAATGTTGAATATGATAATGTTAATGCAAAAATTCATGGTAGTTCTACATCTACTTGGGAAAAAAAGATTTATAATATTAAATTTGATAAAAAAACTAAATTAATTGATTATATTCCAAGTTCGAAATCTTATATTTTATATGGTCCTTATTATGAATTTAATAAATATCAAAACGCTCTAAGTTATTATTTAAGTAATAGTATAAATTTTCCTGCACCAAAATGTTACCCAGTATTTTTATGGGTAAATGAAAATGGCCCTGAAAAAACAGCACAAGATTGGATTAATTATAACGATAAAACAACACTATCAACTCAAACATGTAATGGGCAAAAAATTTATGGGGGAGACAAACCATTTAGAGGTTTATATTGGGTTTTAAACAAGATAGATGAACATATGATAGATTTAAAAGAAACTGATTATTTATTAGAATTTGATCGTGGTTTATGTTGTAAAGATGTAGATGGATTAATTGATTTTGCTCCTTTTGGTTTTAATATGAAATATGAATGTAAAAATCTTGGTTGGTCTCGTCCAATTGTAGAATTTGCAGGTAAAAATGTCAAAGAAGATGTTGGAGTATTATTAACAAGTTTTGCTGAAAAATTATTTTCAAATACTGAAGAACCTTCGGACGAAGCAATAAATATGATTGATTTTGAATCATGGGCTAAATATTTTATTTTAACTGAACTCTTTAATAGTGTCGATTCATATTTTTATAGTTCAAATATGTCTATTCGTTATGATAAGAGTAGTAGTACCTATAAAATTTTTATGGGTCCTGTATGGGATTATAATCAAGCATTCTGTAATTGTTCAGGATATGATTATTGTAGAGACGGTGGAAATCCAAAATTTTGGAAATACACTAAACAATGGTTTACTTTTAAAAATCCTAATAGTCAAGTTCGCTATTGTCTTCCTGAATTTTATGCACGTATTTTGATGTCAAAGAAATTTAGAACATATGTTATAGATATGTTTATAAAATTAAGAAAAAATGAACTCGCGACTAAGCAAATATTGTCTTTATGTACAAAATTTGAAAATTTATTAAAAGAAGCAGTTAATTCAGATTTACAAAGATGGAGCAATTATTTTAGTCATCCAATTGGTCCAGATAAGAATTCACCACCAAACCAAAAAACCTATTATGATACAATTAATTGGTGGTTTGAATATTTAAGAAAATGTATTAGTACTCGTTTAGAATGGTTGGATAAAAATATGCTTGATAATTTTGATAATTCTAAAATTGATCCAAAAAATGGAACTAATTATGCTTCTCTAGGATTAAATTTCGGACAAAATATTCCGGAAGCAAGTAAAAATAACTTGTATAAAAAATGTGTTAATAATAAATGTGAAGGTGGTAATACATGTAATAATGGTAATTGTGTTTATGATGGATCTTGTGTTATTAATAACCAATTTTCTGAATGTGATGTTCAAAAGAATGACGGATTTTTTTATGCTAAATATCCTTCTTTTATACCAAATGTATATTGCACTGGTAATAGCTGTAAATAAGTTTAAAAATTACAAAATGGTATCCAATAATTTAGTTTTTGTTTAACTTCTTGATTTGATGAAAATAGTATTCTACAATTATTTTCTTGTATTAAATTAGTTTTTTCTAGTTCTTGTATTCTTTCATTTATATTTGAAATATGATACTTAGTATAATCGTTTACTAAAACTAAAATTGAACTCATTGCTCCAAAAATATTTAATAATTTATTATCAATAATTTCTAAACTATTTAAAGTTATATAAGTAATACTTGTTAAAAATATAGTTAAAGTAGTTGATTTTTCAAAATAAACTAGACATTTTTTATAATTATTTTTAGTTTTGATTTCTTCAGATAAATCCATAATTTTTATTATATTATTTTTTAAACTTTTTTTATTTTTTTAAATAAAAAATGTCAAGTGCTGAAATATTAGATAATGCTCTTATAAATGGGTATATACATGAAAATTATGATATATATATCGAAAGTGAAAATTATTATTACGAAAATTACTACGATAACAATTTTCAAACACCTCGAGCTTTTCCTCAAAATCCACAAGAAATCTTAGGACAAAAATTAAAACAACAAGATTTTGCCATCGATAAATTCAAAAAATGTGTCAGAAAATTTGTACAACAACCTGAAGAACATTTACAAGAATTACTTCACAGTGCCAATTTTGCTTATATTGATAGATATACTCTAAATCAAATTATGAGTTGTTACGAAGAAACAGAACACTTTTTAAATGGGGAGAAAACTCTCGAAGACTATAATCCGGAGTTGTATATTGAAAATTATTATATTGAAAATATTTTTAGTAAAATTGGAGATTCTATTTCAAAAACAGCTGGAAAAATAGCAGGTAGTGTTAAAGATATTACCATTCGTATTGGTAAAGCATTTAGTGATACCGCTAAAAGAGTCTTTGAAGGAGCTAAAGAACTATTTACCTATTTATTAAATTCTATAATGACTGGTTTAAATAAGTTGTATGATGGTATGGTTGAATTTGCTGAATTAACGAAACGTTTTGGTAAAAAAGTCAAAGATTTAATTGTCAAGGGTATTCATATGTTAATTGAATTTTTACAAAAATATTTTCCCAGTTTTCTCGGAAAATTTGTTCGTTGTAAGAAGGGTGAAGTCAATAAATTGACTCCATGTGATAGTAATATTTTTGAAATAAATGATAAACAATTACAGCAATTCGTTTTGGATAAATTAATTTATCTTATATTTTCTCTTTCCGGACATCCTGAATTTAAAATAATCTTTGATGGTATTTTGGCAATTCCAGTACTCGGTACTTATTTAAAAAAGGGTATTACTACAGTATTTAATTTTTTAATTTGGAATCACGTAAAATCACTTGTAAATAAATTAATTACAAAAATTATTCATTATGTTGATCCATCAACGAAAGATTATCAATTTGAATTAGCAGAATGGTTTAAATATCTCCAAACAATTGAGAATTTTGAACAAGATGTTGAGAATGGAATTTTTAAATACAAGTTAAAAGAATATATACGTGAAAAAATTACAGATAAAAAATATCCACTTATGATTACAAACGGTGAAAAATAATTTTTCTATTTTTAATTTTAATTAAAATTTAAAATTCTTTTCGACAAATTGGACAACTAATGTCGATTAAAAACCATTCTGCTAAACATTGACGATGAAAAGTATGTGTACAATCTAATTTTTTCCAAACCAAAGTTTTTGTGTTCTCATTTCCTTCTTCTAAACATATGATACAAGTTTTATCAATATTTGGTAAAATATTTGGAAATTTTTTTATAACATCAAATATTTTTCCTCGTTCTTTGGTATTATAATATTTTAAAAAAGTTTTTTTGTAAATACGATAAAAAATAGATAAAATAGATAATAAAACGCTAAATATTAATAATGCATAAGTTTGCACTGATATCATTACAAATGATATAAAAATACTATATCTTCCAAAAATTCGAAATAAATTTGTTTTGTCTAAATCTATAAAGAATGGAAAATGGTATGCAATATATAAATAAAAAATAAAGTCAACCATATAAAAAAATAATTCTTTGTAGTAAAAATAACTAGGTAACCTATGTTTAATTAGAAAATTATATAAGCTTAAATATAAATTTATTGAAAATATACATAATACTGCAATACTTAGAGAATGATTTTTTAAATAATTTGGTAAAATAGTATAACTAATAATATAAAAAATATTCAGAATGTTAAAAATTATTGATAAAAACAAATTGTTTTCTGACATTTTGACTATTGTCAGTTCAATTAGTAAATAAATTCAATTTAAAATTATGATTTTATTGACAATTACCACGTTTTAAGCCACCCATATTACCTTTACAATTACCACTCACACACATAGCATCTGACCAACATCTGGTTCCGGTTTTCATACCGTAGCAATAATCATAACCAGCATATCTTCCAGAATTTCCACTTTGACAACATACTTTTGGAGCTTCTTCGTTTGCAGATTCGCGTGCACAATGATGATTTTTACAATTAGCATCGACATCACACTTTTCTCCAACCTCTAATTTTCCACAAAATCCTTTTGTTAATCCACTGTTGTTACCTCTACAGTATCCGGAACTACACATATCATCAGACCAACATATGCTTTTATCAGGCATTCCATAACAATAATCATAACCAGCATAGGTTCCATATTTTCCATTTGGACAACATATTTTTAGAGAATTATTAGCTGCAGTACCACGTGCACAAGAATTTGATTTACAATTACTATTACTTTCACATAATTCATTTTCTGGTAATTCTATAGTTAAATTATCATTTGTAGCAGGTTCCAAAGCGGTTCCTGGTAAAGCTAAATCAAAACCTCTTTCACGAATTATTTTAAGTGCCTCAGAAGGTACATTTGTAACAATCGCATCTACTCCTAAGTCTAAGTATTTTTTCATAGAATTAGGATTATCAAGAGTCCAGATTCCTGAAGAAGAAATAACACCAATCTTTTTATTATAAACAGCAAGAGCTATTTGATCATAAAAAGTCCCAGGTACAAGCGCGGCAATTCCACATGAATAAACTCTGTTTTTTGTATTTGCATTAATTAAACCTTTGACTGCGATACTAAATTCTTCTTTAGCTTTACCAGAACTTGGAAGAATATTTACAGCTGTTGATTGTCCATCATAAGTAAAATAATATTTTTCTTTATTTACAGTCTTCTTAGATGCTTCTACAGCAGATTTTATATATTCAGAATATTGTAACTCTCCAGCACTAATAATTACTTGACCCTTATATCCATTCGCAAATAGTTCTCTTTCAAGAAGATCTACTACTTTTTTACCTGCTTCTGTAAAATTCTTCGGTTTATCATCTTTATCTACTTTGCTATCTATATATATAACTGCTAATTTATTCGCATATGTTTTTGCTAAATGATGAAGCATTTTTCCGGCATCTTCTTTAGAAATACAAGTATGATGTGATAATGTATTTTTAGCAGGATTATTAAGATAATTACACACATTATCTCTGGTTTCTTGTCCAACACTACAATCACAAACATCAGTTGTATTAAATGTTGAGTGACGAAACTCAGTAGGAAAATTTGTTTCCGGATCAAAACGGAGATCCATTTCTAACCCATTAACACCAAGTTTCATGGCCCAATCAACTGCTTCTATTGTATTTACCATATGTGCTAAAATTACCTTTGTATTTTTAGGATTTAGTTGATAATATTCTTTGTTATTATAATTGAATTGAAATCCTGTTTGATTTGACAAATAACCAAAACTGCATTGATATGGTAATTTATTAAAAATTAGGTTTGACATTTTTATTTATATAAAATAAAAATAAATAAAATATTTATTTGACATAATCTTTGTTGAGTTTAATAATTTTCATTTTTAACTTATCAGGATCATTAATATATTTTTGTTCATAATATTTTTCAGCTAATTCTTTTTGTGAGAATAAATGAAAAGTATCAGTATTATTTTCTTGAAATAATAAATAATTATTTTCATTTTTTTCATTCTCTTCTTTATACTTTTTATAGTATTCTATGGTCTTTCCATCGTCGGCGTCTGCAAATTCAGCAAAATTTCCACAAAAAGAATTACCATTAATAAACCAAGAATTTGCCAAAAAAGAATCATCGTCTATTTGATCAATAGACCAATGTCGTACTCTTGTATCTTTATTTTTTACTAAACTGATGAGATCTTGGTCAATTCTTAAAACTCTTTCATCTAATCCAACTTTTTCTGGAAAAGTTTCAAAAACACTTTCAGGAACTTCAAAACTGATGTTATGAGAGATTATTACTTCTACTGTCATTTTTAATTAGTTATTTAAATAATTAATTAATTAATTCAATTTATTTTCTATTTCTTAACTTTTTTATTTTCGCAATCTAAACATAAATTCATATCATAATCATTTTTACAAAATTCACATTCACAATCTTTCATCAGAGTACAATCACAAACACAAAATTTGACATGACACTTTGAACAATCTACATAATCGTCATTATATTCTATATCATTTTTAAGACAGCCTCTTGAACAATGATTTTTCAAATTTATTTTATGACAAATCATGCATTCAAATTGATAATTATAATGAGATAATTTTCCACACTCTTCACATTCTTTCTTATCTTCTGAATAAGTTTTACAATATTTATGATCTAGGATGATTAAGTTGTTATTTTTTGTTTCTTCTATTTCGTCTACTTTAACTTTTATCATGATTAAAACAGATTCATATACACTATCAATTCTTGGTTCATTTCCATAACTTGCAACTTTATCCATTAATTCTAATTCAAAATTTCCTTTATTCAATAAACAAACATTTGGATAAAGAGCATCATATGTATATTCTTCTCGTAAATAGCCACCGATATCTATATCATAGAGTGAATGAGGTGCTTCAATAAAATATTTCGTAATATAATTAGAATAACCATCACTTAAACAATATCCGATTTCTGGTTCCAAACCTTTATCAAACAAAATTTGAAACATCATTTGATCTATCCCTTTGAGATCACTTGGTTTTAAATTAAACACTTCATAATAAGATTTTTTATTTTTTCTTTTACTACTCTCCTTTCTCTTTTGAAAAATTTCTTTAATATATAAATGATGAGTTGGTAAAGCAAAATAATAATTGTCTTTTTCAGTATTTTCATTTTCAATAAGATAATCTTCAAAATCATCATCATGTGTAATATTCTCATTAAAATTTTCAAATTTTAAATTATTAACAAATTCTGTAAAAGCTTTTTCAAATTCAGTATAATTTTTAACATTATTTTCAATTTTTCTTTTATAAATATTATAAGTCATAGTTATACGTGAACCTTCCTTAATTTCTTCAATCCAATGTGTTGTGTCGCCATAGAAACAAATCCATTGATGATGCGATTTCGAAAGAGTACTCCAATTAATTTTCGCAATTTTACCTAATTTATTTTGCATACAAAATCTCCACCCTCAAACTCACTTGGTAAACAAACTACCAACGTTCCTAAATATTCTGAACCACGTGGAGTATCTTTATGAGCATGAAATAATCCACCTTTTTGATAAAT
>JACCDO011743216.1_pt1 | contig 12344 bp, 6 predicted proteins | sample 7446101 | NCBI WGS metagenome assembly JACCDO01 (sample SAMN15323440, study PRJNA562643) | freshwater metagenome | isolation source: river surface water | place: USA:Blue River Watershed | collected 2017-08-16 | reverse complement strand
TGGATTCTCTAATACTGGAGTAGGATCTTCTTGAGGCTGATTCCATTTTTTATGATGCATGGGTGGCTGATATGAAGGTCTTTTGGGGTGATTTGATTTTTTGGGTTGAAATGATTGTGTCATTCAATGGATACTTTCTCAATATTCAATTAATAGGATTTAATCAAAGCTTTAATGGTGGATACTGCGTTTTCTAATGGGATTTCTTTGACTTCGCTTTGATCTCTTCTCTTTACTTCAATCATGCCGTTTTCAATGCCCTTTTTCCCGATTGCAATTCTAACAGGAATACCGATTAAATCAGCATCTTTAAACTTTGCACCAGCACGATCAGCACGATCATCAAGTAAAACATCAATCCCAGCATTTTGTAGATCTACATAGAGCTTCTCTGCAGCATTCATTACGCTTTCAGAATCCGCTTGTAGCGCCAAAATGGTCACTGTATAGGGTGCAATAGAATCTGGCCAAATGATCCCATCTTTATCATGGTTTTGTTCAATTGCTGCTGCTAGAACTCTAGATACACCAATCCCATAGCAACCCATGACAATGGGTAAATCTTGTCCTTCTTTATTGAGGAACTGACAACTCATGGCTTCGCTATATTTGGTCCCTAGGTAAAACACGTGTCCAGCTTCAATGCCTTTAAAGGCTTGTAATCTACCGTGGCTACATTTGACACAAGGATCTCCAGCTTTGGCAAGACGGATTTCTCCAAAATGATCTACTTGAAAATCTTCACCTTCCCAAGCCCCAGTATAATGTATGTCTTTTTCATTGCCACCAATCACAGCATTTCCCATATTTTTGATGGCCCAATCAGCGACACAAGCACTGACTTTGCCTTTGATGTTTTGGGGACCGAGAAAACCAACTGGCGCACCGAGTTCTCTTTGGATTTTTTCATCACTTGCCAATTCTAGATCAGTGGTTAAACCCAGAAGTTTTTTGACTTTAATCAAATTCACTTCATCTTCACCCCTCATTAAGATCGCATATAATTTTTGATCAGCTTCTACAATGAGTGTTTTAATACAATCATTGACAGATTTCCCTAAGAACTTACTGACATCTGCAATTGATTTTTGTTGGGGGGTAGATACTTTTTGAAGAGTAATCCCATTTCTCTCTGTTTTCTCTTGTTGTACCAAAGGCAATTCAGCTTGTTCTACATTTGCTGCATATTGGCATTGATCACAACTCACAATATGATCTTCACCGCTATCTGCGAGTACTTGAAATTCATGAGAGCGAGAACCACCAATGGCACCAGTATCAGCTTCCACAGGTCTGAAGTTTAACCCACAGCGTGTAAAAATCCTTTGATATGCAGCATACATCGCATCATAGGTTTTAAGTGCAGCATCTTGATCAACATCGAAGGAATAAGCATCCTTCATGATAAACTCTCTACCTCTCATCAAACCAGCTCTAGGACGAATTTCATCTCTGAATTTTGCTTGGATTTGATAAAGGTTTAAAGGCAAAGAACGCCAAGATCTAACATCTCTGCGAACCAAGTCAACAATCACTTCTTCATGTGTAGGTCCGAGACAGAATTCTGCACCTTTACGATCTTTAAATCTCAAGAGTTCTGGACCATATTTTTTCCATCTCCCAGATTCTTCCCAAATTTCTGCGGGTTGAACCATAGGCAATAAAACTTCTTGAGCGCCAGCCTTATCGAGTTCTTCTCTGATAATATCTTCTATTTTTTTCAAAGATTTTCGAGCTAGGGGCAAAAAGTCATAGACCCCAGCGGCTAATTTACGGATAAAACCAGCCCTTACGAGCATTTGATGGCTTACCACTTCTGCATCACTAGGTACTTCTTTTAAAGTTGGTGCATATAAACGAGTAAAACGCATAATATTCCTTGATATATATGTTGGTTTTTTCTAAAGGATCATAATTGATTTTGAAATCTTTGAGAAGTTTTTATAATAAAAAGCCATTGAATCACAAATCAAAAAAAGAAAAATATCAAATATGCAAAAAGACTTTATCTTATTTACCGATGCAATCAAGCAATATTGGCCATCTACAAAAAGTACATGGTATTTCTTAATGCTTGCTTATGCAATAGTGTCATTGATTACTTTGTTTATCCCTACACACTTGTATCATCCATCGACTTCCCTACTCTTGCCCTTGGTGATTTATCCCTTTAAATTACATCCTGTCGGCCCTTTTTCATTGATTTTGTTCTTAGGATTAATGCTTTTTATCTCTCAAAGACATCGATTTCAAGGGGATTTTCAAACGATTTTAACGCAATTATTGCCTTTGTTTGTGCTATGGATGGCATTGATTTTATTGGAGCAAATTTTACCTATATCCACATTGATTGCGATTTTGATGGAAGTATTGATCTTATCTTTCTTTCAACAGGAATTAAAATACAGATTTAATGATGCGATTTTATTTAAGATTGTTTGCTATTTGATTTTTATTCCCAATGCGATTGTTGTGTTTTGGATGTATTTGAAAGGTAATCATCGTGCCATTCATGAGTATTGGCCGGGATTAGTGGCACTACATAAGGGATTAATCTTGATTGTGATCAACAAGTATAAAAATTCTTATTTGCCAGTGATCAATACACCCGGGAAGCATTTGTCCTACTTCTTGTTGGCGTTTTGCGTCTTTGAATTGTTTTTTGAACCTATGCCCACAGGGATATTATCGTTTTTGGGATTTGCTGTGGCTGCGATTTTAGAAAGCACTAACAATAGACTTTGGCCCATCAATCTCAAAGCGATTCAAGCTAAGATTTTTTAGTAGAGCGTATTTTCAGTAAATCTAAAAAATCCAAAAAAACATAGGATTCAATGATTTTTCTAGATTATATCACAAAATAAGAGTATTAAATTTCTTCTAAAAGACAAGAAACCTTCTCTTATTTTGATTTTGAACGACAAAAAGTGAACACAATGGATGATCATCAACTAAATCAACCCACATTGATCGGACAAACCATCGATCACGGTCGCTATGAAATTATGAGGCTGATTGGAGAAGGTGGTATGGGTAGGGTATTTGAGGCAAAACAAATCAAAGTCAATCGTCTTGTTGCCATCAAAGTATTACATTCCCACTGGGCAAGAGACCCTAGACTTGTAGAGAGATTTAAGAGAGAAGCACTGACTGCTTCTCAATTTCGCCATCCCAATACAGTGATGATGCATGATTATGGCACCACTGAAGATGGGGATTTATTTATTGTGATGGAATTATTGAAGGGTCAAAGTTTGCTTTCTTTAATCGAAAAAGAAGGCAGACTCTCTTGTGAACGATCACTTCATATTATGGAACAAGTATGTGGTGCCATTATTGAAGTACATCATGCCAATGTGGTACATAGAGATATTAAACCCGATAATATTCAAATCGATCCCAGAGAAGGACATCCAGATTTTGTGAAAATCTTGGATTTTAGCATTGCAAAGCTTGTCAGCGATAATAGTTTAACTGAAGCCAAAGCCAATTTAACCCTACAAGGTGCCGTATTTGGCACACCCCATTATATGAGTCCAGAACAAGTCAGAGGGAAAACCCTAGATCAAAGGACTGATATTTATGCAATGGGTGTGATTTTATATCAAATGATCAGCGGTGAAGTGCCATATAATGAAGAAAGTCCACAAGCTGTGATGATGGCGCACTTAACTTCACCCACGCCAGATTTAAAAGAGAATTTCCCAGCGCTGAACATACATCCAGAAGTGTCAGAACTTGTCAAAGATTGTATGCAAAAAGACCCCAAGCTGAGAATACAATCATCTGAAATCTTGCTGAAAAAAATCAGGGATTTGCAAATCAAATTAGAGGTGGAGAAAAAACAAATACAATCCAAAGTGACGATTGCACCCGTACTTTCACCATCGCTAAGAACCAAAGAAACTGTAGTAGAACAGAGTAGATCAGAGATTGGCTTAAAAGCACAACTCACCCCATCTGAAGAAGCAAATCAAGATGTACCTCCCACTGATCCATCAGTATATCAAGTTGAAGTTGGGGATACATCCAAAAACACAGCACCAGTGATCTCAGTGACAACCAATGAATTATCGAATTCAAATCTTCAAGAAGACCAAAATCCATCACTAGAAACCATTGAAGCGATTTCTGCGCAACAAACGCCAGATCTCATCACTCAAGAACAAGTGAAGGATATTCAACATCTTGATACAGATTCTGATAATATCAGCACTGTGATCCTCAAAGATTTAAAACTTCAATCACCAGAAGAGCTTGTGGTTGAAGTTGCACAAGAATCAAACCAAGAAATCAATATTTCTTCTACAGTGCCTTTATACTCCTATGAAAAAGTCAATGAAATCGCACAAATCTTCAAGGAAGAACAATCTAAACTACTAGAAGAAAAACTCGGTTTAACAGCAGAAGCCATCAAAGAAAATCCAGCTCCTGTTCCAAGTGCGATCGAAAAAATCAAAGACGCTACTCCTGTCACACAGAGTGAAAAAGAGAAACTTGTCACAGCTTTTCCCACCCAAACTGGTGTATATTCCAATGTGATTGAGCCCCAAAAAAAGAGCAAGATTATTTGGATACTTCTCAGTATTGCCATTGCATTTGTAACAGCAACAGCTTTTTTTATGACTCAAAATACCAATCATAATCCTACAATCATCAATCTAGAACAAGCGATCAGAATTAGAATTGATAGTTTGCCCAGTGCAGCAGATATTATGATTAAGGGTCAAGTGATTGCCAAAACACCTTATGATTTTGAATTTAAGTCTATCTCTAATATAGATGATCAAACCCTAACTTTAAGATCTTATGGTTATCAAGATCGTGTGATTCGTTTACCTCAAACCAATAAAGATATTTCCAAAGTATATGAACTCATCCCCAAAGCTAAGCTTAAACTAGAGAGTGTGCCTAGCAATGCGACTGTGTTCTATAACCAAAAAGAAATCGGTAAAACACCACTTGAATATGAAACTGTGCTCAATAAAACCCAAAGACAAGCATCTGTGCTCTTTGAACTCCCTGGACATGAATCCATAGAGAAAAAGATAGATCTCGTCCCTATGGTAGAAAAAATCAATGAAATCACCATTGATTTTATTAGCAATAAGAAAAGCACATCCAATGTCAAAGTAGATGCCAAGAATGATGCCAAGAATGATGCCAAGAATGATGCCAAGAATGATGCCAAGAATGATGCCAAGAATGATGCCACAAACAATAAGAATGAAACAGTAAACAACAAGAATCCCAAAGATAAAACAAAACCCAAAGATCCAACACCAGAAATCAAAGAACAACCCAAAGACCCAATACCAGAACCCAAAGAACAACCCAAAGAACAACCCAAAGAACAACCCAAAGAAACGCAACCTGAAATCAAAAAGGTGCCAGAATTAGATGGCACAGATGAAATTCAAAAGCATTAAATCATTAAGCACAATCTAAATCCTATATTTTCTAATTTCTCTGAAATCGAAATCACCTGTCTCCAAGCAACTCTACCCTTAGACAGTTTCCCACCTTTTAATAAAGCCCAATCTTGAGAATGTACAACAAACTCTGCGTTTTGTTCTTCCAAATCCAAGAGATCATATTCACCAGATCCAATCCATTCATCACACCCAGCACCTCTGGCTAATCTTTCCCATATCGATTCAGACATCAATTCATATATTTTGTGTTGGGACTGCGAATACCAAAGACAGTAAGCTTGGGCATCCAAGAAGCTAATGCCCGATAATAAATCTTGGTGATCATCAGACATGATGATTTGATGTTCAGTGATTTGCCAACCTAGGGGCAATCTCATATAGCGATCAGCCAAAGATAATTGTTGGAGAAACAACAGATAATCTCTCTTTGTGCATTTGCTAGATTTGGGGGCACAATTCGGGATTTCTATAAAATGTAAACTTAATTCTCTTGCTTTGGGTTGCACAGAACCAATGGAAACAACACTTTGTCGAAGTGGGCAAGAATGTTCAAAAAGGGATTCATCAAAGGGATTGAGTTCTATTTTCTCATTGGCTTTTAACAATAATTGTAGATGATATTCTTTCTTCATTCCCCAAGTTAATTCATAAATCCCTTCTTCCCAATAAGAGACTGGATGAAGGATTTTTTGGTTTTCCCCTGCAATGGGTGCGCATCTTCTGATTTTTATCTCTGGCCATTGATCGAGTTTTAATCTCAGTTCTGCTTCAGGTGCTACACCCAAAGTAAATAGATTCATCCAAGGCAGATGTTGACTTAAAGGTTCATAAATCGATGGGAAAATCGAGGCTTCATAGTGAATCGCCAGATGTTGAATTTCTTTGGAGAAGATTGATAAGGCATGATCTGAAGTAAATGCTGTATGCCTTGATGATTCTTCTTTTTGAAACATGGGTACATTTGCAGCAAAACAATCTTCATAAAAAAGCAGCGCATTTTGTTGGCGATGTTGAGGGTCTACACTCAACGCTTTGATACAGGCTTTTTTGATATTTTGAGGCATTTCTCTGATTCTATCGATCATAGATTCAGTGATTTTCTCATCTTTGGGTGGGGCTTGATGGGTATAGATCCAAAAGACCACAGCGCCCAAACTATAAACATCATTTTGAAAAGATAAGCTTTGGTGATTTAAGAGTTCTGGGGCACAAAAATCTGGATCATGTAACAAAGATAAAGCGAGTTCTTCTGGCGCAAGGTCTATGGGACAAGCGAGTTGCCATGCTCTTAATCTCAAACCAAAAGAACACACTTCTATCATTTTGGGGTTTAGATTAAGAAATAGTATTTTATGTTTATGGATTTGTGCCATTAGATAACAGAGTTGCCAAAGATACACTCCTCTTTTAAGCCAACTGAGTTCTTTGGTTTTCATCGATTCTATTAGGCTAATCCCTTGAATATTTTGAAGATTAACGATATAGCGCTGATCAGAAGTAAGGGCAAAATCATAGATCTTGGGAAAATAAGGTTTATCAAATAAGCTAAGACATTGATAACCCCTTTTAAAAGTTTTGAGTTCAATGGCAGAAGCATTTTCATCTAATACAATGGATTCATACTTTCGCTCTAAACAGATATTCTTGGCTTCAAAGATATGGAGTTTTTGACCAAGGTCTTGAAAAAAATCTTCTTCGATCTTAATCGGTAGATAAACAAAATCAGCTTTTTCAAAATCTTCATCTTCAAACTCTAACGTATCCTGTGCAATATCTGCAATAGGGTCAGAAGATGAATCATCAGATGGTATTTCAGTAGGTGCAATATAAATAGAATTCATAAAAACAGGTGTTTTGTCTTGAATGGCAAAGTCATCTGCTGGGTGTGTGGTAGGAGAAGGTGTGGGATAAGCTTGAGGCAAAGTTAAGGGTGTTTTAAATTCGGGGATATCTGCAGTGATTTTTGAATAATGGTTAAGGGAATCAAAATAATTCACTGTTTTTTGATCGATAGACAGCTGTTCATGGGGGAAATCAGGTTGAATGCGTTGAAAAATACTTAAAGCCATTTCTGAAGAGATGACCTGATCATCTAAGCAAAGTTGTAATAGATTTTTATGTTCTACTCTGCTTTTTTTCCTTAGTTTTGTGAGCTCTCCTAAGCTCAGTTGAGCATATTGCTCTAGGGCTTCAAAAAAAGCAATTTCTGCTTTTAAATTTAAATTTGAATTAGGTGTTAAATTTTGCATATTCTCTTAACCTGATTGTCTTTTGAACAATCATACTAAAAAAATGATTCTCTTTCTATCTTAATCTTATGTTACAATTCATGTTAGCTTAGATTTAAGTACCCAAATCACAAAACGGTGATATTCAGATGATAGGTGAACGATTTATTCATCAGCTTAAAGATCGATTCCAATTGAACGATTATCAAATCCTTGAGCTTCAACAAAAATTAGCGGAAGGGATAGATTTATCTACAATTTTATTGGATTTTGGTTTCAAATCAGATGAGATTCAATCCTTTGGTAATTTAAGACCAAGTACCAAACAAGGGGATCATATTCAAAACCCCATACATGAAGATACCCATCCCCAATCCCCAATTGTCGTTCATTCATCTTCACATTTTTATCACCAAAAACCCATCAATCAAAACCAATCCCCAGAAACCATTAACCCCATATTCCAAAGCACTTCTGTTATTTTTTCTTCCCCTAGCCCTGTTCATCAAAATACAGATGCCCATTCACAGCCCCCAAACCATCTTAAACCCAATTTTTCCCCCACAAATGATATCGGTAATCTATCCACTTTTGCCCCAGTTCAATCATCTAATTCCCAAATCGGTGCATTACAACACGATGAAGTCGCAGTAGATCATTTGATTTCCTTGCTTTTGGATGTAAGTGATCGCTTTGATATTTTTGAAGAAATTGCACATGGCGCAATGGGAAAAATCGAAGCTGGTTGGGATAGGCATCTTGGTAGACCAGTGGCGATTAAAACGCTTAAAAATGATCAAGCCAAAGATGTGGTCAGAATGCGCTTTTTGGAAGAAGCACAAGTGACTGGGCAATTACAACATCCTAATATTGTCACTGTGTATGAACTGGCGCGCATTAAAGATAATGTCGCTTTTATTATGAGAAAAGTAGAAGGAGAAAGCCTAAAACAACTCATACAAAAGCTAAAACGTGCCTATGATCATCAAAATATTCCTTCCACAGACCCCCAATTCAATCCCCAAGAAGTGATACAAAAATACAGTATTAGCCGAAGATTAAGGATTTTTCAGCAATTATGTCAAGCCGTTGCATTTGCCCATAGTAGGGGTGTGATTCACAGAGATATTAAGCCCTCTAACGTCATGGTAGGGGATTTTGGTGATGTGGTCTTGTTGGATTGGGGTTTATGTAAAATCATCGGTAAAGAGATCAGGTCTAGCCGTTCTAGCGAAGAGAGATGGCATACAATGCATGGGCAAATCATAGGAACACCAGCATATATGTCACCAGAACAAGCGATGGGTATGGTTGATATGATTGGTTTTCCCACTGATGTTTATGGCTTAGGGGCTTTGCTTTACCATCTACTTACACTCTCACCAGCATTTGTAGGTAAAAGCAATAGGGAAGTGGTCAAGAAGGTTTTACAAAATGAGCCAGTACCACCTTGTCAAAGAGCACCAGAACAGCATATTCCCAAAGAAATCGAATTGATTTGTATGAAGTGCTTGGAGAAAAAGCAAGAAGATCGATATGCTGATGCGACAGAACTCTCTCAAGTGCTACAAGCCTATCTTGATGAAGGTGTGAAGAATCAACCCACATCCAATCAATATCCATCTTCATCTGTCATAAAATCCAAAATAAATCCCCAAGAAATCGAAGATATTCTCTTTCAATATCAAAGTATTCTAGAGGATTTGGCTTCTCTATACGATGTGTTAAACCATACTCAAAAACAAAGTTGGTTATATGGTGATTCCCAATTTATTCAAGAGCATTGGGAAGCTCAACAACAAATCATTAAGAGCAAACAACAAAGCGAACTTCTCTTTCATCAACTTTCTCAACAACTCAGTTATGCTATTTTTGAAAGCAATGATTTTAAAACAAAGCAAGAACTCAAAGAGATGTATTGTGCGCTCCTTAGTTCTCGGTATGAACAAGCGATGATCGAAGGGGATTTTAAAACCCAAATCCAATGCACTCAAAAACTCAAAGAATATGATTCCCCTCTTGGTGAACAAATACAACAATCTGTAGGTGCTTTGTATATACACATCAAAGCCAATCATGCCAAAATACAACTTTGGCATTTGGTCACAGATCAAGGGAAACTCAAAGCTGTAAGACCCAAGTTGCTCAGAAATACACCACTGCTCTTAGAACGTGTACCAGCCGGTCAATATGTATTAACTGCAGAAGCAGCAAATGCTGTACCCATTGAATGTTCAATGCAAGTCAATGCTGGACTCACCACTCGTTTCTCTGCGACATTGTATAAGAGAGATGCCATTCCATTGCATTTTATTCATATTCCCAGTGGTAGTTTCAAATATGGTTCACCCCATGACACGATTTATTCGCCTTCAGAACAAGCATTACCAGATTTCTTCTTGGCGGAATACCCTGTATTATCAGGGGATTATCTTTTATTCTTGCAGGATTTATGCACCACTTCACCCCAAGAAGCTGTATTAAGACAACCGAGATTATCTAATGGTAGTCCGTTATGGGTATGGAATGATTATGGCATGATCTTCTTGGATGATCGTTGGACTTACCATACGCCAGTGGTTGGGATTAGTTATGAAGATGCTGAACGCTATTGCCAATGGTATAGCATGGTGAATCAAATCAATGTTAGGTTAGCGAGTGATTTGGAATGGGAGAAAGCTGCACGAGGGAGTGATGGGAGAGCATTTTCTTGGGGCGATATGTGGGATCCTAGATTCTGTGCAGGTCCTGAGTTATGGGAAAATCAACTACAACCTCCTGAAGTGGGTTTTGTAGCCAGTGATCGCTCTGTATACGGAGTAAGGGATTTGGTTGGGGGAGTAAGAGAATGGACAACATCAACTGATCCTGATTTCCCTTTTGCTTTGATTAAGGGTGGGTCTTTTTTGAGTGATGATGCGAGTGGGCGATTTTTATGGAGAAAAGGTTATCTACCTAAGTATAGGGTTTCTTTGGATATCGGATTTAGGTTGGTATTTATCCCTGATGCCAAAGCAAAAATTCAGGATGAATAGAGATAAATCTTTGTGATATAGGGATTTTTGAATTAAGATTTGTAATTTTTGGGCATATCCTATAAGAGAAGTTTCGTTTAAGTTCTTTGAAATCAATCGGATATATATTATGTCAACAGCTTCCTTACTTACTTCAGATATCGTCGCTTCTCTCAATATTGATTTTTGGAGAAAGCTAGGATATTACGAAGATTTTCATCAATTTATCTTTAAAACCCTATTATTAGCGCCTTGTACTCAAGAAGAACTGCTTAAAACCCTACAAGATCAAATGCAACCTAGATCTTATCGTTTACTGACTTTGGTTTATAGTGAACTGATCAAAAATATGATTGAAGCAGATGATTTGTATTTGATCAATTCTTCTAAACAACTACAAGCCAGCCGTAGCCTCAAAGATAAGATACTCATTGCATTAAATTTAAAAGCTGCCCCCCAAAGCACCAAACCCTTAGAAGCCAAAGAAATCGAAATTAAATCCATTCATCTTGTGGGTGAAATCGTATCTAAACCAGCAACACAAGCTGAAGATCGATCTCAACCAGCACCAATTACAGGTTTGAGAATGAATAAAACGATGATGCATCTGGGCAATTTTTCTTTGCAATTACCCGTCTTATCTTCAAGAACAGGGATTGCAGATTATCAACTCATTGAACTCTTGGAAGTCATGAAAGAACAAGATCTGGTAAAGCAAAAAGAATTAAATTATGAATTGACTGCCAGAGGGATAGATTTTTATAGAATGGATGATCATCAAAGAATAAATCTATTAAAGACAATTGCTAAAAGAATAAATGCTGAACGATCTTAAAAAATATGCTAAATTGCTTTTAAATTAAATAATTAGTCCAATTTGAAAGCTCAAAATGTCAAAAACTAGAATTTCAAATGTCATTGATCTCAAAAAGCAAAGTCCTGAAGAGATCTCTGTGCAACTGCCTTATGAACAAGATCAAGAAGATGATTTTTTGGAGGATGGGGTGGAATTACCAGAGCTTTTTGACCCCCTTGATCCTATTCCGGGGGCTTATGCTCATTCTGCTTTTGCATTAGCAACAGGTGTAGCAAATACCAAAGATTTTAGTCTAGAAACCCCTTCTTTGAAAATAGATATACCTCAACAATTACCAGCTTTAAATCTAGAAACAGGTGAAACTGGGGTGTATAGTAAACCCCCGTTTAATCCACAATTAACAGAAGTATCATCGATGATTTCTGGTTTATATCAGTATCCTCAGTCATCTTCATTGATACAGAACCATTTTGAAGAATTTGCTACTGGGTTAAAGAGGGATGAAGAAGCGGCACTCAATACTTCTCAATATAGTCGTTATCAAGATTTAGGGATTTTAGGCAAAGGGGGGATGGGAGAAGTGCGCAGAGTTTTGGATCGTGATTTGAATAGAGTAATTGCCATGAAGATCATTCATCGCAAATTCACAACCCAAAAATCATTAATGGCTAGGTTTATCGAAGAAGCGCAAACCACAGCAAAACTACAACATCCCAATTTGGTGCCTATCCTAGATTTTGGTGCTTTAATCGATCATCGATTTTTTTTCACCATGCCAGAAATTCAGGGACAAACCCTCAGAGATGTGATTTTAAAATTACATCAAGCGAGTACAGACCGTCAATGGGGT
>JACCDO012055524.1_pt1 | contig 12345 bp, 6 predicted proteins | sample 7446101 | NCBI WGS metagenome assembly JACCDO01 (sample SAMN15323440, study PRJNA562643) | freshwater metagenome | isolation source: river surface water | place: USA:Blue River Watershed | collected 2017-08-16 | reverse complement strand
GCAATAAAGTAATTGAGAAGTAGATATTTAAAGAATGAGTTCAGCGAAAAGGAAGTCAATTGAGGAACAGCGTCTAAAAGCGCAGCAATGGAGAGATAGTGAATTTAACAGTAATAAGCGAAGTAGGACGCGATCAAAGTCACCAGGAGCTGTAGTATTAAATCAGAGACAAGATATTGAAGAGCAGCGACTTCGAGCCAAAATATGGAGTGAAACAGAGTTACCCAATGGGAAAGGTAGTATCCCTGAGATAAAAGAAGAAGTGACCAGAAGTCCTGTAAGAAGTCCCATTAGAAGTCCAATGCGACCCCAGCAGCAACAGCAACGTGGAAGAGAAATATTTTCAACAAGTATTAGTGCATCACCAAAAAGACCAATGATAACATCCAAACCATCCATGAATTCATACAGAAAACCATCACCATCTCCTTCTAGAGTGAAATCTAATAACATTACAAATAGTTACACAAAAAGCTCCACATATACCACATATATCAAAGACATACACAGCCCTATTGTAACTCCAAAATTTGCATCAAGTTCAAAGAGTTCTCGTCAGAAAGGACCATTCACTATAGAGGACACTGACGCTGACACTGAGAGATACGAAGAGATCCAAGATGACGGCTACTCCTTCAACTACGCAAACAATGACGTAGTAAGTAGCGATGATGGCACTACCGAGCTAGTAGATAAAGAAGTTACACAGAACCGCGAACGTGAAAGTAAGCAACCGAAAGTGGATACGACCAAGGGAAGGTACGACGGCTACATAGTCATGTTCTTCCTAGTTCTGGGCTTTGGATTCAGCATTTTGCACTATTGCTACGAGAAAGCCGGGCCAGTGATAGCATATTTGAAGACAAATTATATCCCAGCCACTGCGACATTCGTGGTGCTATTACTGAGTGTTGCAGGTGTCCAGTTGTATTTTTATCGCCGTAACTATTTAAGAATAAGGAAGTGCGTAGTCAATAGAGTAGTTCATCTGATTGTGCAACTGCTTGGCAATGTCCCAGAGGACTACCTCGACGGATACCCCATTGACTTCCTAGCGCATGACGTTATACAAGAAATTCAAAGCGATTCTTGGGACCCAACCAGTGACATCACGGCGATGTACAGCGATGTTAAAGGGAACCCTCGAGCCTTTATTGAGAGGGTTTGGAAGGATATTAGAGCTGAGTTGGCCAAAGATAATCGTATCAAGACACTAGATCGTCTAGTAGATGGCAAACAACATAAATGTTATAAATTGCGCGGGATTCGCGCTGCAGGTGCAGGCAACTCCACCCCCAAGCCATCGACCTCACCAAGTAAACTGTTTCATTATTAAATACTGTATTTATCTTACAAAATTAACTAAGTAATTTCAAGGAACCGACTAGACTCAGGTTGGGAGTGTTGCCCATCGAGGCGCGGACCTTGACGAAGTCGATAGTGTTGGACAGGTACCGCACGTCGTTACGAGTGAATAAACCTTTGTTTTTATTACATAATTCTATTAATTTCAATAGGAAATCACTTACTCCTGCGTTGTTTAGATCCATTCGTGACGCGAGTTGATTCACCAGGTCTAGCACTAGCTTGGACTGGTTGACCTTGGCTATTGCGTCGGTTCTCTCGCCTAACGCAGTTAATTGTTTCATAATTTCTTCGATGGCGGTACTGATGCTCTCTCCTAACTCCTTCATGTACTCGGGTGCACCACCATATAACTGATCGTTACTTTCTACATAAGGAATGTGATAAGGAAATTTCTTCTGTGCGTAAGTGCATAGCAGTGACAGCATGTCGATGTACACTTTAGTCTGAACACCAGTAGCTGGCTGCCATTGGTACTTAGGTAGTGCGTTCAGTAATCCCTGCACGATATAGAACGGGCCGTGGTCAGGGTGTCCTGGTGCCACAACCATGAAGGAAAGCAAGGATCTAACAAAGCAAGCTAGCTTCTCTTCGGTGTGGATACGCTTACCACCATCAACTTCTTCCGTTAACGGCATTTCTGGGATGAGACCCACCGCTTGCTTCAAGAAGGTATCCGTCTGTGGAAGACATTGATTAAGTAGTGATACATTCGCGCAATGTAGCAACAGAGACAATTTCCTTGGCACATCCGCGATCGACGGGATCGTGATGTGACTATAAGCGAGACAAGCCTTGGCAAATGCACTTGTTTTCTTGTTATGCTTTCCTTTCATCACTTTATAAGCCTTCACCGCTAGTTCACACACACAAAGAATGAGTTTATCCTTGACCAAGTCCAGGTTGCAGAAGATGGCGCGGCACTCGACGTACATGTTCAGCTGCTGCTCCAGATCCCGACCAAAATCAATTTTCTCAATAAATGATCCCAATAGTGTGGAGATGTAACGGATTTCACCATCAGGAGAAAGGCTATCAACTGAGTCATGCAAGGTGCGGCCTAGGTCGAACATGGTGTTGATAAGCACGGCGTCGTTGGTCTTGGTGCCGTGAGTACGAAATGCTTCTAAGATTTCCTTGCACAACGTAACTCTCTTGGTACCTGTAAAAGCATCTAAAATTTTTAATAAATTATCAGAAGTCAAGATAGCGGAGGGTCCAGCGGCGGAGGAGGATCCGATGAGTGTAATGATGATGCTTTCTAGTCGGCGTTGCACGATATCCGGCAAGTCGCCGCTGTTTGACTGAATATAAGCTTGTACTTTCATAGAGAGATCAGATAGAAGAATAAGCATTTCTCTTTCACTATAGTGACGTTGTACACAGTCTAACCACGACGCACAGCACTCGATGTAAGTTGCGATGTCTTCTGTCTTACTGACCAGCTTCCACACGTCATTCAACAACGGTATTTTCTGCTCTTCTGGTGGTGGATATACAGCTAATTGAGCACCAAGTGATGCAAATAATGAAGTATGAGAGATCCAAGATTGATCGGATGATTTGATCAAGCTGGACATGCCCATGGCGCCATGCGCATAGTGCGAGCCATCGAAGGAGTCAATGATGTGCTTCAACACAGTGGAATCATTGCATTGATCGCGATATAAAGCTAAAATTCCTTGAAATATTTCTCTTGTTGCATTCTTTCCAACACATTTTAGAGTCCATTCAATACCGGGTGACATGAGTCGCATGTACTCGCGATGAGTCACTTTCCAACGGACTAATTCCGACAAATGAAATGGTTGTTTCATCATTTTAAAAGAAGAAAAAATATCTTGTAATATAGTAAGACCATGTGATGTAAGACTAGGTGCAACTTCATTACCAACAACTATCAAGTAAGTGCGTGCGTATAACGACACTAAAGGATCCCCAAGACCTCGAATAATAGAAGCAATACGCGACAATATTTGAGGGAAATCAACATCTGTAAGGAAGCGGTAGCACTTCAACAATGTTGTTTCAATATAAATACGAGGTAGTAACTCGCGTATACATGCTGTCTTATAGAACCAATTTCTACAAGTTTCCTTCGCACTATGTGGCACGTCCGCGGCAGTGAAGTCCACAGGTAATGTCTTGCGTTTTGTGGTTACTGAACCCTCGTTCAATGCATCTTCTGCTTTGTTCTTCAACCGAGCATACACCATTTCACCGAACCTATCTAACTCGTCAGTAACAGTAACAAACATTGACGGGTAGAATTGAGGCATGTTCGTATCTGCAAGTGATTTGGCTAATTGAATAGCTACTTTTAAGGTGGAAACGCGCTCGTCATTAGCCCACGCTCTTGTTAGTTCTTTGGATAATTTATTGATATGAGCCATGTATTCTTGTTGTGTCATACTTACTTTATCATCACTAACATTTCTCTTTTCTAATGCAGCTAAACGTTGTGAGTATTTATCTACTTGTCTATTACCACCAGAACTTCCATCTTCAACACCTGAACCAGAGAATTCACTAATAGCACTACTACCTAATGTAATATTACCAACTAAAGCATAATCAGTTAGGATTTGTGCCTTCTTGATCTGCCAAGGTGCATTCAAATTAGTGGTATGTATTTCCTGTGCAGTTTGTTTTAGATGTTCATTAATACTTAATCTTTTATTTGGTTGACTACTATTTGTAGGTGTTGATACTGAAGATGTACCCATTGACATTGAACTTAATGGATCTGATAATGGATCATCTATTCCTCCACTCAATGGATCACTTATAGCACCACTCAATGGATCTACAGAAGTCTTTTTTATACTTATTGACTTTCTATTATTATTTGGCGTTGATGTAGTTGGTGCTGCTACAGCGACTGGTACTGGTTTATTTGGTTGTAAAGGATGAAAATTAGCATCTGATCTATCCACAGGATGCCTTTCACTGTCATACTGACGGACTAACACGTTCCAGCTAGGCATAGCCATATTGAATCCACTCAACTGCTCTGCTTTTGCCTTACTATCTTTTCTTGGGGATTTTTGGATTTTGACAAAATTTTATAGGGTTATACAATGTGTGGGCTAATAACAATTACACACTATAGTAAGTAGTTCTCAGCTACCCAATGTACATGCAAACTTCAGTAGACGACATCCTTGTTCTCCAGTAGAAACTTTTTATCCTTATACAATTCTTTTGAATTTCTTATATATATCTTATTTATCTTCATTTGTCTCTTCATCCAACTGCTATTCAACATTTCTTTCAGTATGGATTAATAGTAAGAACAACTCTAACTTCTCTTTAACGGTACTGGCATCCTGGCGACTCGCTTTACTGACGTGCTTCGAGAATAACAAAAAAGCAAGAAAAAATAGCATAAAATGAAGTTTATATTCTTCCTAGTTGCATTTTTCAGTGTAGCAGCTGCATTTTTTGCACAACCAAATAAAGCTACATTTGGTGTACAGCCTGAAGGAACTGTTTCTTCATTGAAAATGGTAATAAAATAAATTATTTTCATCATTTTACTAGAATATTCATTATATACATTATAGGCTGTTGAACTACCACCATTACCATATGCATATACTGCATTGGAGCCACATTTAGGGGAGCAAACCTTGAAGATCCATCATGATAAACATCATGCTAAGTATGTAACAGTAACAAACACAATGATTGCAGGTACAGAATTAGAGGGTAAAGATGTTGTTACTATCTTACGTAAGGCATACGGCACTAATCAAGCATTATTCAATAATGCTGCTCAAAGTTATAACCATGCTTTTTATTGGGATTGCATGAAACCAAATGGTGGTGGTAAACCAACTGGTAAATTATTGGAAATGATCACTAAAACATGGGGTGATTATGATAAATTCAGAGCTGAGTTCATCAACGCTGGAATGACCGCCTTTGGCTCTGGCTGGGCTTGGTTAGTGTGGACACCAGCTGGTTTAAAGATTACCAAAACTATCGGAGCTGATTGCCCATTAACAAACGCAGGTGAAGTACCATTATTAACTATGGATGTTTGGGAGCATGCATACTACTTGAACTACCAGAACATGCGTAATACATACGCAGAAACATTCATAGACAAGCTAGTTAACTGGGATTTCGTTGCCAAACAACTTGAAAATGCAAAATAAATGTTTCATTGTAACATGAGAAGATGTACGAGTTGGTAAATAGAACTATTCTTTCTTTAACTAAACATAATACATTCATAAACATTTCTTCTTTATAATTTAAGTTTAATTTGATTAAAATCGTCTACCACGTGTCTTACTGGCAATACCTGCTACACCTCGTGAACGACGAGCAGTACTAGCTGCGTTTCTTGCGGCTAATTGTGACTCTAATGGAGGTTGCTGTATTTGAGGTAATAACTGATCCAATACATACATCAATGCTACACCACCAATAAAACCTTGTGCCATAGCAAATGGACCTTCAGCTGCTCTTGTAAAGCATGAACATAAACCACTACCAATATATGTATTCCATCTATCTTCAACCCCTCTAATCCCGGCACAGAATACTTCCCCACTAGTAAACAATGCACTAAATGTACCCCATTCTATACCCATCTTTGATCCTTCAACAATCCATTGTTTAGAATTTTTTATCATTCCTATTTTAAGTAATAATCCTAATGGTACAATGATTACTGCAGTTTGTAGAAACGCTATAATACCATCAATCACACTATTTACAACACTACTTGGCACTCGCTTTAACATAGCTACCGCATTAACTTGAAACTTTTTACGATCAAATTTATTCTTTTCTATTAATACATCTTTATCAATTGAAGCCTTTGCTACAACTCCAACAGGAAATCTTGTTGGACGTAAGAGTGTTGCCTGTGAGAGCCATAGTAAAGACAGAAATAGGAGTAGAGAGATCGCTTGCCGCATGCTGTTGAGTGACGTACTGCTGCTCAAAACGTTGAATTTTCACTAAGAAATTCAGGAAACTCAAAATTTGACCCGGCCCATGGGTGTGGATGCCACTTTTGGACAAGTCAGCAGAATTGAGAAGGAAGAAAATGGCTTACTTTTTGCACTTATTGGTGGTGTTGGGTCTGTTTATGGTGTCTCTTACATTCCGTATGACACCATTCTCACGTAATTCCCGCTTGGCATCACATGTAGTTACAAGGATTGAATCAAAAGGAATGTGTAAAGATACAACCTCATCATGCACCTTACGCGCTTTCGCCACTAATATAGTGAACGAAGAAGACGAGGAAGATGAAGAGGAAGAAAGTGCCGAGGAGAGTAGTGAATCTGCTGCAGTTATAGTTGAAGATGGACCTTCAGTGTTTAAAGAAGGTATAAAATTTGGTGCAAGTATTAATGGTTCTGATGTTCGAGTTGGTATCATCATGGCTCGATGGAATGCCGACATCATCCAAGGATTATACAAGGGTGTTAATGAGTCCCTTTCTAAAGCAGGTGTATTACCATCTAATGTTTTTACTACTTATGTACCTGGTGCATTTGAATTACCAATAACGGCAAAATTTTTAGCTGCATCTAAAAGAGTTGATGTTATTATATGCTTAGGTTGTTTAATTAAAGGGGACACCATGCACTTTGAATATATCGCACAAGCCACAGCTTCTGGTATCATGCAAGTGTCTTTAGAAACATATGTACCTTGTATATTTGGTGTCTTAACAGTATTAAACAAAGAACAAGCTATCATTAGAAGCACTGGTGAGAAGAACGAGGGATTATCATGGGGCACGACAGCAATAGAAATGGGTCTTGCTCGTATGAGTGCTCTGGGTATAGGCAAAGCAGTAATGAAAGATGCGGAGAAACAAACACCATTTGTAAATTTTAATGCTACTGCACCTGTTCAACCAAAGAAGGAAGGTGACAGCAGTAAATCGAGCAAGAAACCATTTGGATTTTAAAGACTTATATATAGTTGCTGTCGATACTAATTAACATACATCTTAACTTCTATTTGCTTTTACATATGCTATCATTGCACTTGCTTCACGATCATCGTCATATGACACTGGTTTCTTGGTATTACCTGGAATCCACATGACCGTTGGATAGCCTTGCACGTCGAATCCCTTTGGTATGTCATTCGCGGTGGCATCCATTGCGGCGATCATAACACTATCGTCATCCTTGAATGCAGCTGCTAATTTCTTATATTCAGGTTTCAATGACTTACAATGTCCACACCAAGGAGCATAGAACTCCAACATGATATCCTTTGTTGAGTCAGCTACTAGCTCCTTGTAGTTGTCATTCGTGATGTCAACAACAGCCGATGGTGTACCATCATCAGCGTCCTCGTCATCATGAGATTGACTCTTCTTAGGAGCAACAACCCTTTCTTTACCTACTAATTTACCAGCTTTGAAATCGTTAATAAATGCGATGATATTATCCACATTGAACTTCTCCGACATGCTGTAGCACACGTTGTTGTGCACGACGCCAACTCCGATATCTTGTGAATTTGGTAATGAAAAATCGTAATGACTCAACTCATGACTGTATTGATGCTTGTCGGCTACTACAAAAGTTATCTTGTTTGCAAATTGCTTGGCGGCTTTGCGGACACGGTTCATCACATAAGAGACACCTTTCGCGTTCTTTTGGTGATCAATTTCAGCATAAACTGTTACTATTGGTAATTTGGCTGCTTCTAATGCAACTTCATTCTTGGAGTTCTTCTCACTAACTAATGGTAATGATTTCTCATGAATAAATCTTTCTAATGAATCTGATTTGACGGTTGTAGATGGGTATCTAGCCTTTACCTTCTCATTATCTTTTGTACTAACATATTTACTAGGCTTATACACGTAAATAGCAGATGATCCAATTTTCATATCCTCTAAAATATCCTTATTATATGCTACTGCAAATTTGTATGAGCTACCTAATTGTGAAGATAATTGCACGAAAATATCTTTGTTATCTGTATCAGTCTCATCAAAATATCCCATAACTAATGCATTTTCTTCACCTTCAGTTGCAATGAACTCCTTGACTTCATCAAGTGTATCTAGAGTAATAAGTGATGATGCACCACCACCTCCACCTCCATAACCACCATAAGGATCCATACCTCCCCCATAGCCACCATATGGGTCCATTCCTCCCATTCCTCCTCCCATTCCACCTCCATATGGATCCATTCCCATTTGCTGCATCATTTGCTGCATCATTTCAGGATCCATATCATCATATTGCGCATTGACCACCAACAACATTACTTGTGCACATAGTATGCATAATAACAATGCAAAAGATTTCATTTTGGTAACTAGTTGATGGGTAAAAATGGTGATTTGTGTTTATCGCCACTTTCCCCGAGCATTCGCGGACATGCCAGTCAAGGGCCGGTGGGTGAAACTTTCATTTGATTTCAATCTGTTAATAATGTAATGCTTTGGTGCTTTTAATGTCAGGGGACTCATATTCTTATATCACGACTTTAATCGAATATTGATATCATCAACTGTCGCATGGAAATAGTTGAAAGGAGTACCGTGGCATCACACTAAGTGCTTCTATTCATGTTTTTCTTTAAATGATTTTCATAATTTCCACAAATAACAGAATTCTGGTAATATATGTAGTTAACTTTTACAGAAGCAACATCTCTAATAAACCTTGCCGATTCGAGATCATTACCAACGCAAGACCATCGCTAACCATACAACACAAATTGGTATATTTATTGTCAAATTATACTGAGGAAAAGTATGCTTTCAACGTTTCAATAAGTATTCGACTTAAAATCTTAGGGTTTGGATAAACCGATTCCTCCGAAGAACTGGATTACCGGTATTGTCAGTCAGTAGGTAAAGAATGAAAAAGTCAAGCTAATACTCAATAGCTTATCACCAATTGAATTAAGTGATCAGCTAAGTTGTAGTTTTTGGCAGGCATGGAAGGAATATGATGGAGAGGGAAATGATTACGAAAAAGATATTACTATTTCTCCAAATACTTGTACTTGCTGCTGCTGCTTCATCTCCAACCCCCAAGCCAACTATTTCACCTTCAACTACGAAGCCGTCAGGTCCATCATATTCACCAACAACTGCTACACCCTCAGCTCCTACTGTCTTTGTTGATTATTCATGCCTTCATGCACAATATATGCAGATGAATTGTAATCAAGACAAAAATACACGTGTTAGTTCTTCGGGGATAAAGACAGAGTACACTAAAGCTACTTATACTGCATCTGATAGTACTTACTTTAGTGGATCTACTTACGCATATGCTACCACTGGTATCCCTTATTATAACCACACTGTTTCAGCATGTGATATTGCTGGTCTTGAAAACAGACCACATAAAAGTACAGAAATTTCGACTTTAAAAATCTCTACAGGTAGTGTGTACTCATTTGCTGATGATATTGGATATAGTTGTAGTGCTGATAGTACAGACGCTACCGTATGTGCTTGTATTGGGTCTTCTTCCTCGAATAGTGACTATGACTCATATTGTAATAATCTCTGCAGCAGTTGCACGCCAGCAAGCTATTATACTACCTCATTTAATGGAGCAACAATTTCAAATACCAATTTGGAAATGTGCAACTTATATTCTTGGCCACCAGGACCTAAATGCCCCGCAGAACAGACTGCAACTCTAACTGTGCCACTTAAACCTAGGAAGAACACGAAAACATCCTCGTCGAGCGGATGCTACGTCCCACTGGGACAGCAAGGGTACTTTGTGAATGGAGTTTCCTTGTATAGTTGGTTTGACGGCTCTTCCTATAACAGCCTTGATTATTGGCATCAAATAGCTGCGTTCTTCGAGATATATGACTTCGATATTTGTCTGGGTCACGGGGATATTTCAAATATTTATCACCATCACACATACTCTCATTGCCTAGCGGAAACTATAGGTGACTCCGGTTATGCGCACTCGCCCGTGTATGGCTTTGCTCGTGACGGCTTCCCTGTCTACGGTCCATGGCAATCATCAGGTACTCTTGCGCAGTCGTGTTGGAAGAAAAGAGATTACTCTGGCACTGCCTCAAAAGCTGGGGGGTGGGGCTGTGGGACCAATAGAAGGTCGTGCCTTTTAGATGATCCTTTCAATCCAACGACAGTTACAACAATAACGTCATCCGCGAATTATGGACCTTACACGAATGCGTCAGTATACAGCATGTCGGGCGAGGGATACACTGCGGTTTCCGGTAGTTATTGGGAGGATTACTACTACGACACGACGTGTGGATCAAGCGGCGGTGAGTACTTGGATGCGAATAACGGTCACGAGCACGACAGCTACGGGTGGCACTACCACCTCACTGTGGACTCGAGCAACAATCCCGTCTTTCCATTCGCAATCGGACCGCAGTTCTATGGCATGCTTGGCAGTGCAGATAATGAACATTGCTGTAACAAAGTAAGCTCTAACTTTGGGATGAATGGTTGTAAAACCACCACATCCTATAGTAACTACAACAATCAAGTCGCTGGCACTGGGTACTACACGTCCACAGACTCGTGCACAGGTGGGTTTTCGCAGTCAAGTACGTCGTCTTCGACTTTTCAATGCTCCTCAACAATGTCAAAGAGTACGTATGTCGATCATTTTTGCATCCCAACCATCGCGCCTACTGGCCCATCTAATATTCCTTCACCGCAACCATCATCGTCATCTACACCAACTATTTCACCTACCAAATCTCCTGTATCATCAAGTCCGACAAGTTTTTCATCTGGTAGTATTAAGACAGTTGCTGGCGTGGGCACTACAAGCACAAGTATTGGCGATGGTTTTCAAGCGACTTCTGCTTACTTGTACACTCCTTACGGTGTAGCGCTTGATTCAACGGGTAATGTTTACATCGCTGATAAGGGAAACAATCGTATCCGCAAGGTGACAGTCTCAACGGGTATAATTACTACAATTGCTGGCACAGGGACAGCTAGTTACAGTGGTGATAATGGAGCGGCAACATCAGCTGCGTTAAATAGTCCTTATGGTGTCAGTTTAGACACATCGGATAACGTGTACATCGCTGATTTAAGTAATCATCGTGTCCGTAAAGTTACTGTTACCACCGGTTTTATTACGACAGTTGCTGGTACAGGCACTGCTAGTTCTAGTGGAGACGGTGGACAAGCAACATCGGCTACATTAAACAGTCCTAGTGGATTAGCACTTGATTCATCGGGTAATATTTACATCGCTGATAGGTCTAATAATCGTGTCCGTAAGGTTACTGTTACCACCTGTGTTATTACGACGGTTGCTGGTACTGGCACTGCTAGTTATAGTGGTGATAATGCAGCGGCAACATCAGCGACATTAAACAGTCCTAATACAGTTGCGCTTGATTCATCGGGTAATATTTACATCGCTGATAGGTCAAATAATCGTGTCCGTAAGATAACTATTTCTACTGGAACTATTACGACTATTGCGGGTACTAGTGCGATTAGTGGTTATAATGGTGATAATGCAGCAGCAACATCATCGACATTAAACAGTCCTTATGGTGTCAGTTTGGATGCATCAGGCAATATTTACATCGGTGACTCGTCAAATTATCGAGTCCGCAAGGTTACTGTCTCAACAGGAATCATCACGACTGTTGCTGGCACAGGTTTTGGTACTTTTAGTGGTGATAATGGTGCTGCAACAGCTGCCGCGTTGTTTCTTCCAACCGCTATTGCAGTAGATAGTTCTGGTAACATTTTTATCGCCGACTCATTCAATCACCGCATTCGTGAAGTCGTGTTTGCTGTACCAACAATGTTACCAACCGCTATACCAACTGTCATTCCAACGGTTGTGCCATCTACTCGACCTATATCCCCAACTAGTATTCCAACTGTGGGACCAACATATATTCCTGGCACACCTACCTTAAACCCAGTAACAGCGTCTCCGACATATCTACCTGGAACACCTACCTTAAACCCAGCAGCTTCTCCAACAAATC
>JACCDO012376150.1_pt1 | contig 12346 bp, 11 predicted proteins | sample 7446101 | NCBI WGS metagenome assembly JACCDO01 (sample SAMN15323440, study PRJNA562643) | freshwater metagenome | isolation source: river surface water | place: USA:Blue River Watershed | collected 2017-08-16 | reverse complement strand
GCTGCGCGACCGCCCGGCCGATGCCGCGCGAGGCGCCGGTGACGAGGGCTACGGCAGGATCCGGAGAGGCCATTGGAGGAATTCCAGCGTCGCGATGCGGTCCCAGTTCGCGAGGAGGATCACCGCCCAGACCGCGAGGCAGTTCAGGTAGGCGAGGAAGACCGCCGCGCTGCCCATGTCCTTCGCCCGCTTGGCGAAGGGCCGCTTCGCGAGCGAGATGTCGTCGATCGTCCACTCGATCGCCGAGTTCACCAGCTCCATGATGACGATGAGGAAGAGCGAGAGGATCATCACCGCGGTCGAGACCGCGTTGACCGGGAGGATGATGGCGAAGGGCGTGAGGAAGGCGACGAAGAGGAGGTCCTCGCGGAACGACGGCTCGTGCCGCAGCGCGGCCCAGAATCCCTCCACGGCGAAGCCGACCGACTGGAAGAAGTTCCGGAAGTCGCGCCGCTTGTTCTCGGGTTGCACGGGGGCGTCGTCGGCCACGCGCTCAGTCCAGCGCGCCCCCGCCGGCGCGACAATCCCGAATCGCCCTCAGCCCGCGCGGCGTCGTTCGACGGCGTGCGCGACGGTCCCGGCGGCGAGCGCGGCGGCGGCGACGAGGTCCGCGGTGACGACGCGCCCGACCTGCGGGTTGTAGCCGCCGACGGCGAAGGCGAGCGCGAGGAAGGAGACGACGCTCACGCCGCCCGCGGCCAACCCGGCGGCCTGCAGCCCCGGCCGGAACGCGGCCCAGATGAGGAAGGCCCCGAGCAGCCCGAACAGCACGGCCCGGTGCCGCAGCAGGATCTCGAGGTTCGGTTCCGCCACCGGCAGGCCGTAGAGCGCCGCCAGCCGGTCCGGGCCGAGCACGCCGACGATGGGCAGGAGGTGGATGGCCGCGGTCAGCAGCAGCGCGGCGGTGCGGACGTGGCGGGCGGCGGACATCGGATTTTCTCCTCTCAGCCTGCGCGGCGGAACGCGGGGTTGTCCTCCGCCTGCGGCCCGAGCGCGCGCATGGCGGCGGCGACGGCGTCGTCGGGACAGCCGACGTACTCCAGCAGGTCGTGGACGAAGCCGCGGCGCGCGTCGTCGTCGAGGGTCATCACGGCCCAGAACGGCGAGGCGCCGATCTGGCGGGCGCGGTTGCGGTCGCGGAGGGCGTGCACCTGCGCGCGGTCGAGGCCGAGGTGGCGGCCGGCGCTCGGGCGGTGCGCGACGAAGTCCGCGAAGTCGCAGGCGTGGTCCCGCGCCACCCAGGCGAGGAGGGCGAGGTAGCGCTCGTCCGGGTCGGCCGTACCGGCAAGGACATCGGGTCCGGGCTCGGCTGGGTTCATGGTCGTGATTCTGCGGACCGGCGCCGCCGGCGCAATCGCGCAGCGACGAAGCGCGACGCGGGCGGGCCGGGCCTCACTCCGTCGCCTTCGCCGGCGGCGGGGCGCTGGCGTGGAAGTCGCGGCGCACCCGCTCGAGATAGGCGGCCTGCAGCTCCTCGACCCGGGCGGCGCTGGGCGAGGCCCACACGAGGCCGACGTGGTGCCGCTTGCGGTGGCGGATGACGACCTCGGGGTCGGCGAAGACGGACAGGTCGGGCCATTCCTGCCGGGCGAGCGACATGATGAGCCCCGCGTAGTCGCGGCGCCATTCCGGGACGACGTAGTCCGACTCCTGCAGCTCGAGCCGCGCCCACTCGCGCCAGAGGTTCAGGCCGGTGGCGGTCTCGATCAGGTCCATGATGTTGGCGCCGCCGACCCGCGCCGAGGTCTCGAGGAAGTGGAACGTCCCGTCCTCGGTGCGGATGAACTCCGTGTGCGACGCCCCGCGCACGTGGCCCATCGCGCCGAGCACGGCCTCGTTGGCCGCGATGAGCGCGCGCTCCTCGGGCGAGCCGTGCTCGCAGATGACGGTGGAGAAGATCCCGCCCCCGTGCATCACCGCGAGCGGCGGCATGCCGTAGCGGCTGGCGATGGCGAAGACGATGCTCCGGTCGTTGACCAGGCTGTCCACGTGGTAGACCCGTCCGGGGAGGAAGCGCTCGAGGAGGTGGAACGACTGCTCGTCGCCCAACGCGTCGAGCTTCGGCCAGAGGTCGTCCGGCTTCTCGATCCGGTGGATGCCGAGGGCCGACGCGGACAGGCGCGGCTTGAGCAGCCAGGGGCCGGGCACCTCGGCCATGAACTCCCGCACGTCGTCGTGGTTCACCACCGGCGTGAAGTCCGGCACCGGGATGCCGGCCTCCTGCGCCTTGAGGCGCATCGCCAGCTTGTCGCGGAAGTAGCGCGCGGTCGTCTCGCCCATGCCCGGCACGCGCAGGTGCTCGCGGAGCGCGGCGGCGGTCTCGACGTCGAAATCGTCGAGCGCGACGATCCTGTGGACCTTGTGGCGCCGGGCGAGGTAGCTGACGCCCTTGATGACGTCGTCGCGCTTCCAGACCTTGTCCACGTCGGGCATGTAGAAGACCTCGTCGATCGCCTCGCGCGGCCACTCCTCGTGCTGGAGCGACTGGGAGGTGAGGAGGAGGACGGTCCAGCCCTCGGCCTTGGCGGCGCGGAGGAAGTCGAATCCCTTGTGGAAGCTGGCGAGGCAGAGGACCGTGCGGGGGGTGCTCATGGGGCGGGGGATGCAGGGACCATGCCGGGCGCGCGCCCGTGGTCAACGGGGGGCTGCGCCCCGGGAGGTCTTGCACCGCGGCGGGCGCCCGCCACCTTCCGCGGCAGATGTCCCCGACCGACAAGGACCCTACCTGGGATCCCGCCCGCTGGCTCCCGACCACCCGCGAGGAGATGCTCGCGCGCGGGTGGGACGAGGTGGACGTCGTCATCGTCTCGGGCGACGCCTACGTCGACCACCCGGCCTTCGGCAGCGCGGTGGTCGCGCGGCTGATCGAGCACGAGGGCCTGCGCGTCGCGCTGCTGCCGCAGCCCAACTGGCGGGACGACCTGCGGGATTTCCGCAAGTTCGGCGCGCCGCGGCTCTTCTTCGGCGTCACGGCGGGCTGCATGGACTCGATGGTCAACCGCTACACCGCGGCGAAGAAGCTGCGCAGCCAGGACGCCTACACCCCCGGCGGCGAGCACGGCTTCCGGCCCGACTACGCGTCCACCGTCTATTCCCAGGTCCTGAAGCGCCTCTACCCCGACGTCCCGGTCCTGCTCGGCGGCATCGAGGCCAGCCTCCGGCGCGTGACCCATTACGACTACTGGTCGGACCGGCTGATGCCCGGCATCCTCGCCGACAGCGGCGCGGACCTCCTCGTCTACGGCATGGGCGAGCTGCCGCTGCTCGAGATCCTCCGCCTCCTCAAGCGCGGCGTCCCGTTCTCCTCCCTCACCACCATCGCCCAGACCGCCGTGCTCCTGCCCCCGGGCGAGGCGGCGCCGCGCAACCGGCACTGGGACGACTTCGAGCTGCACGCGCACGAGGCCTGCGTGGAGGACCGGGCGCTGTATTCGAGCAACTTCAAGGACATCGAGACCGAGTCGAACCGGGTGAAGGCCCGGCGCCTCCTCCAGCGCGTCGGCGACCGGCTGCTCGTCGTCAATCCGCCGTATCCGACGATGTCCGAGGCGCAGATCGACGCCGCCTTCGACCTCCCGTACACGCGCCTGCCGCACCCGAAGTACCGCAAGCGCGGGCCGATCCCCGCGTACGAGATGATCAAGCACTCGGTCAACATGCACCGCGGCTGCTTCGGCGGGTGCAGCTTCTGCACCATCTCGGCCCACCAGGGGAAGTTCGTCGCCTCGCGCTCCAAGGCCTCCATCCTGCGCGAGGTCGAGGCGATCAAGCAGATGCCCGATTTCCGCGGGACGATCAGCGACCTCGGCGGGCCCTCGGCCAACATGTACCAGATGAAGGGCAAGGAGCAGTGGATCTGCGACGAGTGCGTCCGCCCCTCCTGCATCTGGCCCGACGTCTGCCGCAACCTCGACACCGACCACACCGCCCTGCTCGAGGTCTACGAGGCCGTGCGCAACACCGAGGGCGTGAAGCACGCCTACGTCGCCAGCGGCATCCGCTACGACCTCTTCCTCCACGACAAGGGCGCGACGCCCGAGGTGAAGGCGAGCCACGAGAAATACATCGAGGAGCTCGCCGCCCACCACGTCCCCGGGCGGCTCAAGGTCGCGCCCGAGCACACCAGCGACCACGTCCTCCGCGTGATGCGCAAGCCGAGCTTCGACCTCTTCTACAAGTTCAAGGAGAAGTTCGACCGCGCGGCGGAGAAGGCGGGCAAGCCGGACATGCCGGTCGTGCCGTACTTCATCAGCTCGCACCCGGGCTCGCGGCCCGAGGACATGGCCGAGCTGGCGCTCAAGACCAAGGACCTCGGCTTCCGCCTCGAGCAGGTGCAGGACTTCACGCCGACGCCGATGACGGTCGCGACCGAGATCTACGCCACCGGCGTGCATCCCTACGACCAGCAGCCGGTCGAGGTCGCGCGCTCGCCCGAGGACAAGCAGGAGCAGCGGAGCTTCTTCTTCTGGTACAAGCCGGAGATGAAGGCCTCGCTCCGCCGCACGATGGCGCGGCTCGGCCTGGAGGAGACGGCCCGCCGCCTCCTCGACGAGCCGAAGGCCACGCGCGACGTCACCCCGCCCCCGCACATCGCGCCCTGCGGCATGCCCGTGCCTCCCGGCGCCGAGCCGCCCCGTCCGGGCGCGCGCCTCGCCGCCGCGACCAAGGGGGCGAAGCGCCCGCCGGCCGCCGACGTGGACAAGCTCCTCCGCGAGGCCGGCGTCCGCCTGCCCGAGAAGAAGAAGTGAGTCGGTGAGTTCCCGGGCCCTGCCAGGTCGGCGCCGCGCGTGGGGGATTCTTTTCTCCACGGATGGCGCGGATGGGTCCGGAGAGCACGGATCCGCCCCATCCGTCGGAATCCGTGCCATCCGTGGCCACCTTCACCGCCGTGCGCATCATCGGCCGCCTTCCCCAACCGACATCCCGCCCGCGGCTGTCGTGCCAGCGTCGCGCCGGTCTTCGCCATGGCCTTCCGCGGGTCCTCGGTTCATCCTCCTTCCCGGATGAACGTCACCCAGAAGCAGATTCTCCAGCGCGGTCTCGCGAACCGGTGCCCGAATTGCGGCGGGCGGACCCTTTTCCGCGCCGGCCGCTGGTTCGAGATGAACCGCGAGTGCCCGGAGTGCGGGCTCAAGCTCGAGCGCGAGGAGGGCTTCTTCCTCGGCGCGATGGCGCTGAACTACGGCGTCACCTGCTGGGCCTTCCTCCTGCCGGTCGTGCTGCTCTGGTACTTCGGCGTCCTGGGCGACACCGCGGCGATCGTCATCGCCCTCCTCGGCGCCTTCCTCGTCCCCGCCGCGCTCTACCGCGCGTCGCGGAGCTGGCAGCTGATGCTCTACTATTTCTTCTTCCCCGAGCACCTGCCCGCCAACCACCGGCGCGCGGCCGGCGACGGCGACGACAACGTGTGACCTCCGGACGCGGGTAGCCCGGCCCCTCCAGAGCTGGGTGCTTACGGCGCGAAAATTTCGGCTTCCGTTTTCACCCCCGGGGCCTACGTTCCGCGGTCCGCTTCCGGAGAGGTGGCAGAGTGGTTGAACGCGCCGCACTCGAAATGCGGTTTAGGCTAATCCCTAACGTGGGTTCGAATCCCACCCTCTCCGCCATCCTTCGCTCCTGCGGAGCTTCGGATGGCACGGCCATCTAGGCACGGGTGGGGATTTTGGCGGGCAGAACGGACTCCCGCTGCGAAGGATGCCCTGCGAAGCCTTGGCGAAGCAGGGCAGGGACTTTCCGAACGGGGCTCCGCTTTCCGTGGTTTTCGCTCCGGTGCCGCCGCGGCGGCGGCGCAGCACTGGAAAAACGGTGGAGCTTCCCCTCGGCCACCGCAGCGAGGCCCGCAGAGTGGGTGTTCTCTGCATGAACTACGTCTACCTGATCGAAGGGGAGGGCGGCCACCGTTACGTCGGCTACACGGAGAACCTCAGGCAGCGGCTCCTGGACCACAATGCGGGCAAGAACCCGAGCACGGCAGCGTTCCGACCCTGGCGACTGGACGCCTACCTCGCGTTCTCGTCGAAGCTCCAAGCCCTGCGATTCGAGGCCTACCTGAAGTCAGGGTCCGGCCATGCGTTCGCCCGCAAGAGACTCTGGAAGGCTGGAGGATGATGGGCCCTGCGAAGCCTCGGCGAAGCAGGGCGGTTGGTCAGGCCGGCCACACGACCTCGCCCCCGACCCACGTGGTGCGCGGCGTGAAGTCCTCGTTCCAGAGCACCACGTCGGCGTCGGCGCCGACGCGGAGGGAGCCTTTGCGGTCGAGGCCGACGACGGCGGCGGGGCTCGAGGTGCCGAGGGCCCAGATCTGCTCGGGCGGGAGGCGGAGCCAGCGGTGCAGGTTGGCGATGCCGACGTTCATCGTCAGGGCGCTCCCGGCGAGGCTCCCGTGATGGGGGTGCTTCGGGTCGTGGATGCGCGCGGCGTTGCCGGCGGCGACGCGGACGGGGAAGCCGAAGGTCGTGGGGTAGACGCCGTCGGGCAGTCCGGCGCCGATGTTGGAGTCGGTGATGAGGACGACTCCGCCCGGTCCCTTGGCCGCGAGCGCAGCGCGGACGGCGACCGGCTCGACGTGCACACCGTCGCAGATGAAGTCCACCCGACAGCGCGGGTCGGCGAGGATGGCCTCGACCGCGCCGCACGGCCGCACGCCGGGTTCGCGGACATCGGGGACGGGGAACACGTCGTAGAAATGGGTCGCGTGGCGCGCCCCGGCCTCGATTGCGCGCTCGGTCTCCTCGACCGATGCGCGGGTGTGGGTGATGAAGGGCGTGATGCCGCGTTCGACGAGGCGGGCGATGACGGGCAGGATGCCGGGCGTGTCGGGACTGATCGACATCGCGCGGGTGCGGCCATGCGTCGCGGCGAGGATTTCGTCCAGCAGCACCAGGTCGCCCGGAATCGTGTCTGCGCCGGCCCCCGGCAGCCGGAGGAACGGACCCTCGAGATGCCAGCCGGGCACCGCGACGCCCCGCGCGGAGGCGAGGGCGCGGGACAGGGCGTCGAGGTGCGGCAGCGACGGACGGTTCATCACGCGGTAGAGCGTGGGCAGGACGGAGGTCGTGCCGAAGCGTCCGAGGTAGGCCAGGCCGGCGAGCAGGTCCTCGGGCGACTGCTCGTAGAGCCAGGAGCCGATCCCGTGCGTGTGCAGGTCGATGAGGCCCGGGGTGACGAGCCGTCCGCCGGCGTCGATGCGCCGGGCGTCGGCCGGGATGGCGTCGGCCGGCGGGTTGACCGCGGCGATGACGCCGCCGGCGAGGAGCAGGCTGCCGGTGGCGGTGCGTTCGCCCGGGAACACGAGCGACGCGTTGGTCAGGAGGGTGGGGCTCATGGGGTGGCGCGGTCCGGTCCGCGGGACGCTCCGGGCGAAGGCGGGATTCAGCCCGCGCGCAGCTGCGCCTCGGCCTGGCCGACGATGTCCATGCCGACGCGTCGGCTCCAGGCCTCGAGCAGCCGGCGGGTGACCGGTCCGACGCGGCCGTCACCGACGACGTAGCCGTTGAAGCGCGTGGCCGGCATGATGCAGTACGGGGTGCTGGTGAAGAACACCTCGTCGGCCGTCGCGAGGTCGTAGCTCTGCAGGTGGGTCTCCACCGTCGGGATGCCGAGCTCCGCCGCCAGCTCCAGCGCGGTCTGGCGGCTGATGCCGGCGAGGCAGTTGTCCGCCGCCGGCGTGCGCAGGCGGCCGCCGGTGACGGCGAAGATGTTGCCGCCCTTGTTCTCGGAGACGTTGCCGTGCACGTCGAGGATCACGACCTGGGCGTCGGGATCGACCAGCCGCGCCTCCTGGTCGGCCATGGTGTAGAAGAGGCGGCTGCGGTTCTTGATCCGGGCGTCGAGCGACTGCGCGGGGATCGCGCGGCTGAACGAGGTCACCGCGTGGCAACCTTGGGAATAGTAGCGCGCCCAGCCCCGCAGGTCCATCGGGCTGTTGAAGATCATAATCGTCGCCGGATTCCGCTGCGCGGGATTGGGCCCCGGCTTGGTCAGGCCGCGCGAGAGGTTGTGGACGATCCAGTAGTCCTCGTCCGGTCCGAGCAGCGCGAGGTTGCGCTCCAGCAGGTCGAGGGTGGCCGCGCGCAGCTGCTCCTGGGAGACCCCGGGGTCGATGCGGCAGACCTTCAGCGAGCGGAACAGCCGGTCGAGATGGTCGTCGAGGCGGAACGGCGCGTGGCGGAAGGTGCGGGTGGACTCGGTGACGCAGTCGCCGAGCAGGATGGCGCTGTCGAAGATCGAGATCTTCGCGGCGGATTCCGGCACGAGCTCACCGGAGATGTGGACGAGACGCTCAGGGGTGGGGCGCATGGAGGCGGGGTGGCCGGGCGCTTCGTTGCCCGGCGGGGGGAGGGAAGTCAATCGGCCGCGCGCCGGCGCTCAGCGCCGGGGTGCGCTCACGCAGTCGTTCAGCCCGTACTCGACGAGCAGCTGCTGGACGTGGGCGCGTTTCTCGGCCGGAGTGCGGTCGGCCCGGCGCCAGACCACGTGGGCGGCGTGCTCGAACGCGCGCATGCGCACGGCGAACGGCGCGAGCCGGTCGAGGCAGGACGAGGGGATGCGGATGACGCCCTCGTTGTTGGCGTGGATGACGTCGCCGGGCCGGATCGTGATCCCGCCGATCTCGACGGGGGTGTCCGTCGCGCGGAAGCGCAGGGGGCCGTGGTGGATGCAGGTGCCCCGGCAGTAGGCGGCGAACGGCGTCGAGAGCAGCCCCGGGAGGTCGCGGACGCGGCCGTCGGTCACGATCGCCTCGCACCCGACGGAGCGCAGCGCCTTGGCCATGCCGTCGCCCATCATGCACTCGTGCTCGGGCCGCGAGCCGACCGCCTTCACCACCCAGATGATCGGCAGGCCGGCGGCGGCCATCCGTTCCAGCTGCCGCCAGTACGGGTCGGCGTCGGCCGTCCCGCCCGGGGTGCTGGAGTCGAGTTCCGCGGTGAAGGCCACGCCCACGCTCGGGCCGATGGCGGGTGTCACCGACTGGATCTCGCCGCTGAGATAGAACTCGTGGGCCGGCGTCGGGTCGATCGCACCGATCGTGTTGGCGAGGAGCGCGGTGTCGAAGTCGCGCAGTTCCTGGAGGAGTCCGGTCGAGGGATTCACGGGGGCGCGCGGACGATGGAGGCGGCGGCCGGGCGGCGCGAGGACGAAGCGCCGTCCGGCGGTCCCGCCGCCTCTGGACGTCCCTGGCGGGAGCGGACCCCGGGCCGGTTGCCGGTTGGTTGGTCCGGCCCCCTCGCGGGAGAAACTTTCTTCCGCTGCGTGGTGGAGAACCGACGGCATCGCTGCAGGTTTCTCCCCGTCGCTTTCGCCCGCGTGTCCTGCCCGTCCCTTTCTCCCCGGCCCCTGAGGCCAGCCGTCCGCCGATCGCGCCGGGCGCGCGGTCTGGTTCGGCTCGCCGTCTGGGTCGTGGCGTTGATGACGGCGGCGGTGGGCGCGGGCGCGGAGCCTGCGCGGCTCGTCGCGTCCTACGTCATCGATGCCCCGACCGGCTTCTCGCCGGCGGCGCAGGACCTCCCGGTTCAGCTGGCGGGCCTGCCGCGGCGGGAGGTGGATTCGATCGACAGCCTGAGGCATCCCCTGAACCGCCCGGTCTGGTACCTCCTGCGGTGGGAACTGCCTGCGGGCGCGTCCGCGGACGACCTGTGGTTCCGCACGTCCCACCTCCACCAGCGGCGCACCGACGCCTACCTGCTCGCAGGGGACCGCGTGCTCCGCACCGCGAGCATGGGCTACGGGTCGGTCGAGCGGGGGCACAACTGGTCGTTGGAGGGCCTCGACCTCGCCCTGCCCCTCGCCGGCCTGCCGGGCGCCGGCTTCGAGGTGCTGCTGCGGGTGGAGGCGAGTGCGCCTCCGATCTTCACGCCGGAGGTCGTCGGCACCCGGGAGTTGCGCGACGGCGCGGTGTTCTCGTGGAGCGTGTGCTTCGTGTATTACGGCGGCATCTTCTTTCTCAGCCTCGTGCAGGTGGTGCTGCTGCTGCACTTCCGCGACCGGGTGACCCGGGACTATGTGGTCTTCGCGGCCGGCATGTGCCTCGGGGCGCTCGCGCGGTACGGGCACTTCGACCTCGTCCTCGGGCCCCACCTCGGGGAGTTCCGACTCGGCGACTACCTGCTGCACATCCGCTGCCTCAACACGATCCTGGGACTGCGGGCGCTCGCGAGCTTCTTCGACCTCGCCCAGCACATGCCGCGGCTGCACCGGGTGGCCTGGGCGATCATCCTCGTCCACGCGCTTGTGCTGGTCGCGTCGCCGCTGGCGGGGGCGGACCTGGTCAATCTGGTCTCGGCGCCGATGCGCGCCGGGGCGCTGGTGTTCGCGGTGGTCGTGAGCGTCGTCGCCCTTCGCCGCCGGCTGATCGGCGCCCCGGTCGCCACCTTGGCTTGGACGGGCGTGATCGTGACCGACCTCTGGCTCATGGCGATGCTCGAGAACGTGGCGCCACGGTTCTCCGGGGCTCCCCTGCTCACGATCGCCGGCATCCTCTGGGAGATGCTGTTCAACACCTTCGCCCTCGTCTACCGCTTCGACCGGGTGCGGGACCTCCGCCAGAAGGTCGAACTCAAGGATGCCGAGGCGCGGTCGTTCCAGCGCCTGCTGCGGGTGCTCTGCCATGATGTCAGCAACCCGCTTTCCGCCATCCGCTTCACCCTCGATGCGCTCGACCCGCGGAGTCCGTTTCGGGCGGCGAGCCTGGACCTGACGGTGGCGGTGCAGCGGATGCGGCAGGCGGAGTCGACGATCACAGGCATCATCGAGAACGTGCGCGCGCACGAGGTGTTCGGCTTGCTCGGCGGCTCGGTGCCCACGCGTCCCACCGACGTGGGAAGATGCCTGGACGATGCGGTCGACCTGGTTTCCGCCCGCTTCTTCGGCAAGTCCGTCCGCGTCGAGCGCGGCTACGGCTCCCTGCCGCTGTGGGTCTTTGCCGAGCCGACCCTGCTCACGGGCACCGTCTTCTCCAATGCGCTCTCCAACGCGTTCAAGTTCAGCCCGCAGGACGGCATCATTCGGGTCGAGGCCCGGCGCGACGGGCCCGACTGGGTGCAGGTCCGCATCACGGACCGGGGGGCGGGCGTCGCGCCGGATATCCTGCGCGCCTTCCTGCAGTCCGGCACGATCGCCTCGCGCCCGGGCACGGGAGGCGAGGCGGGCACCGGCTTCGGCCTGCGGCTGATGCGTGACTACGCCGACCTGATGGGCGGAGAGATGATCCTGCGCTCGGTGAGCGCGGCGGAAGACCCGCTCGGATCCGGCACCACGGTCGAGTTCCGGCTGCGGGCCGCCCCGGCTCCCGCCGTGCCGGCGTCGCCCATCTGACCTTCCGGACGCGGCCGTCGGTCACGATGGCCGCGCAACCGACGGACCGCGGCGCGTCGGCCACGCCGGCGTGCGGGCTGATAGCGGGCGGCACCGATCGGCTCCCGCCGCAGAGGCAGAGCGGGTCGGAGGGCGATGGGTCTCGCGCCGCCCGGCGGCGGGTCACTCCAGCCGGAACCGCGCCGTCAGCGGCGCCCGGGCGTCGAAACCGGCGCCGACGGCGAACTCCCCCGCCTCCGGGCCCCAGGTGCGGTCCGCGCGCCAGAAGGCGAGGTCGGCGGGGCGGAGAGTGAGGGCGACGTCGCGGGTCTCTCCGGGCGCGAGCTCGACGGCCGCGAATCCCTTGAGCTCGCGCACGGGGCGCGTGACCGAGCCGACGAGGTCGCGGACGTAGAGCTGCACCACGGTGCGGCCGGCGCGCGGGCCGGTGTTGGTCACCGCCACCGTGACGGTGAGCGCGCCGTCGGACTTGAGCACCGGGGAATCGAGCCGCGGCTCGCCGCACGCGAACGTGGTGTAGCCCAGGCCGAAGCCGAACGGGAAGTGCGGCTCGTTCGGCGCGTCGAGGTAGTGGGAGTAGTACCGGTCGTGGGCATCCTTCGGCGCGGGCCGCCCGGAGTTCTTGTGCGCGTAGAACAGCGGAATCTGCCCGACCGAGCGCGGCCAGCTCAGCGGCAGGCGGCCGGAGGGGGCGTGGGCGCCGCCGAGCACGTCCACGACCGCCGGCCCGCCCATCGTGCCGGGATGCCAGGCGACGAGGATGGCATCCACCAGCGGCTCGACCTCGGTGAGCAGCAGCGGGCGGCCGGTGAAGAGCACGAGGACCACCGGACGGCCCGTCGCCCGGAGCGCGCGGAGGAGGGCGAGCTGGGCGGGGCCGAGGTCGAGGGAGGTCCGGCTGCGGGCCTCGCCGGACTGGGTGTCGGCCTCGCCGAGCGCGGCCACGACGACGTCGGTCGCCTGCGCGGCGGCGACAGCGGCGGCGATGCCGGATTCGTCGGCCCCTTCCACCTCGGCGCCGCGCGCGTGGAGG
>JACCDO010188847.1_pt1 | contig 12349 bp, 15 predicted proteins | sample 7446101 | NCBI WGS metagenome assembly JACCDO01 (sample SAMN15323440, study PRJNA562643) | freshwater metagenome | isolation source: river surface water | place: USA:Blue River Watershed | collected 2017-08-16 | reverse complement strand
GTATTAGAGATCAATGCGAGTGATTCGAGGGGGATAGAGATAGTACGAAATAAGATAAAGATGTTTGCACAGAAGAAGACAAATTTTAATGGAATAAAACATAAGATAGTGATATTAGATGAGGCGGATAGTATGACAGCGGCGGCTCAACAGGCATTAAGAAGAACGATGGAGATGTATTCAACGACGACGAGATTTGTATTTGCATGTAATACATCAACGAAGATAATAGAACCGATACAGTCACGATGTGCAATATTAAGATTTACGAAGTTAGATAATGAGGATGTAAGAAAGAGATTAGAATATATAATGAAAGAAGAGAAGATAGAAGAGGTGATAAAAAAAAATGGATTAGATGCAATTATATTTTTATCGGATGGTGATTTAAGATATGCGATAAATACACTTCAAGTGGCGAGTACATTTCGAGAGAAGATAATAACGGATGAGTTTATATATCAGATATGTGATAAACCACAACCCTTATTAATAAAAAATATTATAGATGCATGTTATGAAAAATCATTTGAAAGAGCAAAGGAATTGGTGATAGAATTATGTGAGAAGGGATTTGCGATGAGTGACATTATCATATTGTTATTTAAGATGATATGTAATGATAAAGAATTAGAAGAGAAAAAAAGAATAGAAATGTTAAAAATAATAACAATCTATCATCAAAGAATTATATATGGCACATCAACTGAATTACAATTAATAGGATGTTTAGCACATTTATGTGATTAACCATCTAAATAATGATAAAGCATATTATTATTTTTATTTTTAAAGATTAAAAATCGTTGACCATTGGTAAGATTCATTATTTTACATGAATTATTTTTCATAATAGTAGATTCGGAGAAGATAATTTTATGAATTAAATCATGAGCGGGTATATATTTGGAACGGGGTGAAAAAGGGTGTATAGTATAATTCGTATTATTATTATACTTCCAATCTTTAATAATTATTTTATTATCATTTTCTATAATAGAATATAAATCACCTTTTGAATAAAGGTCATGTAGATAAAATTGATTATTTTTATAAAGGATGGAGAATCGATTTAAATTTTCTTGAATAGAAGGTATATCAATCGATATCTTCATATTTTTTTATTATACTTTTTTAAATTTTATTTATTTTTACATCGATAAAAATAAATGTTTAAAATAAAAATTATTTATTTATTTATTAGCAAGAATCCAACTGACACGCATTACAATAAGGAGATTTGAACTAAGATAATTTGTATTCCAATCAAGGAGAGGATTATCAGCAACGATTGTTAAAAAAATAGAAGGATTAAGACTAAAAAAATTATAATCCCAACCATAAGATGGATTAGCCTGTATAATCTCCCATGTTATATTTTCATTTCGTCCTATAGTATAGAAATCCCACGGTAAATCTGAATTTTGTTGTATTTGGTCCCATGTAACGGATGTATTCCATCCTATATTTATATAATTCCAATCATAACTTGGATTTGACTTAATAATATCCAACGTTATATTTGAATTCTGTCCCAATAAACTGAAATCCCAGTTTTTATCCAAATTTTCTTTTACAATATCCCATGTTATATTTGGATTTGAACTTAAACCACTATAATCCCATGGATAATCTGGATTTTGTTGAACAATATCCCATGTAATATTTATATTCGTACTTAAATTATAGGGATTCCATGGTTTATCTAAATTATCTTTGACTATATCCCAAGTTATATTTTTATTAAGACTCATCCAACTATAATCCCATGGATATTCCGGATTTTGTTGAACAATATCCCAAGTAATATTTGGATTGGAAGACACATAAAAAGGTACCCATTCTTTATCGGGATTCTGTTGAATGATCTCCCAGGTCACATTCGGATTTATACTTAAACCTCCATAATTCCATGGATAATCAGGATTTTGTTGAATAATATCCCAAATAAAATTCATATTTGAACTAAGATTCCAATATATCCAATCAACATCAATACGATTTTTTACTAAATCAAAAAGATATAGAGACCAATTATTAAACCATGTAGTATAATTAGGATCTTTCTTTAATTCATCTTCTATTGCTATCGCCTCTTTTACGGTTAAAGGTGCCGTCATCTTCTACTCTTACAACACCTTTTTTTCTTTCTTTTAAACTTTTTATTTTTATTCATTTATATAAAAATTGAACTTAAAGAAAATTTTATAAAAAATTTTGAATTAGAAAGGATTGAAGTAATTTTCGACAAAATCAAAAATGCACGTCATCATTTCCCCGATATCAAATCGTATTCTATCTTGATCTTTTAGATGATTTAGAGTATCTTGCATATCTAAAAATATCTGATCCATGATTTTAAATTCGTCAGGGTCAATTGTGATAGTTATCTCCTTTATCATATCAATCTTTTTTTTAACTTCATTCATATAATATTCATTAATATCTAGAAATATCATATAATCATCATATTTGTTTTCTAGTCCATATTCTAAAATATAGAAATACCAATCTATACATATCTGAAATATATGTAAGTCATCTTTTGATATAAATCGAATGTAATCACGAAAATAATTCATATTTTCAAGTGTATCATTCTTTATATTTGTAAAATGAATATAATCATCATTTTCAAGAATCGAATGATTCGTCGGAATATCAAAGATTAAATTACCAACTTGGATTTGAATGGTAGCAGGGGTAGTCATGTTTTTTTTTATTTTTGAATAAATGACTTAATATGAAAGATGATAATCTTCAATTTTTTATAACGGTGTAAGAACGTAAAGATTAAGATTCGTCTAGGAGCTTCTGTATCATCATTAATTTATGATGATATTTATGAATTTCAGAACGAGAGATAGACAAAGAATGATAATCTTCTTCTATCTTTTTTATCTTATTTACAATCTCATTAGCAAGATGAGGAAGTGCTTCATCTAGATTCGTCTTAGTAGATGAATTACGCTTATTTTTTTTAGGCGGAACCCATGTTTCATCACTCATTTCAGAAGATGTATCAGATATGAATGACTTTCTTCTTTTTATTCCTTTTTTTTGTGGAATATCCACAGACCGTAGTTTTTCAGGTATCGCCATGATATTTAAACATTGTTCATATGATTCTTTGATAAATAGAGGATTCTGATAAATCACTTCATTAACAGAAGACCTTTCTCTAATACTTTGAAAACCATAATTGATTAACATTTTTCGAAAACTAGCAATTTTAATCTTTAAAAGAGGTGATATTAAACAATCCTCACTTAATTTTGTGATATTTTTAATATAAACACCACCTTTCGAATAAAAATCAATCCATTCTTTATTTTTTTTATCTTGACAATACATATAAAGTCTGTGCATAAAAGGAGGTTTTGTACGAATATAAGTTTTAGTCTCTCTTTTCTTTTCATGGATAGTACTATCTGATTCATTATCCTCGCTACCTATTACATTATGAATTGGTTGAATGGATACCTCTCCTGTTTGAAAAATATTCCGAGTAAAGATATGTTCATCTATATCTTCTTCTAATTGAAAAGATTCATCATTGTCTAAAAGAGCTAAAATATTACCAATTGAATCTTCATTAATGTGTACGTTCATTGTTATTGATTGTGTTTTTTTATTTAAATCTACTATTTTTTAGATTCCTATATTTATATTCTTCATTTTTTATTATTTATTTACGTTTTACCATATATGGTAATAAATAAAATTCTACATATTTTATAAAAAAATGCCTAAAAAAATAGTATCGATTGCCACATTGACGATTTTATTCAGATATATACGTTTATGTCAAAAAAAAATGAATAATAATGATATAGATTCATTTTTGGATAGTCGTATATAAAAAAACACCAGCATAATGATGAATAAATTATTTAATCATTTGTTATATTTTATGAATATAACAGATTTGGGAGTAGAGATAGAGTATGATACAGAGGACCATCATATTTTATTATCAAAAGAGACTTGGAGAGACTTGATTTATATTAGTAGAAGAGATAATGAGATTAAGATATTGAATGAATCATTTTATATGGATAAAGAGACAGAATTAAAGGATATTGTTTTATGGATATATTATCAAATTTATCAATATGAACAAAAGTTAAAGATATATCAATTTTTGAAAAATATTCAAGAACATTATCAAGGAGAGTTAAGGATACATATTGATGATGAAAAAAATATCATTAAAATTGAAAATATTGTATTAAGGATAAATGATGAGGGAGATATTTATTCAGATATGAATGAAGAAGATTTACCAATATCAAATATCTCATATGATATTGAAGAGACGATTGAATGGATTGATATGAATCTTTATGAAGAAGTGAGTCTTCATGAATAATTCAAAAATAAATTATAAAAAATAATAGAGAAACTATACATAAGAATATATCTTTTTCATCATACAGGGTGTAAAATGTTTTATTCCCAATGATTCTTTTACATGATCTTCTTTGATTTGTATATATTCGAGTACTTTTTTTTGATATTCAGAAATTAAGACCAATAATTCTCCAGAATTTTGTTCAAATTCTCTTCGTAAAAGAATGAATTTAGGAAGAGATAATTTCCAAACTAATTTTTTGATAATTCGTATATAATTTTTTTCACAGGCTATCAAAAAACTATCTTTTTTGATACCAAATTTCATAGAATAAAAAGAGGAAGGTGGAGACATAAAATGGGTATAACTAAAATCTGGATAACAATCTAAATCAAGTAAAGTAAGAGCCTCTTCTTCCATTGAATTTTCAATAAGAACGATTAATAGACTTTTGTTCAATTGTTCAAATATAAAGACTTTTTTAGAGATTAAATGAGCAAGAAAAAAGAGAGCATACTTTTTAAAATAGACCATCAGATTACACGAATAAACAAAATTTTGTATGGTAATATCCATCGGTATAATATCTATCTTTTTTTTATTCTCTTCAAATAAATAATCAATTGCCCATCTATTACTAGAAAATAAAGAATAACCATATAATGATATTTTTTTATTTTCATTTATCGTAATATCTTTTGTTAAAAATTCGGAAAATCTTTCAAAGAATAATTTACATAAATGATTTTTTTTATATCGAATTAAATCAATCATAATCTTCTCTACATAAAATACATTCTTTGAAAAATGTGATTGGAAGATTTGAATACAAAAATCTTCATTAATCCATTGTACATCTTTAATTTCATTGATATATTTATAGAGTGACCAATCTAAATAATATTGTACGGAATGTAGATTTCGTTCTTTTACAATCTTTACAAATTGTAAAGCGACTTCTTCCCATCTCTGAATCGTCTCTTTTTTTTTTAATTTATTATCAATTGTATTTTCATTTGAATTCAAAATAATTTTATTGATGATTAATTCAATGAATCCATATTCTTTTTCTTTTAATTTTTTTTTGAAAAAATTAAATTCAATGGGTGGATTTTGAAAAAAATCATTTAACTTATCAAATCTGTCTTCTTCAATAGCATCAAAAATACTATCTTCATCCATTTTTTTATTTATAATCTATTATTTTATCTTCTCAAAACTCTAATATTCACTTTTTTATCGATTTACGTATAAAAAATAAAAGATAAAACGTAAAAAAAAAATGATACGTATATAGTGAAGAATGTTAAGTATATCAAAGTCTATATTTGATGATTTCTTTTTTTATCAATATCGACAAGAATTTAGTCAATTAGAATTATATCAAGAGGTTAAAGGTATAAATATATTATCTAAAAAATCCATAATCAGAGAAGATTTACAAGTTCTTATACATCAAGAAGTTGAAAAAATAAAAAATGAGATAAAAAACATACTTTTATCGTATATGAACCATCCATCTTTTCGAATGGATGAAAAATTATCTTTTCAATTAAACATTTTAACACATCCAAAATCATATAAATCAAAAATTATTAAAACAGACCATTGGATTAAACTTTTTTACTATTTTTTATTCGATTTTACAGATTTTCCTCTCTTTACCATATGGATGAATCAACATCCACTCTCAAAAGAATTAAAATTAATGGATACTAATGTCAATTATATGGATAAATATGGAGTAATTTATAAAAATCCAATAATTAAAGCGAATGACCTTGAATCTTTTTGGAAGATAAAGATTCCTCCAGGGATTTTAGATAAGATCTTCTATTATCCAATTCTTTTTGAAAATTTAAAAGATATAGAGAATGAATTCAATAAAGAAAAATATCTTTATTTACAGATTGATTTAAAGAATGAAATATATCAGGAGAATGAAAAAGTCGATCTTTTCAAATGTTTCTCTATCTTCTTCTCTCAACCTCTCCTCTTTATCGATTCTTGGAGAGATTCTGAAAATGTAATTGATTTATCTAAATGAATACATATCATTAAAATTTTCTGAATATAAAAAAATAAAAAGAAAAAGAAGATAGAAAAAAATATGATAATCTCATTTACTAAAAAAATAATTATATATGGATTATCCAATGTAATACCAACCTATATTTATTTAAAGACTCATTCAAATAATCCTTCAACTCTTCGTTATTTAGTTAAATAATATTTTTGTAGAATTTACTATTTTTATCATTTTTTATGATTAGGAGAATGAATGAATATAAAGAAATTAAAAATATAGAAGATTTTGAATATATATGTAATTTATCGAAGAAGATACATTTATATTTAGATAAAGATAATAAAAAATGTGATATATATTTGGATACTTGTTATATGAATTATCATGATTTAGTTTTTTTTTGTTTAAGATATAAACTTTACAATGATACACATCATTTAGAGAGAGAGAGTCGAAATATGATTATAGATTATTATAAATATCATGTATTAGATTTGGATTATTATCGATATTATATAAAAGAGAATGAAGATTATTTTGAATTATTTGAAATGGATAGAGATATAAAAAAATAAAAGTAAAAGAATAGAATGAAAGATGTATGACATATTTGAAGAGATTCTTTTTTCAGATAATTGGCAGTCTCACATTCATAATTTTATACAAGAGTATGAAGTTCATCCCCATCGAAACCTCCATATTCTTCATAAAATGAAAGAATATGTTTCTAAAAAAGAGATAAAACAAGAAGAATTTTATTTTGAGATTGTGATGATGATACATGAGATTTATTATCATTATCGAAAGGAGATTCTATCAAGTTGTCGACTTTATCAAAATAAACGTCTTAAAGATTTAGAAAAAAAAATCATGAAAATAAAAAAGAAATATGAGAATATCCCAATCAATCTTTTTGGTATTCATTTATTAAAAATTATAAATGAATATTTAGAAAAAAAAATAGAAGTAAATGAATTTATGAAAAATATAGTAAAGAATATTGAATTTGAAAAGAAGTGGACTGATTATCAGATTCATTCTCCATCTTTTATCTCCATAAAATCAACCATTTTATCTAATTCATCCGATTTAAGTGATATCTTCGACAGATAAAGAGGTCGAATCTTTGATGTATGATTAATCTCATTCGTCTTTATATGATATACTATATCTTTTTCTCTTTTCATGATTTGAAGATGAATATTATCTTCAAACTCATAATGTAAACTATTTTCCGTCTTTGAAAATGATACCAATGATCTTAAAGGTTCATCTCCAATTCGAATCACCTGTTCTCGAAAAGGATTCTCTTCTGAACCAACCTGTCCCGTTACCCCAACTACTACTCGGTAAGGTTCTGCTACTATCATTCTATCTATCGTCATTCTTGGTGTATATACCTTATTTCCCATCTTTATTTTATATATTATTTATCTATTTTTTCTTTAAATTCCTTTTTGTAAATTCATTTAGGTAAATCACTCAAAAGAATTATTTTCTTCCATTCATCTTGACAATTATCCATATTTTTATATTTTTGCATACATTTCCAATAATCTTGATAAATTGTATATTTTTTATTTTCTTGGTCTTTTTGTACTTCTTCAAAAATATGATGATAAAAAAGAGTTTGAAGACCTAAAAAAATAGAAAATCCAAATGTTTTTTGAATGAGATTTATCATTTTATTTATATATTTTTTCCTATTTTTCTTTATATTCAAAATATTCTAAAGATTGAAAGATCTATGTTAAAAAAAATTATTATAATACACAATCATCTTTTTTTTCTTCACATATTTTTATGATGGGTCTTTTATTCGTAAAATTTTGAAAAAAAAGTAGCGGTTTTTTTTTTGAATGTATAATATAGATAATTTTCAATCGATTTTTTCTTTAACTCTTCTTCATCATCAAAATGAAATTGTAATTCTTCATAAGAATCTATTAATTTTGTTATATCACTCATCTCTCTATTCTTTTATTGTATCTTTTTCTTTAACTTTTTTTCATTCTTCTAAATTCAATTCTTTTAATTCTTCATTGAACTCATCATCTTCTTCTTCTTCTTCATTATCATGATCTTCTTTATCTTTCGTTTTTTTTGTCTTCTTCTCTTTCTTTTCTTTTTCATGTGTTTTATTCCATTCTCGAGTAAAAGCTGTCTTTAATTTACTATCAACAGTCTCATATTTATATTCTTTTAATATCTCTCCTATATAAAAATCTTGTAATTTCTCTTGAAAATCTTCTCTATCTAATCCATTTTCATCCAATCGTTGTATTGTCTTTTTTACATCCTTCTCTTTTATGATAGGTGATGGTAAATACGATTGATAAAGAGGAATTCGGTCTAAACGATATTCAATGGGTGATATTCTTTGGTGAATCTTTTTAATCTGATGTGTTGACATCTCATCGATATATCGTTGTCTCTTTCGTTGTGTGGAATATTTTCCTAAATATTGAGGAAATTGGGGAAAACCTAAAAATCCTCCAGTCACACTTGATACACTTGCTGTTAAACCCGCACTATAAGGTAGAGAATTCCAATCTTTTATACCTGTATTTTTCATGGAATATGAATCAACCATATCCATTTGACTTAATAATTCGGAGGCATCTGCCATACTCTCTAATTTTGATATCTCTTCTTTTTTAGAAGGGATTGAATTTAAATAGTTCTCTTGAATAAATAATGATGTCATATCATAATCATTAAAATATAAATCATAACGAGTTTGAAAAGGAGTCTTATTCGATAATATCATCTTAGACGATTCAAAGATAGATAGATTTGAAAGGTCATCTTTCTTCATATTATCTGAAGATTTTAAACTCTGGTCTCCTTCAGAGCCTTGTTTCTTATAAGAATACATTTGAAGTTGATGAATGACATTTCGTATATCATTCCCAGATTTCTCAATCATCTTCTCCATCTCATCTCCTTCTATATTCATATTCTCTTCATTACTTATCTCCACCATTCTTTTCAATATATCTCTCTTATCTGGTCGTGACACTCGAATATCTAAACAATGATTGATAAGTGATTTAAGTGCTGGTTTATTACGATCATTACATATACAAATAATTGGATGTTTAGATATTTTTAAAAGACTTATCAGTGAAGTGATTCCACCCCTGTCAGAAGTAGACATACCATCTACTTCATCCATAATAATCACCTTTTTACTTTTATTTTCAAAGTATTTAAAGAGTGTATTTGACTGAGATGATTCTAAAATCTTCTTTTCAATCGTCGATTTATTCCTTTCATCACTCGCATTCATCTCTTGAATGTCATATTGAAGAGAATCACTTATTAAATGTACCATAGATGTCTTACCAATACCAGGTGGTCCAGATATTAAAACACATTTTGCACCTAAAAAATCACCTCCAAATACAAATTTTGGTTTCTCTTTTGTTTTATACACATGTATCTCATACCAATCTTTTAACCATTGAGTTATCTTCAGTACATTCGATTTATTACCAATAATCTCATTTACTTTTTTAGGTTTATATTTATCCACCCATAATAGAGTCTCAGACATCTTTCTATATTTATAGAATTATCTTTTTTTATATTTAGATTCATTTTTATATTATAAAGTTGAAAAAACATGAAAGAGTAGATGATTTAAAAAAAATCTTATTCAGATTGATCTTCGTTTTCATCTTCTTCAATAAATAATATAGCTTTTTTCATATTAGCATGAAATGAGTATTGAAATTGAATATCTTTGGTCTGAGGACGGATTCCACATAAATCATGATAAATTAATTCTCTTTCAGGTTTTAGATAATTATATATTTTTTGATGAATAAGAGGATTAGTAAGAATTGTATCTACAATATTTTTTTTGGGTGTGTAAATACGTTTCTTTTTAGGTGGTTCATGAGAATCAATATTCATTTTAATCATCATTAGCTTTTTGAAATTGTTAATCAAATATAAATTTAAATGAGTTTTTTTATTCAACATTTCAATTAAATCGAATAAACTTTTCATAAAAGCTAAATTATCGTGACTATTTTCATCAACATTATATTGATTACAAATATATTTAAGTGAGGGAGGTAAAAGATGAATATCAGGTATTTGGTCATAATAATAACCTAGAAGTAATACTTTAAGAGTTGAAGGTAAAACACCTTCTTCAAATTTAAAATCATAAGTCTTATCTACTTGTAGATGAGTTAGTCCTTCTGGTAAACTTCCGGGTTCAAAACGATATGTAATATAATCGTCATCTGTATCCAGACTTTCAATCTTTAATCTTTTTAAATGAGGAGGTAAAAGTCCAGGAGTAAAAACAAATTCATAATCAATCTCATCTTCAAAATGTTCTTCAAACTCTTCTAGATTTTCAAAATGAATCTCCAATTTTTCTAAATAAATAGGTAAAAATTGAGGATTTTTAATCAAAACAAGAAAAATACATCCTATCTTTAAATGTTTTAACTTTTCAGGTAATATTCCCGGTTCATACTCTGTTTCATTCTCTGGATATTCGAAATATTCCAATGAGTCCGGTAATGAACCAGGAGTTAAATTTTCAGAACACCATTCATAGTTAAAATTTTTTAAATTTTTTGGAAGTAAATCCTTGGTAATTGGTTGATTAATCATATTAATAAACAATTTTTCAACACTTTCTGGGATAGCCCCTTCTTCAATAAATCCATTTACTGAATCCAACATTAACAAACACAAAGATGTAAGTGTATTGGGTAATTGACCTATTTTCAATGTTTTTTCACAAATAAAAATAGTTAAATATTTTAATTGAGAAGGATATTTATCAGGAATTTGAATGGGATTTTTTTTAATCACACGTAAATCCATTTTAATAAAAATTCCTAATACATTATCATGTATTATATTCCAGTCTATCACCATATCCGGTACTTCAGTTTTTAAAAACATATATTGGAAAAATAATACATATTGAAAATACTTAGGTACTTGAATATGTTGAGAATCTTTATTTACTACTAACCATACTGTTTTTTTATCAATAGGATGTTCAAAATCTATGGGATAGTTATCAATTAATTCTTTTATATAATTTTTTAGAAAAAATGAATGATATTCATCATCTGTGCCTTGAAAATCCGTACGATTATTTACGTACTCATGCAAATATACAACTTGATACGTAGTTTTCTTCATTTTAGTTAATTGAATTTAAAAGGAACTATATGATTATATTTTTTCATTTTTTTTCAAGATGTATCTTTTAATTATAATATGATTTTTGTATAATTGATTTATTACCTATAATCTCATTTACTTTTAAGTTTATATTTATCCACCAATAATATAGTCAAATATATCTTTCTAATTATAAATTATACCTTGTGGGAGGGTTTATTTGTAAAATCTTTAATTTTATCAACAAAGAAAAATAAGAATTTATAAAAAGTGGATTATTAAAATCAATTTTCACGAATGAGACGATTCATATCTTCTTCGTTCATTGGAAAATCTTCTGGAGGAGGTGGAGGAGAACTAGATGCTTCATCATATTCAGATGGATCTTCTTCCTCTTCCTCTTCTTCTTCCTCATTTTCATATAAAAATGAATTATCTTCTTCATCTTCGAGAATATTATCATTTATATCAAATTTGAGTTTTGGATGAATAAATGTCTTGGGTAAAGAATATCTGTCATGAAGAGTAAAATAAATTATATTTTTTTCGCATTCAGCGAAAAATCCATGAATATCATATTGAATAATATCTCTTTCCGGTTTTAGATATTCCATAATCTTGGATTGTAGAAGTAGATTATATTGAAGAGTCTTAAATATATTCGGAGTTGACTTTCGAATAACACCACTTCCTCTCTTACGAGGTGGAGGTGATGAAGTCTCTTCATCAAAATCCATCAATAACAATTTCTGATAATTATCCCAACCTTCTATAAGTGGACGCGTCTGTTGATTCATCGTTTC
>JACCDO010134219.1_pt1 | contig 12349 bp, 5 predicted proteins | sample 7446101 | NCBI WGS metagenome assembly JACCDO01 (sample SAMN15323440, study PRJNA562643) | freshwater metagenome | isolation source: river surface water | place: USA:Blue River Watershed | collected 2017-08-16 | reverse complement strand
CATACAATAGAATCGCAGAACCTGCTAAATTATTTCGGATAAGATTTTTGATTGAGTTCATACTACTACTAATATAGCGATACAACTTTTTATTCAGATTTGCGCTGTTGAATAAAAAGATGCGAAGTCCCGACAATGGGTGGCGAGCACAACTTTTTATTCAGATTTGCGCTGCTGAATAAAAAGATGCGCGAGTATGTATTATTCTTCATCGTCCTCGGTCGCTTTCTTCTTCTTCTTCTTCGGTTTCTCCTCTTCATCGTCGTCATCGCCACCGCTGCCGCCAGTCGCTTTTTGTAGTTCTTTATAGATATTTGTCCAGTGTTTACATAAACAAATTAAGTATTTTAACGTCTTCTTGAAACCGGAATCTATTTCATCAGATTTGCTTACTTTCTCAAGAATGTTTAAAATTATTTCTCCACCAGATATCATTTTTTTGATACTTTCTGGTTTAATGTCGACGAATTCATTGTATTTTTTTTTCTCGTAAACATCGGAACTACCACTTATAAAGGCATTCGCTTCATCCATTTTCTTCTTGTTCTTTAACCCTGCTTCGGCTTCTTTTCTCCATACTTCCATAAATGATTCGAGTTCCGCGTTTTTCTTTTTTCTCTCTTCATCCTCCTCCTTGACCGTTCCATTATTTCCGCTCATTGTATCATACGGCCATTGTTTATCCGCAACCTTTTTAATATTCTTCATAACTTTTTCTAAACTCCCGGCGAGGTCATCCTTATCCAGTTTAATTGGTTTAAATCCCAGTTTTTCGCACTCTTTGTCGCCTTTGCCACCGCCACCCACCCCGAACCCTTCGCGATCATCATTTTGTATGCGGTCCCTGAATATCAACGTCCCACCCACCACCGCCACGAACGCCGCAAATATGGCAAGGTCACCTCGTTTGTAATACAAGTAAAGTAGGACTACCGAGAGAATAATATAAATAATACCCTTATGGTTCATTGTGCTTATATTATTCAAATACTAAAAACTGGACTGGAGTGGCCCGTCCGTCGTGATCAGTCATCGCCTTCGTCGTCGTGTTGGTGGATATACGCGGTATCATCCTCCCCCGCGTCATCATCCTCCGGAATGCCCGAGGACATATCCAGTTCGTGCGCCTCTATTTCTGCCGCGGTGCGGTCTGCCTCCAGCGCATCCATCACATAAATCTCTCGGTTCATATCCGTGACATCGTCGCGACGGCCCAATAATCGCTCCTTTTGTGCGATCTTCTCCATCTCCTCACGCTCTTCATCATAATAGTCCTGGTCGTATATTACCACCCCCGTCTGCGACGTTCCGCGACTCCAGATTCCCATCTTATGCGTCTTCATCATATTCTCCAGTTGCCGTTCGCCCACCGACATTTCCCCGATTCGCGCGACGACCCCGTCTTTCTCCTTGTCTTTCACGCGGGTGAGTTTCTCCTTAATATTTGCGAGGTTGAAGTTAATCGCCGACTTGTCTTTCTCAATCATACGTAGGTACGCAATCAGTAGTTCGGATACGCGTTGCCCGAGTGCCTTCTTGTCACCGAGGAGGGTATCCATTTCGCTTACGAGTCCGGCGGCAGTGTCGGCAGAATACAGGCGCGAATGTGGGTCAATATCATCGCGTAGTTCGTCTTCCTCTTCACGATGTCTTGCCGAGGCGAAGCCAGCGGAACCGGCGGGGGTAGGTCGGGCGGTAGTGGGGGGGACGCCTTTCGCGCCCTTACCTTTCTTCACCGCCACTCGCGTTGGTTCCGTCTGATAGATGCTCACTGGAGTCTCGGCGACAAGTTTGACGAATGTCTGCATAAATGAAAGAAAGTAGAAGAGATATAAATTCCGCACGATATTACGGTCAAATACGGAATACATTGTGAAAATATTCTTGCGTGTGGAATGTTGCTCGCGTTCGCCGAGTTCTTTCACTACGTCCACTTCGCGCGCAACACTCGCTCCCACTCCCGCCCCCGCTCCCGCTACTGCCAATGTCGCTGCCGTCGCAGCAATCTTCGCATCTTTCACTTCATCAAAGAATACTTCGGCAACAAATGGTGTATTCAAGATAAGAATTTCCAGATCGCGAACGTGATGCTCGGCGTGTTGCAGGACTTCTTGAATAATATGGTCATTATAGAATGTTTTGAGAGATGTATAATGCGACGAAATGATGCTCTTGATGTCCTTCATATGCGTCTGGGAGAATCCCCAATGTTTCGGAACATTTGTGTCGTCAAAATCCACGCCATTTTTGATAATGTTGGGAATCACGTCAATCAGGCGTATCAGAGTATTCCGCATAAATTGGACGCTTTTCGCGGTGGTTTCGTCCGTTGACGACATCAGCACGGTGCTACTCTTATTGATTTCAAATTCAAGGATTGTATCCACAATGCGTTCAATCTCTCGGAACTTCCCCCTGGTTTGTTTTCCGTATTGCTGAAGAAACCCGATTACCGTAGCGCGCATCTCCCGGTTCTTCGTTTGGAGATAGTTTTTCAGGTCGCGCATTTCTTCCGTGTCTTCTTGGACCATTACAGGAGATGGCGATTGAAGGATGGCGAGGATCAGTTCCCGTAATTCTCTCGGAATAATGGAGGCGCGGTCTGGATCGCGGTCGTCGCTGGCTCTCCGCTCCAGATGTAAGATCGCATCTTGGAATCGTTGCATCGCCAAATTCTCTTGGGGGCGCACCGCCGTTTTATACCCCGCATCCTGCATTTTGTATTGATTGACCGCCTTCATCAATCTCTCAAGACTATTCTCATCAAATAGACTGGAATCGCGTTTCAGTTTGCGTATTTTATCTTCAATCAGATCGTTTGGGTTCCAGTCTTGGGGGCGTGGGGGGCAAATCTCTCGGAGGGCGGGATGCAAATACATTGCGATGGCGGTTGCGATCGGGTTCGTTGCACCGCCGCCGTTGCCGCTGCCGCCGCTTTCTCGGCCTTGCGCCGCCTGGTATTGTTGATTCATCCGACAGTAATGAATAAACGCGCGATATATCGTTTGTTCGTTGAATTGCGCGGGAATATTGGGATACTGGAACCGCGTGTTTCGGTTGTCAATGATGGTCGTCGCCCGCGTCATCACCGCCATATCTCTCGCCGTTTTCGTTAAGAATCCAATAATACGATTATGGTGATGGATATTTTGCTCGCGTTCCATAAAATAATCAACGACGCGACTACTTCGGCGGTCCACGGGTTCATTACAGCACGCATTTTCCAGGAAGGGTTCGCTCGCCATATTTAGCAGTAGTGGGCTACTGTTTTTGACAACGTGGTGTATCATTTGTTGAATAGAGAGACTGAAATACTGGCATTTACTTTCAAGGACCGCGAGTTTATCGTGCTGGCCGTGATAACCGCGTTTCATATCCGTGATGAGTTGGTTCGTAAAATCCGCAGCGACGTTTTGCGGAGTCGGCATATTATCCAGCGATTTCATCGGTGGCATAAAATGGGACCAGCGCAAGATGGAAAGTTCTTCTGGCACGGATTCGCCCGCAGCCGCCGCCGCACCCGACCGCAGGTAATCCCGCTTCGCCTGTAGTCGCTCTTTGATGGCGGGTTTGGTAATAATTAAGGTGTCAATCAGCGTCTTCAACTTTGCGAGAATATCACCCTCCTTCTTAAATGATTTCAACGTATTCCAGGGTTCAATGCTCGTCTTGATTTTATACGCAATACACGCAATATACATCATTCCGGATACATCACCGTCGCCGTCAATCGGGTATCCCGAGAAGGATCGTATACACCCTGCGTGCGTTTTCCGTGTCTTGGGGGTGGGTATCGCGCATTGAATCGCCACAGTCAGATATGACAGCGTGAGAAGAAGAAGTGTCTGGAAGAATGTTTCTTTATACGGTGGGAGATGTTTTCCTTTCTCTCGGAATAAACGCTCCGACTTCTCGCGGTATTTATCTTCCGAGGGGACTGAGGTTTCCAGAAGTCCGAGTGTGCTTTGAATAATAAACTCGCGTTCAGCGAATAGATCAATTCCCATATAACCTGTCATTGTGGTAATAACATTATTGATAATACGTGCATTGGGGCTATCGTATTTTTCTATGATACTGAGACCATGGAGTCCAGCACCGCCCCCTCCCGCCGATGCAGCCGCCGCAGCCGCCGCCGCCGGCTTCGCAACATTAAGCACCCCTTCGCCAAGGTCGGCTTCAATGATGTCTCTCGTAACAAGCTTGAACCCCGCTTCATCAAACCCCTCCTCTGTGATATGTTCTATCTTCTTAATGATTGCACCACTATATTTATCTACCCACGCTTCTCCGTCGTCGCTAATCGTTCCACGCTCTTTACAAATGGTGTCAATGACGACCGACATCGCGTTTACACCACCACCACCCGACGCGGATTGAAGAAATGCCACCGCAATCGTCTCATAAAACGACGGCAATAGTTTTGCATTGGATTTAATACAATATAACCAATGTGGATCTTCGTCCATTATCTCGTTGGCTTTACGTGTGAAACTTGTAATAAACTGCATAAGGTCATATTGTCGTTTCACAAAATCGGTCTGTGCGATAATCTTGTCTTTTAGTGGCTCCATTGGCGAGATGATTGCGTCGTCTATATCATCGTCGCCAGCACCCGCACCCGCCGCCGGAGCGTGAAACCCCAGTTTGTATTTCCGGTCATTGTATTTATAAAATTCCTTATGCTGTATCTCCATAATCCGCGCGACGTTTTTCAGATCGTATTCAAACTTCTTATTCACGAACTCCATAAAATTATCCCGCGTCACCTGGTATTTGACATCAAATTCGGCCTTCATTTTATCAAGGAATGCCTTCTTGATGGCGTCGGCGCCTTCTTTGCTTGTGATATGCGCCATTACCGTGCCACCGTCGCCGCCACCGACGCCACCGACGCCACCGACGCCACCGATCTCACTTGATTGCGACATCAAATTCCTTGTTGCCTCTACCGCCAGCGGAATACAATCCCGGTCAACATTACAGAAATAGTTTCGGTCACTGCTCGGAATAATATCGGGGATGCTTGTATCGCGCACCCATTTTCCGTTCTCTCGCTTAAAATATAGGAATTTGGTTTCAGTCGTTCCGAGATCGTCCTCGTCGTATATGGCACCCGCAGTGCTTCCTGGCACGGGATCTATATACTCGTCTACTTCCACGACGGCATAATCTCCCTCATTGACGGGACGCATACCAGGTCCAACCATTATCGCATCTACCTCCTTTTTCGCATCTTGATACGACATTTTCTTATTCTTGATGACTTCGTCCACGAGAAACATCTGAAAATCATTGGAACTCATCGTCTCTTGCTGTTCGCGGTAACTATCCAGGAATGCGTAATCGGTAGTATCATATTTCTTGTCAAAAAAGATCGGATGTTCGCTGTCATTGTCTTCTTGGACGGCCTCTTCATTTGGATAATTCTTTGCGAGGACGAGACCGAACCGTTTTGGACCGCCGTCCTCCTCGCCCGTCGCCGTCACCGCAGCGGCGCCTCCGCCTCCGCCAGGCGCACCTCCCCGCATCGCCCCCGCATTCCGCAATTGCTGGCTTTGCTCGCCCAGCACCAAATTAAAATCAAACGGCGTGATAAGTTCGGTGGTTGTAATCGCGACCGCATCCATATACACCTTGGCATAATCAATGGCAAGCATTCGCGAGAGAAGTTCGGATGATGACAATAAATTTTCATTATAGTCGGTTTGGTCGGCGATTCCCGTTGCATAGGCCCGGCCTCGTGCCTGTTGTCGCTGGCGCTCGTCAAAGCCTGCCCCCGGAGCGCCCGCGACCCCCGACCGCACCTGACTGTCTTGAAATCCGTATGCTTTAAATACATCCGCGTCCATCATTTTCCCCGTGACGATCAACTTGTATATCATAGACACGCCCATATAACGCACATTATAGCGAAATGCGCGCAACCTACCAAACTTCCGGTAATTCGTCGCATAATTCCGCTTGTATTCCAGAACTCGCTCATATAGAAATGCGACAATTTCATCATATTGCTTTACAGTAAGGTCTTCCTGATACACGAGAAACGGCTCAATAAAAGAGAGGACATCTTGTAATGTAAGACGGCCGTGGATATACTGACGCATCATTTCAAATATATGACGGGTTTTGGGTATGATAACTTCCAAAAACTTCCGGTATTTGTCGCGCTCATTTATCGGGGCTGTCGCGGTGGCGGACTCGGGTTCCAATACGAATTGCTTGATTTCATTTAGTAGCCTGTGTGCGTTCAGATCCAACGGGGTTGTTAGATCGGTTATATCGTGGGTCGTCAGTGTCATCATTTGACGCAACATATCCCAGTAATGGACATGCTTGGTATTCAGGTCGGACTTATCCAGTATATTGATACTGGGGAGTGTGATGCGCGAATAATAGATAACCGGTTCGGGAAATGTCATAAATCCGGTGATATTTATACGGTCATTGGGGGTGAGGGGCGCGAATTCAGTGGTGCGTTTCAAAACAGCGACATCCACGGCAGTGGTGGCGGCGGCGGCAGCGGATCCGGATCCTGGACCGATGGCCGGGCGGACTTTTGAAAGACCCATATTGTATTTTTGAATGACAAATCGGCGGCGCTTCACCTCTTCCCCCTCAACAACCGAGGAATAAAAATCGTCCAAATTGTCAATCACGGCGGTGATGTTTTCGTTTACTTGACGCGCGCTAATGACATCGTGCGTATACCTCGGGCCATCACTGGGCGTGAAATGGCGCGACGAGAGATTTGTCATATACTGCGTGTATGTAAGTGAACCGTCATACCACTGGCGCTGGAGTTGGTTTTCGGCCTCTCGTTCATCTTGAATCAATCTCGGCACAATATCCATTTCAGCAGCAGTCCTATCATCAATCGGAATATCATAAATGACTTTGCGCGATTTCACAATGGGGATAATCCAGCGAAGTGCGCGGTCCATCTTCATCAATGATTCTACGAGAGGGCGGTAAAGCACGCTTTTCGGAGGCGGAATCACGGGATTGGCATTGGCATCAAAATGAGAGAATTTGTGTCGGAGTTCGCGGAAACGGACGACCAGGCGCTGGACGTTCGCGAGCGCAGATCGGGTTTTTTCTGGTGCAGGAATGTTTGATAATAAGGTATCCAATAAGTCGTCGCATTGTTTATCTAAATTGAAACGTCTGTTTTCATCTGGGATATCTACCGTCTGGACGAGAACGCCCAATTCTTCACCAACCTGGATTTGGTCGGCGTCAATAAGGATGGAGCGCAATTTCTCTCGGAGCGCTGCGGGAGGTGGAGCAGAGGTGGCCGCCGCCGCCGCCGCCGCCGACGACAGGACCGTATATTCGGATTCACCGGATGGTTGGTCTGTCGCAGCTTCGCCCATTCCACGCGCAAGTTGACGTTGCCTACGGCGTTCGGCGAGAGGCGAAATTTCCTCCTGGTGGACGGCGTCCATCCCCATCGCCAAAAATCCGGCCTCGCCCTCGGCCGCGCCCTCGCCCCCCTCGGCACCCTCACCAGCGGAACCAAACGCCGAGGGTGGGGCGCGAATCCGAATCTCTTCAATGGGTAGATTTTCTGGAATACCCATATAACCGAAATTAATATATATCATTTCATCCTCTGGGTATGTCCTAATTTCAATCATATCCTCTTCCAGATTTGTAATCATACCGGTAATGATGGTCGGAATATCGCCACCGAACCGAATGTCTACCCACGTAGATACTACTAAATTATTTTGTCTCGCATAACCTTTTTCCTCGGCGCGACTTAACAGTTCTATTGTTGTTATACTTTCGTCGGTTAGTTTTCCTGTAGCGTCTAATTTCAGAATTATCTTTCCGAGTGTTTCGGTGTCTATGAGGTTTATCCTGCGAGAGGAGAGGAACTCCACGAAAAATACGTGGTTGTGTATTTCTTGATTCGTAGGCGCAATGACTTTTATAATATCACCAAGTTCAATGGATAGAGAGACGACGTCCAGCGAGGGCGGTGGCGACGACGACGATCGTTCCTCACTCCCACTATATTCTGGTTCAATATCCATTGGGGGCTAGTATATATATCTACTAGTATATGTATATACTATTTTATGTCATTATATGTCATTATATGACATCATTATATGACATCATTATATGACGTCATTAAATGACATCATTATTGACCACCCAATCGCCGGGTATAAGTAAACCGATATAAAGATTATTGCTGTGATAATGTAGTGTTTCGTGATAATGTTTTCTATTTCAAAGAAAGAATTTACGGAGTTGCCGGCTTTTGTGGAAAAGGTGCGCGCGTTAAAAACTGTGGCTACTGATGGCGATAGCGTCCACGACCTTCGCACGTGGTGCGCCGAGAGAGGGTTTCTTCTTCACTTCTCTAAAACCTCGTCTGCCGTGTTTTACACCTTGAAATATGACCGTGCTAAACTTACCGAGGAACAATATGCGACGATTGGGCGATTTCGGTCAGTCGTATTTGATGAGACAGGTCGGATTTGCTGTGTTGCGCCCCCCAAGATGTTGAAACTCACTGCAGAAATGAATACACTGCCGGTGAATTCTGCAGGCGGACATCTTGACGCGGAGGAGATTGTGGAAGGTATTATGGTAAATCTGTTCTGGCACAGCGGTTGGTATATCGCAACGAAGAGTTGCGTCGGTGAAGTGTCCTACGATCATATTATTGAGGCACTCGCGCAATCGCAAGGACCAGAGGCGGAGGCAACGGCAGAGGCAGAGCCAGCGACGGTGACATTCCAAAAATTGAGCGTCCAGGAGGTTCTACGTCGTCGTATTTGCGACGTATTGAGTTTGCTTCCAGGCGGATTGGAATCACTCCCCAAGCAATACTGTTATTCCCTCGTCGTCCAACACCCAAAGAACCAGATCGTCAATGTGATCACCGTTCCAAAGTTATATTTGGTCGCCGTGTATAAGTTGTCCAATGCGGAAGACGCGTCGCCGGAGGCAGACTCTGAAACGACCGCGATTCGTATTGACCGCGACATTTTCTCTCCTAATTTTGGAGGCAGTGTCTCGCATATGCCTTCTGGATTGTCGTGTATCGCGACCACTTCCGGAGCGGAAGGCGAAGAAGACACTACGGCAACCGCGACATTTACGCCTCATACTGTAGAGGATTATTGCAGGATGTACGCTTCCGCCGATACGTGCAGTGTTACATTGCCAGGTGTTGTCTTCGTGGATAAGGATACTGGATTCTGTTATAAGAAGCGTAATCCGACATACGAGAGTGTAAAGAAACGCAAGGGGATGGAGCAAAAATTAATGGCGCAGTATCTTCAACTGCGTAAGAACAAGGACCACGGGATTGATGAGTATTTGAAGTATCACCCGCAACATTCGCGGGCGTTTCGTCAATTTCGCGACCGTCTTCACGAGTATACCCAGCGACTTTATGACGCGTATGTCGCGTATTATGTAAAGAAGGAAATAAAGCCACTGAAGGAATATGATCGCGAACTTAAGACGCATATGTATAAGCTTCACTATGACGTCTATTTGGCGACACTGAAGAAGACCGGCGCGTTTGTCACGAAGCATACTGTGATTAATTATGTGAATCAATTGGCGACGGCACAACAGTTGGCGTGTTTGAATACCGGGTCGGCGGCGGCGGCGGCGGGTGCTGCGGTGGTGGGTGCGGGCGCGGTGGCGGCTGCCAAAACGCCGATTCAGCGTAGTTCCCGTTTCAACGAAAATTCTGAATCAAGATCTGGCGGGTTTCGCAATCCTAGACCCACACGCGGAGGTAGGTCGGCTCCATCACTGACCGTCCAAATTCCCAGTGAGGAAACAACCCCAGCGGGCGAGCGCGATTTGTTTGCCAGTCAGCAACTTAAAGGCGCAAAATCAACCGGAAGTGTCAAGGTCCATAATCGGTTTGCTGGACTTGATGCGGATTAAGGGGCGATGCACCCGCGCCCACTGTATAAAATTGATTGATATTGATTGATAATACTATAATACTATTATCAAACGACAGACCGACGACCGACGACCGACGACCGACGACGATGAAATCATCACGAAGTGCTGCTGGGCCTGAACTATTCCCGGCGACGCCACCATCTACACCCTTCCCTGAAAATACATCCGAGTATTATGGATGGTTTTCGGAGGCGCTACAGCAATTACGGGTGTCAAACCCGACCAGCCACAACTATGCCGGAAAAATAATACAGGGACCGCCGTATGCGTATTGGACACAAGGAGACAAGAAGGTACTCATCACGGAGGTTACACATACGAGTATACCGAGCGCGCGTCAGATCGCAAACGGTGATATATGTGTGGGACGTGTGGATAAATATTGGGGGAGGTCGTATACGAGGTTAGATTGAGTGCTTTACTAATATGGAGGAAGAGGACGCATTGGACTCATTGGGTGAAGTTTTTTATTATTTACTTTTGGTGCGACGAGAGCGGGGGAACCTGGCGGTGAAGGCGGAGGGGTGGAATTTTCATCAAATTGAAATAGTTGCCGGTTTACTTGATAACGATTGCGGTCGTCGCCGTCGCCGTCGCCGTTGCCGTCGTCGATGTCTCGTGATAGCTCCGATTTTGTTCTTGGTTTTTGTGGAGAGGTTAGTGACAAGGGTGGTGGAGATTGTATTGTAGCGAGAGGCACCCGCAATCTTGATGGCGTATTCGCAAACGGAGACGATGACGCTGACGGTGAGTCGTATGGGTTTATTTGTCTTGATGATGTAAGTAAATTCGCGAGTCTTTGGCCGGTAAATGAACCAGTGTTGCCACGTGCACGCGCTTGATGATGTGCGCTTTCTAATTTTCTTTTACGTTCTTCTTCTTCTAACCCACTTATTACTTTATCATACAATGTTTTTACTTTATCGAGCCATTTCACCGGGTGATTAAGTTCGTCCTCGGTCATATTCTTAATAATAGATTTTGTTCCATCGTCTATTTCAACTCCTTCAAATATCGTATGATGTCTCTCTCCGAACGGCACAACGGACCCTTGACTCGGTTTCGGGATTTCTTTTGTAAGCAGATAATTACGATATTGTGTAAGTAAAGGGATGAACTTGTGATAATATGTTAAACGCGCGGCGGCGGTGGCGGCGGTGGCGGCGGATACTGCCGGACGCATCCCACCGCGTTTGGTTCTCTGGCGGTGGAGGCGGCGCCGTTTGGTTTTCTTGACATTGCGACTCCTCGTCGTATTGCGAAGACGTTTGGATTTCATTGTAATATATACAGATTAGAATGAAATGAATGAAATGGAATCTAAAACCGGATAGATCCGCCGACCATTCCGCCTACACTGGGGCGACCCGACCAGCCACCGCTGATTTGGCCTTGCGCCCAAATGTTTCGCTTGTCGTTGCCGACGGTTACGCGACCGACCAGAGCCGCTATAGCCATGGTTGTTGGCGTTGATTGAGCCGGAGAATCCAGGGGGGGGGGGGAGGTGCGCGGATTGGAGGGGTTGGTGATTTGGAGGGATTGCATAGGAGGGAGCGAAGAGCTTTTATCACAGTAATGAAACTATTAGTGTTATGTTATTTGCGTGAGGTGCGACGGCGACGGAGGCGTTTGGTTGATTTACGACGAGGGCGACGACGGGTTGGGCGTTTTTTGGAGGAACGGGATTTACCGCCATTAAAATCCGATTGATGTTCCCGATAGTATAACAACATAAAAATACGTTTTGCTATTATTTCAAACCGAGCAAGAGCGTAAAGTTCAATATCATCTGTTGATATTATTGTTAGTTTTTCTTTATATTTTTCATAAAAGGCTGTAACAGAAATATTGAATCCATTCATACCCGAATACGCATCACCAGTATCTAAAGCGTATAGTGTATCCTGGTTTGTAAATTTATCTATATACGCCTTACACGCTTTTAAATAGGCACCTAATGGTGTATCCGAGGGGTGCTCTACCATATGCTGTAATTCAACTAATTTCTTCGTATCGTCTTTATTTAATTTGTTCAGATACTTCTCTAACTCATTTAATGTAGTAACATCAGCGATTACTGTAGGACTCTTTTCTGATGTATTGGTTATGAAGTCTTCAGGTAATTTTTTTAGAATCTCCAATGCTGCAACTATTCCGTTATGACGTTGTGTAATTGGCGGCGGCAACGTCGTCATTTTAATTTCAACTTCGTCAATAAATACGAGTATTATATATACCCCATTCATTTAAAACTTTGTGGCCACTGACCTCGCCAATGCGCCGTGATTGGGCGCCACCCCCCCCTTACCACAACTTCGCCTCCGCGTGTTGAAACGGTCGCGAATATTTCTCCACCACCAGCGGTTCCGGGATAAACACCGCCATTCTGTCAAAGAAT
>JACCDO011703480.1_pt1 | contig 12350 bp, 8 predicted proteins | sample 7446101 | NCBI WGS metagenome assembly JACCDO01 (sample SAMN15323440, study PRJNA562643) | freshwater metagenome | isolation source: river surface water | place: USA:Blue River Watershed | collected 2017-08-16 | reverse complement strand
GCGCGACGCCGTACTGAGCAGGTCCAAGCTCAGACGGGTCTTGCCCGACAAGTCCGTCGCGTAGTTCCAGTGGGTCTGGGACGTGGTCGAGAGCGAACCCGACAGACTCAACAGCGCAGCCCAGTGCTCCGTGGACGTGATGCTCAGACTGTTCGAGAGACTCATAAGCGCGGTCCAGTGTTGTAACGACGTGGTCGAAAGCGATCCCGACAAACTCTGCAAAGCGGTCCAGTGCTGCTGGGAGGCCGTGTCGAGCAAGTCTAGGGATAGCTTCGTGCGGTTCGATAGGTCGGCCAGACGAACAGAGATCTCGGTCGCGCTCAAGCTCAGACTGAGAATCGCAAGCGCCACGTTCGGGATCGAAGGCATGGTCATCAGCCCCGAGACGTTCACCGTCGCGCCGCTCGAGACCCACAGGTTCGCACCAGAACGGAACGTCGTGTTCGTGTTGTAGAACTGCACCTCATTGCCCACGCGGAAGTTTGTGGGACCGTAAATGTTCTGCGTGCCGTTAAACGTCACACCATTGTCCACCTGCAAAGCATTGAACGCGTACACGCCGTTCAGCAAGTTCGTGAAGCTCGTGTTCACCAGAGCTTGTTGGTACTGCGTGTAGCTGAGACCGGACTGCACGGCCAAGATCGAGTTGGTGTACGTGCCGACGGTCGTGCTCAAGTTCGCCAGAGACACGTTCGTGGTCGAGACGGTTGTCGAGAGACTGTCCAAGCGCGTCGAGATCTGGGTCACACTCAAGCTCATGTTCGAAATCGCGTCCCAGTGCACCACACTAACCGTACTCAACTGGAACGACACGAACGACACGTCTGAGATCACCTGGTTCAGCGCGAGGCCGCCAAGGTTCGCCACCGTTGTCGACAGAGAGCTGATGTCCCACGTGTTTTGTGACACACGAGCCCACTGGACACTGCTTGTGTTTTCGAGCGAACCCACGCGACCCGAAAGGTCCGACACGGTTCCCGACAAGTTCGTGATATAGTCCCACTGCTGCGTCGATGCAGTCGTCGTGGCAAAGATTGTGTCCGAAATCGCTTCCCAATGCACAAGGGACGTGTTCGAGAGCGAAGTCGAGAGAGAGTCAACACGGCCCGACAAAGTAAACAGGTCGTCTGAAATCGACACGATCTTGTCCCAGTGTTGTGTCGAAGCCGTTGTGGTCACGAAATCAATGTTTGAGATCGCGTCCCAATGGACGATGGACGTGTTCGACAACGACGTCGAAAGATTGTCCACGCGAACCGAAAGGGTCGATACATCACCTGACAAGGCCGTCACGTAATCCCAATGCTGCGTCGACGCAGTCGTGGTAACAAAGCTCACGTGTGAAATGGCATCCCAGTGCACGATCGACGTGTTCGAGAGCGAGGTTGAAAGAGCGTCCACGCGGCCCGATAAGGTGTACGCATCGCCCGACAACTCCACGATCTTGTCCCAGTGTTGTGTCGACGCGGTCGTGGTAACGAAGCTCACGCGCGAGATCGCGTCCCAGTGTGCGATCGACGTGTTCGAGAGCGAGCTCGACAGAGCATCCACGCGGCCCGAAAGGGTGTACACGTCTCCTGACAACGCCACGATCTTGTCCCAGTGAGCTGTGGACATGGTTCCGACGTCTTGTGAGAGAGTGAGGTGACGTCCGCTCAGGTCGAGCAGCCTGGACGAGATCTCGCCGATCGAGACACCGGCGGTCGAGAGACGCCCTGACACGGACGTGATGTCGTTTGCATTCGTCGTGACGCGCGTCGAAAGGTCGCGGATCTCTACCGAGAAACCGTCCGTACCCTTGGCAACCCAGTTACCGCTGTTATTCAAGTCGAAGGTAGCCGCGAGCGGGTTGCCGCTCACGTTCGCGCGGATACCCACACTCAGTGGACTGCTGCCGCCGGTGTTCAGCGTGATCCACTGCTCCGAGACGGTCAGTGTTGTGGCGGAGATGGTCACGGACGTACCGCCAATAACGACCGTGTCGGACAGGGTACCCAAATAAATGGTCTGAGTTGCACCGGCCGCACCGGTTCCGATGTAAATGTTACCCGTCACGTTGTCACCGATGTGCAAGTCTGCGCCCGTGCGGTTGATCAGGAACTCGAGCTCGGAAATTCTGGAATTGGTCAAAATCGACGCGGCTGTCACGTAAGACAGTTGTTGTGAAAGGTACTGCGAAATTGTCGACACGGTCGCGGAGAGGTCGTTGAGCGTGACTTCGTTCGTGCTCACACGACCCGAAAGAGACGCGAGGTCTGCGTTCGTGCTGGAAAGACGTCCGGAGATCGCACTGATGAGAGACAAGTTGTTGCTGATGGCGCTCCAGTGAGTTGTGCTCACGGTGTAAAGGTTGGTCGACAATGTTGTAATGTCGGAACCTCCGAGTGTGTTCACGCGCGACGATAAGTCGTCGAGGCGAATCGAGATGGCACCAAGACTGGCCGTTGTGGAAACCGAGCGGGCGGACTCGATGCCCGAAAGTGTCCAGAGATTCGCGGACGTGTTGGCCGCGGACACGAACACGTTCGACACCCTCATGCTGATTTCGTTAATGGACGTTTCGTTTACCACAATCGCCGACCAGTGGGTGGTTGACGTTCCTGCGAGGGAGCTCGAGAGGTTTTGAGCATACGTACTCAGCGAATCCAGACGGGACGAGATTTGGGACGCAGACAGGCTCACGATCGCGAGGCTGTTGATGGTTGTATTGAAAGCACCCGACATGCTGACATTCACCGTCGAGCTCAGGGCCTGGAACGAGAGACACAGGTTGCTCACGGTTGTGCTGAGGGAGTCGAGTCTAGTCGAAATTTGGGTCGCGGAAGTTTGGAGAATGGCGACGAGGCCTGACACGGCGCTGACATTGTTCGAAACGTTCAGGGCGTAGGTGCTCAGGCTGTCGACCCTCGAACTGATTTGGGTCACCGACAGGCTCACATTCGATATCGCGTTCCACTGAGTTTGAGACGTCGCCCAGATGGCGCCGGACATGCTCACGTTTACGGTCGAGCTCAGAGCCTGGAACGAGAGACACAAGTTGCTCACGTTCGTGCTGAGCGAGTCGAGCCGGGATGAAATCTGAGTGGTTGATGTTTGAAGAACGGCGACCTGGCCAGAGACGGTGTTCAAGTTGCTCGACACGTTCTGAGCATACGTGCTCAGCGAATCGACTCTGGACGATATTTGCGTGGTTGACAGACTCGTGGTCGAGACCGCGTTCCATTGAGTTTGTGAGGTGGTAAGGAGCGAAGTTGACAAGGCGTCGACGCGTTGAGAAAGCGTGTAGAGACGGCCGGAGATTTCATTCGTGGACAGGATGTTTGTAGACAGACGGTTGGAGATTTCGGTCACGCTCAAACTGGTTTGGTTGACGCTGTTTTGGAGGATGGGCACGGCCGTGTTGTTCAAGAAGCCGATGGTGCCCTGCATGGCAATCACGCTGTTTGTGGTCGTGTTCAGAAGACTGCTCATCTGGTTCACACTGTTGAACACCGTGGCCATGCTTTGCACAGTCGACGTCATCGTCGTCCAAAGACTCTGTACGCTTGCATTCGATGCACCACCGCTGCTTAATGCGAGGTTCGCAACATAGGTTTGGAGAGAAAGAAGCTGAACGGACTGGCCTGAGTTGTTCGTGATTTGCAGATCGCCGCCCGACGTCACCGTCAGACTCAAACGGCTACTGAGGTAGAGGTCACGACCTCGTAAAGTCACGTTATTTGGGTTATAACTCATGAAATCAAGTTTTTGTTGGAACTTTTTTTTATTAATAAACCTCTGGAGATTTTTTATTTCGGATTGGCTGTTTTAATGTCTCACATATTTTTTATACACGTACGTACACGTCATACATTCGTTTCCATTTAGAATTCGTACCAAATTAGATCGCGGCCCGCACGGATTCGTTCGAGCAACTGAATCAGACCGCAGTTTTTCACAATTAAAATCTTCACCTTTTCTTTCGGAGCCTCGAACGACTCGACCGCGTTGATCAAATACTTTTGGTGTAAGAAACCTTCAATGATCCGATCGTTGTCCGTGTGGATCACGTACGCGGCCTTGTTGTGATTCTGAACGATCACCTTCGTGACCTCTCGTTCAAGCTCAGATGTGTACGTCGGGTTCACGAGCACCACGCGGCGCAAGCCGATCAGTTTTTGGACTTCCGGGTGGAACGTCTGCAAGCCGTTCAGTGTGTCGTTACACAGCTGCACCAAACGGCGGTCCTGGCGCAACTGTTCCGCCTTGGTGAAAATCTCGGATTCCCAACGTGACGCCACGGACTCCCATGTAAAGTTCTCGAGCACGAACGCGCGCATGGCTTCGCGGTCGAGGTCCGTGACGGCTTGTGCGGACTCCGTCTGGATCCACGCGAGCGCGCGCGTGTCCACCAAGCCACTCGAAGCATCGTTGGGGTGCGGATCCGGGCCGTACCCACCCGGCATCAAACGGTCCGGAGGCACCTCGTACAACCTCGGACGGCGCGCGGACGCGAAGCGTTCGGATTTCTCCAACCACGCAATGTACTTCTCGATCTTCTCCCCGACCGCTCCGACTTTTGTCACCAACGGGAAGCTGCCGTAATACATGGCTTTGGTGAGAGAAATGCAGTCCGTCTCGATAAACCTCGAAAAATAAAAGAAGAACTTGCCGTTCGCGTACAGACGCGCCACGTCCACCTCCGAAATCTTTTCCAGCACGTCCAGACGGTCCCCGAGCTTTGAAAACTTGTTCTTCCACTTACGCACGAGGTCCTCGGGCATGTCCGGGAACCCATACGCCCATGCTGACTTTACCGTGGTCGGCTTCTTCTTCGTACCGGCTGGCACGGTTTCCGCCAACTCTATAAGCGCGCTCATGCCGCGGTCGGGGCGAGAAGTATTGATAAACGTGTAATTTCGTGCCTCCGAACTCGGGGCGGGCTCAGATGCGTCCCCCAGCGTCGCCGGATTAAACCCGTTCGGGATCACAATGCATTTGGGGTGATGCTCCGCAGGGATGCACGTGTTCCTGTGGTACTCGGACTTCACCATGATGTAATCCACTGGATTCAGCGCGCCCGAAACGAAAATCTGGAGCTGGTCGTGCACGTCCAGACAGGTCTTGCCTGACTTGTGCGCGGGGTCCTTGAACCCGTCCAGCAGACCCGGATCGCGCCAGCAGATTGTCAGATCAGCTTCGTCCATCGCGTTCCAGAGTTCGTACGGCTTCCACCACACGCCCGTCTCTTCGTCCATGCGGCCGAACTTGCGCACGTCCGCAATCGAACCGGACCGCTCGATCAGTTCCTTCGACCAGGGGCTGAACACGACGACCTTTGCGCCCAGCTGGTTCACAAAGTAATTCGTAATGTGCTTCACGGCTTCCTCCGACCCGCCCCAGTTCGCGCACTTCTCGAATGCGCTCCAACACAACGGATTGGCCGTCGGGGGACACACGTACGCGACACGCATGCCCGACGTCGGACGGTCCTGCGGCCCGCGTGAAGAAGAAATGTGGTCGAAATGGTTCATGCGCAACTTCGCACGGCGAAACGTGCGGAACCGGTGCGCCTGCTCGACGCCCCACGCGGTCCGCGTGTAGATGTCGTGGATGCGCTCGGCGTCGTCCCCGACTGCACGGACCAAGTCTAAAAATACCTTGGCGGCACGTTCGTTCGGGTTGCGGTTCAAGAGCGATTCGTGCACTTCGTCCACGACCGCACGCTCCTCCGCGTCCATGTTCGTTTCCTTGAACGACGTTTTCTTGCCGTCCGGACCGAACTGCTCCGGATTTGCGTTGTACGTACGGCGCACGATCGTGTTATTGTCGTGTGTCAGCTGACAAATTACCCAGTTCGACGGAATGTTCATTGCCTTGTTCCAGCGGCCCAACATGAAATGGTGTCCTTCTGCGTTGCGAGCATCGTCCGGCCACTTGCGTTCCTCCCAGAATTCCCGGTAGTACGCAGTCGTTGACTCAGAAAACCCAGACGGCTTGTTCTGGTGGCACGGGTCGTACGCATTAAAGGCAGTGTCGGTCACAACGTCGTAACAGTTCACCTGCGTACAACCAACACACTGGATCCCCTCGGCCTTGTACATCTCCAACAGGGCCACACGGACACGCACGGACTCCTTGTGGTACAGGTCGTCGTCGTCCATGTGCACAACAATGTTCGATTTCTCAAAACCAAGTTCGCACATCAAGTTGCGCTTGCGCCCAAGGATGAACCGACCACCGTCCGGCGCGCGCGTGTACACGTACGAAACCTTGCCGCGGAACTCAGGCTTAAAGTCTTCAATCTTCGCAGCGAGGACAGGGTCGGCGTCACCGTCATCCACGATGATCCAATGGATTTTGTCGTGCGGGTACGACTGTTTTAAAATGTTGTGTCGCATCAGAGGCCACAAGTGTCCGCGATTACCCGTGGGGCAGATCACTGACACCGTCGGCAGATTCGCCAAAACGGTATTGTCAAACTGGAGCGAGTGCGTGTTCGGTCCAGTTTGTGTTACGGGTACATCCCGTACGGAGATGCTCGGACGAAACGATGGTTGTGCCATAATGAATCAAGTGATTCCTTTTTATTTTTTTGGATGCAAAATCTACGAACAAGTTTGTACGCAATTTTTTTTAGCGACGCCGACCGAACCCGAACAAAGGCGAGTTCAGTCTACGGCCGAACTGCTGAGTGCCCATCATCGGATTCATAACTGCACCCATCGGCGACGACATGTTCATGTTCACCATGCCACCCATCGGGGCAGCGACCATCTTGCCGTCCGCAGCTCCTGTCACCAAACGCCCCATAGGGGTAAACGCGAGAGCCGAGAACCCCAGCCACAAAATCAACATGATGCCCAGCATCCAAGAAGTAAATGTATAAGCCGTCCCCTTGTCTTTGTTCTCCTTCTTCATGTCCGATAACATCATGGCACACATGGTCCACACCAACAGCGTGACCAAACTCAGGAACCCTGTAATGAAACCGGCCGTCAAACCCATCGAGTTCATAGTTCCAATGTAGAACAAAATTGTACCAAGACCCAGCACGTAACCCACAAAGGATGTGTAGTTCAAACGAGACACGCGCGAGTCCGTCTTGGATTCATTGTAAAAGTTCAGGCCGACCATGCCGACCAAAAACACAAAGAACGACGTCACCAACAAAAAACCGTTAATCACCTTGCTCGGCATTTTTATCAAACTTTTTTTCTTACAAACACGAAAATATTTTCATGCGTCATCTCCTTCTTCCTCTTGCTTTTTACGCAGACGCTCTTTCGCAACTTCGAAAGCGCCCTCAGAAGGACGCAAGTCGGGTTTCAGATACCGCTGGCCCAACTGCTTACCGATTTCCGACGTGCGTTCAAAAATTTCTTCCGCTGAAGCCGTTCCGAGCTCCTGCATCTGTTTTGCCAACAATATGTCACGCGCCACCACCGCTTGAAAATCTCGACTGAGAGCTAAAATGGTTAGTTTCGGGTACCGCTCGGCAAGGTGAGTGTCTTCTGCACGGACCGCGCGGGCCACGTGTGTCCGGATCGCGAACTCGTACGCTTCCAAAAAACGCCCTTGTAATTGTGACATGATTTTTGTTTTATTAGGCTCAGAGACACATAAATCAAAAACGTACGTAAACGAATGTTTGTTCTTTATTACATCCACGAACATACAAACGAAATCCCCGAACAAGTGTGGTGGGACGACGAGCTCGAAGAGTTCTGCACGAACGACAAGGACTTGTTCGAATATCAATTTCAAATCGGCGGGTGGACCAAACGATTTCACAACCAATGGCTCGCGCAAGTTGGCTTTGGCTCCGAAGGAGAACGCGTTATCCTCCAACGCAAAAACGGACAGCGTCTCCATGTATATCTTACCGAGCTTGTGCACGAGGACGACGAAGCGCAGTTCTGGAAGTTCGAACGGGTCCGTTCGAAAGACTTTTACAAGTCGCCGCCCCCAGCGCCGGCAGATCCTTCTTCTTCCGTCGACCTCGGAGCGCTCTCACTGGAAGACGTCGTCGACTCTGCTGCAGCTGCGCGAAGTTGACGGGCACGTTCGAGCGCCGAAAACTCTTTTGCTGACTTCACGAGTGTGTTCTTGCGCTCGTCGAACAAAATCTGCGCCTTGCGCTGTTCCGCGCGGTAATTCGAAATCATCTCGTTCAGAGCCTCGTCCGATGCCTGCTTATTCGTCATGACGAAATTCAATTGTTCGCGCGTGACCGGGAACGGCGTCACTTTACCAATCTCGATCACCAAAATGCCAAAAATAGGTTTGCCGTACAGCTCCGTATGGTAATCACGAATCTGGGTCGCGGCAGCGACGGCTTCCTCATTCGAGCAGTACGCGCCATAGATCTTAAAGCCGTACGTGCCGTTCGGACACTGCTGGCCGAATGCGGGAGTGAGAAAGGTAACGACCGCGTGTGTGTGCTCGGCCTCGGTCGTCGAACCGTCCGGCTGGCGCATCAACCCGATCGAGACAATCTCTTCCTTTGCCAGATTGATCTCGGGGATGTTCGTGGCCGCAATGTCGCGCACGGCCCGCGCGTGGGCGTCTGCGCGCATCTCTTCAGTCTCGACATAGGTGTCGACAGTGACGGGCGGTTGTTGTGTGGACATGTTTTTTGGTTTATCTTGCGACAAAAAGGTTTAACATGATTTTTCTTTCGTTGTGTCAGTATTTTAAAAATAAACAAAATGGCACACATGATACGTTTACGAAACGAGGACCCGGAAGGACCAACCACGTGGTGGGCACGTAACATTATGAGAATCCAGAGAGAAAACCCAAACTACTGCGCAGAAAAATACGCAGTCTTTCGTACTCAACGGTGCAGAGACGGAGAGCAGGAAGAAATTCTTCAGATCCCCCATCCCACGCGCGGGTACATGGTGCAAGATGTTTGCAAGCGGTGTCTGCAACACCACGGACGAGGAAGTATGCGCCGCGGACGGGAAGACTCGGACGACGACGACGACGAGGACGAACCGGAACCCGCATTCGCGAACAGAAGGCAACGTGCACTCCCTGCGGCCGAAACGGGCATCGATCGTGCGTTTGTCCAACAGGCACAGGCAGCCATGCATCGTGAGGAGGATCCGCGCGCTGCACTACGCGCGGCACGTCTTGCGGCCATCGAGCGGAGAGTCGCACAACCGGCCGCCGCGCCCGCACAAGCACCGCCGCACCCGCCCGTTGGAGTTAACGCTCGTGCACTCATCGCACAAGCGCGTTTGGAAGCGCTGCAACGCCGTCAGGCTGCTCCTGTACCTGCACCCGCTCCCGCTCCTGCACCTGCTCCCGTTATTCCTGTCATCGAACAAGCCAGACGGCGCTCGCTGCTCGAGCAACGTGAGGCAAGAAGAGACCGCGCGCGTCGCCAACTGTCCGGGCGTGAAGAACGCCTGAGTAGTAAATACAAAAAGACACGTTTTGGTGGTATGGTGATGTTCTCAAACAATCAAAAGGCTCCGAAAGCAACGGTCACGACCAAGAAAAACAAGAAATCCAAAAAGAAGAAAAACCACTAAATTGAAGGAATAAACTTGTAACCTTTCTCCGCACAACAACGCTTCCAGATCTCGTCCTGGAAGTGCACACGATCCACACCCTTTAATATGTCGAACACGGGCACCAACTGGTCCTGGCCCAAAAGCTCACAGAATTTGCGCAAAATGAACGAGTAGTTGAAGAAATGCGTACGGCCCGGGGGTACGTGCTTGCTAAATGGCTTTTGGATCTCATGGAACATTTCGTAGAACTTTTGTTCCAGGGCCTTGCTGATTTTCGGCGGACGGATCTTGCACACGGCGTACAAAATCGAAAAGACACGTTCGGAATACTTGTTCATGTTTTTGTCTCGCTTCAACCAGTCCTTGATGCGTTTCCGCGTGATCATCGCACGATTCGTGATGCGCTCTTTTATGATTTGACGCTTGATAAAACGGAACACCTTTCGGTCAATCGTCGGGATGTTCTCGACAGCCTTGATAATCTGGTTGAGACATTCTCGGAAGTGGTTCACGCGGTCGTACTCGAACTGCATCGTGTACTGAAGAGTCTCGGCTGCTTCTCCCGTCTCCTTGTGGAATGGAAGGGCGTGGCCGCACTTCATACAGACACTAAAGGCCTCGAACTCATCGCACACGCGAACCTCGTCGCACCTCGAACAAATATACAAGTCAGACGAAGACTCGTTCGTCGCCGCCGTCGAGGCTGTAGAAGAAGACGGAGAAGAAGAAGAAACGACGGGGCGGTAAATCACTCCCATGCGTCGAAAGAGCTCTTCCGTCTCGTCTAAACTAAGTTGGTCCACGCGGTCTATCAATGACTGACACTTGTTGTCGAACAGATCAACCTTGCTCGACTTGAGCTGCATTTCGTATCCCTCCATTTCCAAGCGGATACTCACGCAACGGTTGGGGCAGTGTTCGTTTGCAAAAGCAAGCTCGTTTTGCAAACGATGGATGTTCGCACGGATTTCGGTCTGTTCGTGCGCCCACGATTTGACCGTTTCTTCTCGTGCAGCATGATAAATCTGACGGATCTGTGCAGGGTTCATTAAATATTTATCAGCGCAGGCGCTTTTTAAAAATTACTCTCCGCAATTTCTTAAATTGAAAAAAAAGATGTCCTTCGAAGAAGCTGTGTCCGCACAATTGAAACGCGTTTTCTTCCAAGAATCTGTCTACCAACCCGAGTTGTACCAGATTGCCCTCGATCCTCGCAATATCCGGTACGTGTACGACACTGTCGTCTCACGCATCGGCAAGTCCATCGCATTCGATGACTTTCTCGGAGTCTCAACAGAGGTGCTTGGAGGATACCTGCGCGACCCGTACCGCTCAGACAGTCTCATGGAAGCCGTGTCGTCTCTCAACCAAGTTTGGATCGACATGTTTCTCAAACGGTTCGCGAGCGAACAGAACGGAGCTGCCGCGTATTACCGAAAGGCAGCCGCGCAAAATTTTGTGCAGAACCCGTCCGAGTTCCAAGCACCCATTGCATCCTCCATCCATGGACACAAAATCCTCGTGCAGTCTGTTGGGTTCGGGTCAACATACGAAAACGGAGCGCTCGAGTCTGAACGCATTCGGAACAAGTACGCATCGGGCACGCTCGAAAAAATGTTTCAGTAAAGATTTTAAAAGATGATCGCCACGCAACATTGTGTGATTGCGTCGGAAAAGGAACTGCCTGACTTGAAATTATGTGTCTCCATCGGCAAAATCAGCCGCATCCAAGACGGCTACCTCGTGCACACACACGCGCAGCCGTGCAACAAGTATGAGGGCGTGCACTTTGTCGTCGCGAACTGTAAACTGCGCCGTTGCACAGGTACAACTTCGTTCGAACTCCTGGGCGAACCGTGTGTCCGATTTCTTCAGACGTGGAACGATACCATCCATCGCCAAGTTTGCACAGATAACAAAATCGACTTCTTTACCAACCCACGTTCCGCCTTTCGTGTCCACACAAAACGCACGAAATGGTTTCAATATGAAGACAGGCGGTACACACCAACCTCGCCGTCCGCGATCCATACAGAGGCAAACGGTTTTGCCGTGATTATGACACGAGGAGTGTGGTTTCATGCTTCGAAACGAAACGTACATACAACATGGCATCTCGTAGAATGGATTTCTGTATGAAAAAAGCTCATGGCGAAAAAAAAATATTTCTCACAGGCAAATAAAAAAACACAACTTTAAAAAAATGGAAGCTTACATGCGTATGCTGCACAATGCGCAGTTCGGCAAGCCGAAGAACCTCAAGCGCCGGTCGCATGCCGTGCGCCGTCGTTCTTCGTTCGGCAGCCACACAAACGCTCTTCACAAGGCCAGCAAGGCTTTACTCTCGTCGCTGTACACCAGCAACAGCTACAGCCGCTTCGGTCACGGCAACGCCATCACTCTCAACCAGATGATGGGCCCCGCTTCGCACTTCGGCAAGCGCCGTAGCCGCTTCGGTCACGGCAACGCTATCACTCTCAACCAGATGATGGGCCCCGCCTCGCATTTCGGCAAGCGCCGCAGCCGCTTTGGTCACGGCAACGCCATCACTCTTCAGCAGATGATGGGCCCCGCCTCGCATTTCGGCAGCTCGTCGGATGATGCTGAGGTTAGTCTCCACACCAGCACCATGGATTTGCTGTTCGGCAAGTCGCACAGGAAGATGTCTCTCCACAACTCATTCGGCAAGCGCCGTCGTCGTCACTCGGCCTCGTTCGGTAAGAAGAAGGGCAGTAAGAAGGCTAAGCGTCACTCGGCTTCCTTCGGCAAGCGCCGCCGTCGCCGCTCTTCCTCGTTCGGTAAGAAGGCTCGTAAGAGCCGTAAGCGTCACTCCGCCTCGTTCGG
>JACCDO011216525.1_pt1 | contig 12350 bp, 23 predicted proteins | sample 7446101 | NCBI WGS metagenome assembly JACCDO01 (sample SAMN15323440, study PRJNA562643) | freshwater metagenome | isolation source: river surface water | place: USA:Blue River Watershed | collected 2017-08-16 | reverse complement strand
GGACTGCATCGGGGAGGTATTGCTTGAAAAGACAGGGGGGGTAGCCGCTCGTGCTAAAAAAACCCCATCATTGAGCGCACCCTTGCGTAGGTTGCATGACTTACATAACACACGAAGGTTATCAAGGTCATGACCACCGCCTGCCTTGCGTGGTATCACATGGTCGATGTGCATCTCACCCTCATCTGTGCCACAGATCTGGCATACACGACCATCACGCTTAAACACACGCTCACGCTGTTCTCTATAGCGTCTACTGTTTAGCTTATCTAATGCCAATTGTATTTTCTCCAATGATCCAGTGCTATGCATGGCTCACCATAACGATGCCCTATGTAATCTAATCCCCATTGTATCTGAGTATAACCATCTTGGTCTTTAAGCCATTCACTCTTTCCTTGAGGAATACCATAATGAGATCCATTAACAGCTTTAGGATTCCAAGCAGATTCTTTTCCATAGAGTATTGATAAGCATCTGTATTGCTCTAAGTTATTATCTAATGAGATTAATGCATACTGCTTATAGCTTATGTATTGCATTGGTTTAGATCCACCTGCTTCAGGCATGAAGCATAGAGCTATCCCAATAGCTACTAGCACCCCGCGAGCTACGCGCTTAATGCGCTCGCGGTGAGCCTTTGAGAGGCTCTGCTCTGATAGCGTACTGACCATGTCAAGCACCTCGCTTAATCTTGGGCGTGTCGCCCTAATTATGTACCCTGTGGATAACTTCTGTGGATAACTGTTGTCCTATGTAATGAGTGTAAGCAGGTGGAATAGACTCTACTAATTCAGACCAAATCATCCAATCAATGCCCATTGCTTCATTAGCCTCAGCCATTGTCTTAGCTGTGTGACCACCATTGGGAATCTCATCACGCATTGAGCCATAGATACCTACAGGCTTACCCTGTTGCTTATGATGGCAATCAGTACCCTTCAGAGGCACATTAGACTCGAATAGACGGTGTCTGCGTACCTTTAGACCAAATGCGCTGCCGCACACCTGTATAGGGCTTATAAGCGGTGATTGAGGCACATTCTCAATGATGTAAGGCTTACCTGAAGCAATTAAAGCCTCACGCACCTCTGGGATCATGTCTATCTTGGTCGTGGACTTGCCCTGTGCATTGCGTAAGTGCTTAGTTGCTGAATGTGTCTGGCATGGTGGACTAGCAGCGATAACATCGAACTGTGACAGGAACTCAGTATTGAGATAATCACGCACATCGCCACGAATGTATGTAAATGGGTAACGCTTGCCATGCTTGACATCTATGCCAGTGACCTCAAAGCCAGCCCTTGCATAACCAGCACTAGCCCCACCTGCACCACAGAATAGATCTAAGAGCGTTGGTTTCTGCTCTGGATAATGCGCTTTAGTTATGTATTCTTTCAATCCTTGCCCCATCCTGTTCCCTTAAAGTGTATTGGGTTAGCTGCAATTACCTTTGTCATAGGCTCATTACAGTATGTGCATGGGATTACTGGTCTATCGTGCCATCCGTGGGTAATCTCTTGACTGAGATCACATTCTCTGCATGTGTAGTCGTAGGCTGGCATGTTAGACACTTCCTTATCATGTAAGACCCACAGGCTTGGCATCGGTCAATGTCTGCCTCTGTGGGTTCGCTAGTAAGATGACCATACTTTAATGTGAGTAGCGGCAAGAGATCCTCAAGACGGATGATGGCGGCATACTCACGCGCATCTTCACCTTGTCCGTTGAGTCTAATAACTCCAAAGCCTAATTCCCCCGAAATGGCTGTACGAGCTTTCAATTGTCTTAGATACGCCAAAGGTTGAAACCCAGCACGAGCTTTAACCTCTACATCGAACGGAACATTGACAATGTCCTTGCCGCTACCTCTCCCAACCGTTGCACCACTCCACACAGTCGATAGGTACTGTGCAACTACGCGTTCGGTTCGGAAGCCTCTGTGCTTTCTTGCTTGACTAGCCATTGATCTCTTTCTCAATAGCTCTCACGGTGGCGCACGGATAGTCCTTCATCTCACAAGTCAGGCACAATCCATAATCGTCCGTATGCAATTCGACAACCGCACGAAGCGCATTGACAAACTGCACTAAAGTCTTTACATCACCGAAGCCATTTGATAGACCGATGTTGAAATCATCCATCTTGGCAATAATCTCATCGTGGCTCATCCGTTCACCGCGTGACACTTACGGCACTGCCATGCGCCTACTACTGGCTGATCATCCTTGAACTTGATCTCTGCAATGATGTCGTGTGCCTCGGTAGGCTCGTTACACATCTGGCAGTTAATCGTGTCGAATAGTGGCACATCTTCCAAGTTAGTCCATGCACCTGTTGTCTCATCAAAGTATTCCACAAATCCCATTATGCCCACGCTTTCTGAGGTGCGAATTTGCCATCCGATCCGAGTGTGTACCACTTGGTAGGACATCTATGAGCAGATGAGATGGCTGAGTTACAGAAGTAACCACCCCAAGCCTTCCCATTCTTCTCGCCCTCTTTCCACTGCATGTGTCCATGCTCGCATGATGGAGCCTCTACTGCTTCAGGTGTACCCATTACAGCTGCGATGTTCTCCATAGCCTTCTCAAGGGTTACAGGCGCATCGACTAGCTTGTTGTATTGACCCACAGGAGTAGTCCAGTAATCCTGATCTTCTGCCTTGACCTCTTGAACTGCTGGCTTGGCTGGCTTAGCAGCTACGACCTTGGTCATCTCTTCGCGGCTTGGTCTCTTGCCTTTAGGCGCATAACCTGCATTTGCAAGTGCTCTGCCGATCGCTGAAGTCTCGCAATTCTCCAATGCTGAAGTCTGATTAACACCACGCTGAGACACTGTTTCCTCAGCGTACCCTGTTGCCCACGCAACGCCATCGCTAGCATCTTTAAATAAATAAGCCTTAACAATGTATCTAGTTGCCTCGACCACTTCAAGCTCTGTTGCAATGCGGAATGATGGATAGTCCTTAATAAACTTTTCAAGTCTCACCTCGACTGGTTCGTAATCGGCTAAATTAAACATAAAGCTCATTCTCCTCTGTTGCTAGTTCCCCTGCGATGCTGGCGTATGCGGCCATGTCGAGCCAGTTATCAACGAGTTGTGCTGATTGATTAGTCCTTGCAAGTTTAACCAAGACCATGATCCCTGCCACTTGATAGTCGTGTATTGGTGTTTGTAAGTATGCTGAGAGGAGCATTGCGGTGTGTTGCATGTTATCCGCAGGGTGACCGTATGAAAGCCCACGCTGAGAGATCGTGTCGGTTGCTGTGAGCAAGATTTCACTGGCTTTCATTCCTGCCCCTTGATGCTACGCCCACGATGGTATCCATCTCTTACGCCCTTGTCATAGCTTCTGCGCTGGACATCAAAGATTGCGACTGAAAAGCCCACAATCATAAGGATGATGCAGATAAGAAGCAGCTTGTCTGTGTTTGCCATTCTTAGCCCTATCTGTTCGGGAGTTTCCCTCACAGACTTAGTGTCGCATAGATGACAGACTAATCAAGCACATTCTGATAACGAAATGATAACGATTATCTTGGTCGTCCGTATGACTTTCCAGCAACTATGAATGTGCCATCTTTCTCAATGTTAATAAGATCGACCTGAACCTTAGCCTTGTTCACATAGATAATAGCGAAGGCTTGCTGCCAGTTAGCCACGCCCTTGGTGTATGCAGCTTGCTTAAAGTCCATGAGATTGCCTACCTCAACACCATGCAGAACACGCCCTATACGCCCCCCAGAAGCCTCTGAGAAGGCTGATCTGCCCGCTCTGTGAGTATGTCCTGAGATGACATTCTTTCCATGCCTACGAGCCGCCTCAAGGGCTGATAAGCCCCCCTGTGGCTTGATGGGTGTGTGATCTCCATGGACTGCAATCCAGTTAGGCGCAATCGGCATTGGGTTCTTATGAAAGGTTATGCCTAGCTCATCGAACTTCATGAACTTCTCAAAGCGTAGCTCTGGCAATGCACCGAAAGCTGGAACTTTAGCCATGATGATGTTATAGAGGCGGTCTGTGTGATTGCTACGGATGCAATCGGTAACGCCTAGCTCCCACAATAGATCTACAGCCTCATTGCGGTCATCGTCTAGGGTCTGGGCGTAACTGCCCATGCGACCCTCTTCCCACTTGCTAATCTGTGGAAGATCGATCTCATCGCCAATGGTTACTACTTGGTCTGGCTTAAACTTTTTGATAAAGCTTGCAAGGTTACGGGTTGCAACCCTGTCATGGTATGGGACTTGTAAGTCCGAGACTACGACTATTCGCTTAATCGTCATCCTCATCTTCGTAGTTGCCGAACTTCTCTGGATCGACAGGATCAGGCAAGATCCAATGCGGATAGGCTTGAGGCTCGGTAATCATGAACATAGCGATGTCTTCCTTAAAGCCAGCCTTCTTAAGGCTTTGGAAATACTCAAAGAGCCCAATGCAATAAGCATCGAGCTTGGAGTAACCCTGATCTTCTAGTGCCTTGGTCGCTTTTCTTGCCATGGTTTTATTATCGCTCTAAGAGGATGTTATAGATCTCATCGACACGCGCATGAAGTCGCTTGATCTCTGCTAGTAGATGAGTGATGACAAAGCCTGACAAGCCGCCTAGCGTTACAAGCGTGGCGATGTAGAGCTGAAAGAAATCAGTCTGACTCACTTCTTATCTACCTCGTCAATAGCTGCCTCTAGTGCATCGACAATAATGTCTGCTGCTGACTTACGAGCGCGGTAAGACTTAATTGCTGTGCGTAGTGCTGGAAGAATTGCAACACCTGCAACGCCAGCGATGATGAGAAATAGATTATCCATTAGATGCTCCTAACAGAGGTACTTGAAAAAAAGCACCATCATTGTCAGCTTCCTTCTTAAAGCTAACATGCATGTGCTTAGTGTGCTTGTTCGCCCCTGTGTACTTGCGCCATTTCCAGTTGAGGATGGGTGAGCAGATCTGCCCATCGAAAATGATGTAAGCAATACGCTTGTCTGTTTTTCCCTTGGATAGGGTACGAAGCTGATCAGCAAGATCTCCCATGACATCTGGCTTTCCGACTTTGTGTAGGTCTTTGTCCACATCAATGGCGCGTACCCAACCTTGCCCATCTGGATTATGATCTGACTTGCGAGCAGCGTGTCGGGTATCACCGATCCAACCATCCGATGTGCGGTCACGATCTGGGAACGAGTCATCTATCTGCTCTCGTAATTGGACAGCAGCCTTAGAGAGTTTTACCTTCATCCAAGTAAGAGCTTCGCTTCATCCTCGGTAATGCCTAGCTTAGCAAGTAGGTCTGCCTTCTCAGCAGCCTTTGCCGCCTTGTCTGCTTCCTCTGCTGCTTTAGCTTCAGCGAACGCCTGAGCATCTGCTTCGCGCTGTGCTACTTCTTCTGCGGTTAGCTCTACCTCTAAGGTTTCGCCAGTTTCGCAATTAACGATGATCTTTGTATCTGCCATTGGTTTCTCCTTATGAGTTCTTGATGCCGTATAAAACTGCTGTGCTGTACTGCGAGAACGAAGTTGCGCTATCCCCAGGGGCTAGGCTTATGCTTGTAATTGCAGAAGTGTTGCTCCATAGACCAGCAAATAACAAAGAGTTTGCCTCTGTTGCGTTGTTTTCCACAACGCTATCTATGGATACAGACTTATTAGTAGAACCTGCATAATTAGGGATGTAGATGTCTGAACTAGCAAATGTGCTAGATGTAGCACCTGATCCATCTGCATAGAATTGTAGGTAGGAAGTTGCTCCACCTGCTGTTCCAGAAAATGCCGCGCTTCCTGTTCCGTAAAGCTCGCGCTGTGAGTAACTAGATGATGATGAGTTAAACTTCAGAGTTGGATAACCTGTCACAGTTGATCGATTGTTTCTAAGGCTCACCTTCACCACTAGATCCGTATAAGTGCTAGGGATAGAAGTAAAGTCAATACTACTAGCCCCACCTGCTCCGACTGTAACGGATGCAATCTTGATAAATGTATCAGGCACTTTTCACCCCGTATAATGTAAATGTAGAGCCAGACTTTAGATTTATGCCTGTTGAGTTGTAAATACTTAAAGCGTTAATAGCAGAGGTCGAACGCCATAAGCCCACAACAGCAGTTGTGTAGGCTGGAGTATTCCAGCGGTTTAGCACAGTCTTATAAGTCGTGCTGTTGCTGTAATTCATTACATGGATAATTGAGTTGTTATTAAGGTTGCCCTGTAGGAAGCCTAAGTCCAAAGATGTTTGGCTTGTAAAGCGGTCGCTTGTTGCAGTGCTGCCATCACCATAAAGGCGAGTTACAGAATAGTTAGAGCCTGTGTCAGAGTTAAAGCGGATCTGCATAGCACCTTGTGATGCTAAACCGCCACCAACTACCATAATCAAATCTGTGTAAGATCCTGAAATGCTGCTAAAGCTAACTGTTGCAGTGTCACTACCCAATGTAGTAGTAGCAATCGGAGTGTAAGTAGATGGCATGTTATCCCTTTATTCCGTATAGGGCGAAGGATGAGTATTGTGCAAAGTTAAAACCAGCACCAATCTTAAAAGTAATGGAATTAACTGCAGCGGTATTACGCCAAGCTCCAGAAACCAACCAAACCGTACCGCTGCCGTTCATGTCTAATCCCGATAAAGACCTAGCAGTTGTGTACTTGTTAGTATCTTTATAATCTAAAACATCAACAATTGTTGCCGCATAACTTGTTGATGTTTGACTAAGAATGTCTGTGTAAATGTATGTTGAGTTGACTTCCCCAGCAGATGATGCACTTGCACCATTTCCAAGCAAATAATGAGTTGAATAATTGCCTGCACTATCAGAATTGAATGTCATAACTGTATTACTTGATAGACTGGAGTTTCTGGCTATGTATCTAATCTGCAAATGTTGATAAGTGGACGGAATACTGCTGAAAGTTATGGTAGATGACCCGCCTGCGCCAACAGTCACAGTAGCGATAGACTCATAGTCTCCGCCCGCTGCCGCGCCCCCAGAGGATGCAATGATCCCCGCTAATGTGTTAAGCATTAGGCAATCGCACCTACAACGATCCATGAGTTAGCAGCGATCTTAATGCACGCTGCTGACTTGTAACGAGCAAGCACTGGTGAACCTGCTGCTGCTCCCGCGCTAGAAACTGTAGTTGTCGCTGGAGTAGTTGCAGTGATAGTTGTAACTCCCGCGCCCTTCATGTAGACAAGCAAGGTTGTGCCTGTAGGAAATGCGTAAGTCGCATCTGTTGGAATGTAAAAAGTATTGGCTGAAGCATTGTCCATTGTCACAATAGCATTTAGTCCATCTGCTTTAACTGCTGTGTATGTAGTGCCAGTCTGGGCATTGACTGTAAGACCAGCGAAGGATGCATCAACTGAGTCGCCTAGTGTCTCGATGGCAGTTGCGCCATTCTTGACAAGGTCAGATGAGGTTGGAACAGTCCAACCGAAGTTAGGTGTTGTAGTTGCCATTAGGTTAGTGCTCCAGTCGCGTTAGTCCAAGTAAGTGTACCATTTACGCCAGTCCAGATAAGTGAGGCTGGCAATACTGTTTCCCATTGTGTAGTCGATAGTGAGAAGTCTGTTGCTGAGATGTAAAGGGTGATCTCAGTAAAGCTCGGAGTTGCCCGAAGTGCGACATTCTCGACAAAGCCATCAAAGGCACCATCGAGCAAGTTGCTAGGTAGGTTAGTGATCAGAACAGGCTCGCCAAAGAAGATGCCGATAAGGTCATCACGCATGGCATCTGACATGTCTGGGTTGTCAAGTCTAAAGGTAATTGCACCTAATGACCCGCGTGGGTTCTTACGAAGATTAAGTTCTCTAGAGCCGATGTCGGTGATGTCACCAAGGTTTTTGATGTTAGAGTCGAACGACCGCTCAAAGAGTCCGTATGAGGCTATAGAGTCGCTGTCAGAGGTACTGTAGGTGCTGGCGTATCCTGTGCCGTACTTGTAAATAAGGCTGTTACGGATGCGAGCAATCTGAGTTGTTGAGCTGATAGAGGATGGTGTTGCATACGCGCCATCAAGGTTAGTGAAGCCATTTGCTGCGAGATAGTTAGATCTGTTGTCGGCATCGGCATAGGATACAAAGCCTGTGGGAGTCTCAAAGATTTGTCCTAACGCGCTAGAGGCGATCTGATCTACAAGGGTTTGACTTTTAGCCGTAGCACTAGCTGCAAGGCTTACCATTGTGTAGAAGCCAGAATCGACCTCACCAATGTAAGTCTCTGCATCTGCCCATGTAACTGTTGCTGGGTAGGTTGCCCATGTAACTGTAGGCGTTACCTCTGCCCATGACAGATTAAGAGCTGCACCTAGGATGGCTGCGATCTGTGCGCCATCTAAACCTTCTGCAAGGGCTGTGTTATAAACAGCCTTAGTCAGTTTAGCAAGTGAGCCAATGCCTAAGATTGTGCCTGTGGTGATGTAGCCAGTCTCTTCAGGGCTTCTGACCCCAATGTTAAAGTCTGACACTTCTCCACCAAAGACAGGGATGTAATCACCATCTGAATCTTTAAGCTCTAAAAGGATTGGCTCTGTGACATTGATGGTAAAAGGTGAGTTATCTGTGTTGATGATCTCTACTCGGCAGTAACCCGCTGTGCATTGTCTGTCGATGTCTAAGCGACCAGAGGCATAGGAAACAGAGGTGACTGTTGTATAAACATCATCCCCTACTGTTACTCGCCACTCTGGTAGCCATGTCATGCGATTGTGTAGCCTCTCAAAGTGCCTCGGCTGACTGCTTCTTGTACGACTTGATCGATGGCTTCTGCAATAGCGTTAGGATCTCCGATGCCAGTATTGACAGTCACAGAGAAGTTATACTCTCGACCATTAGGGCTGATGCCTGAGATCATGCCTGTATCAGGTGTGAACTCTTTAAGGTTAGGCAAAATCTGTGTAACCACTCCGCCAAGGGCTGCGACATTGGCATTGGTCTCAGCGATACTCGTACCACCGCTAGGGAAAGGAAAGATTGTGGCTCCGCCTGTTGAGCCTGTTGCCCCTGTTGAAGCAGTTGCCGATGTTGAGCCTGAAGGCTTAGTACCCTGAAGGCGTAGCAATTCCATCATCTTAGCAATAGCGGCATCTAGGTTAGCCAGATTGATTAGATCCTTTGGCTTGAGGCTATCAAGGATAGATTTAATGTCTGAAAGTTTTACATTCTGCCCAGAGAGTGCGCCAAGGATCTTCAGGTCTGCATTAAGTTTCTCTGTTGCCTTAATGATTGACTGTTCATCCTTAGAAGCAATTGCATCCTCTAACTCAAGGATTGACTTCTTAACATTAAGGCGTGCTGTGTCATTGGCGATCTGCATTACTTGAGCAGAAGATGTTGCTTTGCCTAACTGCTCAGCCTGAGATGTAAGAGCTGCTGCAATCTGGATCTTGTCCATGTCAAAGACTTCTGAACCCTTGTTGAGCGCAAGGTTAGCCTTATCAATTGCTGCTCCAAGTCGCTTATCTTTGAGTATCTTTGCTTGGTTAGTCGCTTGAACGCCTGTAAGTTTAGCCAAGGCTGTTGCGTTCTTCTTAGCAATAGCATCTGCACGCTGAGTATCCTGTGAGGATACAGTCATCGAGATGTTGCCGAATCCCTTGCCATCGCCGAACAATCCGCCAGATGGAGCGAATAGCTTGAAGTCAAAGATTGACTTAGTGATCTTGATGAACTCACCCGCTTCGCGAGTGAAATTAGCAATTGACTGTGCAACCCTGTCGATCTTCTTAATTAGATCATCCGTAGAGGTAGAGTTAGATGCTGTGACTAATGCATCGACTAGACCTTTGCCAATAGTCTCTTTGGCGTTGTTTCCAGCAACAGTTAATTTAGCAAGTGAACCTGCGTAAGTATCAGCTGCCGCTGTTGCCTGACCTGCGAAGAGAGTTGCTAGGCGTGCCTGTATTTCCTCGAATGAAGAGGATGTAAGCTCTGCCTTTGATAGTCCAACACCTAAGCGACCAAGTGCCTGAGTTTGTCCAAGGTATGCCTTCTGAAGGCTCTGTGAAACTTGAGTGACTGATTTGCCAGTACCAGCGGAAATGTCCAGAGCAAGTGCGAGCAATTCCTGAGACTTAGTAACATCGCCTGTGGCACGCAATAAGCGATCCATAGCAGGGCGCAACTCATCATCCAGCACGCCTGTCTGCATTTCAAGGCGAGAGATAAAGCCATTAACTGTGCCGATGTTGGAGCCGTAAGCAAGTCCTAAATTCTTGAGAGTAGTGCCTAATGCCTTGGCTGCCTTGTCATCTTCTGCGAACGCCTTAACAGATGACTTGGCAAAAGCCATTACTTTCTGCGCGCTATAAACAGCAAGCAGACCTTTAGCCAGACCCTTGACATTCTTGGTGAGTTTGTCTGTTGAAGTCTGTGCTTCCTTAAATGCTTTTTTACCTGTGAACTCCGCGGCAATGTTGATTGCTACATTACTCATGCTGCTCTCCTAACATCTACCATGGCGGTTCTACGATTGAACTTAGCCGTTGTCTGTTCAATAGCCTTAAACACAGAAGCATTGGCTTTACCTTGAGTGTTTGCCCACGCTCTAAAGATTAGGCGACCCATCATACGCCCATCACCTTTGCGAGATGGTCCATACAGCTGACCAAGGTTAGAGATAAACTGATTACCTGCATAAGGATTAACTGAACGAGACACACCCTTAGATGATCCACCTGCCTTAGCACCCACCCAGTTTTGCCCTTGACCATTCTTACGACCAGCAGTCTCATAGATCGCACCGATCATAGACTTATTTTGGATACGCACATTGTTCACGAACCCAGCGCGGTTAGGCTTAGAAGGTGTTGTCTTGTAGATGATGCCCTTGCGAATCTCCAGAGCATTGTATTTAGGAAACTTGCCACGCGGTTGAGCGACTTCGCCCCATCCGCTCATCGGTGTAACGAGTGGCACATAAGATCGAGCTTCATTGACAATAGGCTTTAAGACTCCCCCTAATTCCTTTGTCAATTCTTTGGCAAGGTCTGGAGCATACTTGTTGAGGGCTTTCTTAAGAGCGACTGCGCCTACTACCTCTGTTGGCATCGCTCACCTCTTTCGCTTCATCCTTGAGCCCTTGCACTAATGCATCGAGCATGTTCTTATCTAAATCTAATAACTGCTGTGGCGAGATCCCTAACCTAATGCTCAGGCGAGCGATTAAGTAGGTGAATGGGAGATCTCGCTTTAGGCTAAAGGGTCTGAATCCAACACTTCCACGCTTTTTAGCGTTTCAATGAAGTCCATCCCGAAAGGCTTAACAGATTCACCTGACCTGCGTGTTACTTCCCATGCTAACCAATAGACATCACTCTGCTTTTCTTCATCGCGAAACGCCTTATGGAAACCCTTTTTAGCGTATTGCTCGAAGGAATACTCCACCGCTGGGGTGATCTCGCCTTCTAATACACTTCCATCTTGTCGAACTATCTTCAGTTTTGCCATGGTTTGCCCCTTTGTTTAGTTTCTTAGAATGTGCCTGTTGTGGCTACTGCAACTGTTGAGTTAGCAGTGAATGTGATTGACATTGTGCCAATGTCACCAACAGCACCATTGATGTCTGTTGTGTTATTGATCAATAATGAGACAGTGTACAGAGGGTTAGTCGCTGAGACTGCTGTTCCCTTTGTCTGTAGGAATACTGCTGTAACAGTTGTTCCCCATGCTGCCTGTAGTGTTGCCAATACATTAGCTGTTGCTGTGTCGTTTAGGAAGTCAATTGTCACTGTTGATGACTCTAGACCCTTAACGAACTTGTGAGATGAGTCGCCCATTGCTGTGACTTCTAGCTCATCGAATACGCGGTTGATTGTTACTGCTGTGACATGGTCTGAAAGATCGACAGAGTTAATCTTCACACCTACATTGTTATTTAGAAATACAGCCATGAGATTATTCCTCGTCCTTCTTAGTAGTTGCTGGCTTTGGTGCTGTTGGTGCTACCTGCCCGATTTTGATCAGGAAGGCTTCGTTTTCTTTTTCCCACTCGGACATAATTAACTCCAACTCGTTAGGATTGATACTGACATCTCACAGCTGAGCAAGTCTCCGCTTGCCGCGTTGAGAACACTAGGCGCGCTGATTGCGCTTACATTATAGGTCAAAGAAGATGCCGCTAGTAGTGCGAACACGCTGCACACAGTATCCTCAATGCCGTTAAGGTTGCCCTCATTATCAAATAAAGGCACAGTCATAATAATCTTGAAGTTAGCCGTTGGGCTGATAGTGATGTGCTGGTTATTGTTAGGTGTCAAATACGGATCATCTGGAGACACGATTACAGAGTTAGCCAATACTGTTGCAGGTGGAAAGGCGAAAGTTTGCCACTTAGCGTTATCGACTAGGGCGGTTGCTAAT
>JACCDO010536578.1_pt1 | contig 12350 bp, 10 predicted proteins | sample 7446101 | NCBI WGS metagenome assembly JACCDO01 (sample SAMN15323440, study PRJNA562643) | freshwater metagenome | isolation source: river surface water | place: USA:Blue River Watershed | collected 2017-08-16 | reverse complement strand
GTGAGTGAGTGAGTGAGTGAGTGAGTGAGTGAGTGAGTGAGTGAGTGAGTGGGTGAGTGAGTGAGTGAGTAGGTGGTTAGGTGAGTGAGTGAGTACCTTGATTTCAATTTCTTTTTTCTCCATTTCTTTCTTTTTTTGTAGGTACTCTTTTGTTGCATCTGCTTTAACTTGTCTTGCACGCAATACAGTAAGTGCACGTGCTTCTAAATCAGATGCTTTCTTTTGTCTTCTTTCAATAAGTTCCTCACGTTTATTCAACTCTGCTTCTTCTTGTTTCACCTTTAACGTGTCATATCTTTCCTTCATTTCCATGTATGACATCTCACCTAGTGAGTGAGCGAGTGAGTGGAGTAAGTGAGTGAGTGAGTGAGTGGAGTAAGTGAGTGAGTGAGTGAGTGGAGCACCTAGTAAGCCAATTCCTGCTGTTTTACTGGGATCAAACACAACAACATGGCGTTTATGAACACTGTTTAATGCTTTTAATTGCCTGATTTTGTTAGAGTGAGTGAGTGAGTAAGAGTGAGTGAGTGAGTGAGTGAGTGAGTGAGTGAGTGAGTGAGTGAGTGAGTGAGTAAGTAAGTAAGAGTGAGTGAGTAAGTGAGTAAGTAACCTGATTTTGTCTGCTTTCTTTTCTTCTTCAACTTTTTCTTCTTCAATTTTCAATAATCTTGCTTCTTCAAGTGATATACGAATTTTTTTAGTATTTTCTTGACGTGTTTTCAAGACTTTTTCAACGGCTTCTTTAGGTTTTGTTTCACGAACTTCAATGATTCGACGTGCAATTTCTTGATTTTCAAGTATTTCTATCTCATTTTCTATGAGTTTCTGCTCTTTGATGGCTTCTGCTTGCTCGCGGATCAAATTTGCTATAATTTTATTACCATTTTTTTGATATTCCATTGCTTTAGCAGCTTCTTCAGCACTTTGTTTTGCTTAGGTGAGTAAGTAGGTGAGTGAGTAAGTAGGTGAGTGAGTAAGTAGGTGAGTCAGTAAGTAGGTGAGTGAGTAGGTGAGTGAGTAAGTAGGTGAGTGAGTAAGTAGGTGAGTAAGTAGGTGAGTAAGAGTGAGTACCTTGTGCTCTTCTCATTGCAACTGATTCTATCTTAATAAGGTGATCTTTTTCTTTCATTTCTTGTTGCCAAGCATAAAACTCTATTGGATCCCGTAATTCTTCTTCATAATTCTTAAGTATTGCAACATCTTTGGCTTGTTGTTTGCGATATAAAGAGTCCTCACGCAGGATTGTACTTGCATTCAACCGAACTTTTGCTGGAACTTTATTAAAATCAGGTGGTTTATTATAAAATGTGGCATCAAAAGCATACTCCCGAGTCTCATTTGCCTCTAATTCTTTGAGTAATTCATCCTTTTTACGACCATATTTGGTCTCGTTGAAGTTGAAGGCAAGGGTTGGGTCCTGGTACTTGGATATCGTTGCCTCACGTACTTGAAGTTTTTTTGTTGTTTTTAAATTATTAATTTCTTCTAAATTTGTACGATTTATATATTCAGGTACATCTTCTGCAATTACAACATTTGGAATTCGCTGTGGTTCAGGTAATTTAGGTGGACGTGGTCTATTAAGACGTGGACTTACTGGTGTTGTTAATGATTTCTTGGTGACTGTACCAACACCAGCGGAGCCATTCTTTTTAGCTTCTTCTTTGGCTGCTTCAGCAGCAGCTAGGGATGCGGCAGATGCATTCAATTCAGTGTTTAATTTCTTGATTTCTAAAGAAAATGCTTCTATACCAGGTATAAGTGTATTTTCAACATATGTTAAATCAATTACTTTCATCCAATCACTACGTAAAGACGACCACAAGACTTCCTTGTTGAATAGGTACGACGTCAAGTTGTATATCTTGGTTGGGTCTTGTGATGATGCTATTTCTTTAAATTTATTAAATCCTAATTCTTTTAATCTAAATATTGCAATATAGGCAAATATGGTGTAAAATAATATATCTGAACGAGCAACTGAAGCAGCATTATCAGCATAAAGATTAGAAATGAATGCATTCAATACTTTGGTTTCAACTTGTACACCATAAACAATCTGTTGTATAAACATTCCATCGGGACTGTGAAGATCTGCACCGAGACTATTCTTGATATGTGTGTCGATTGAATCTAACTTATCATTAAAAGACTTCAATATTTGAATAGACCTATAATAAACGAGTAAGTAAGAGAGATAGAGAGTGAGTGATTGACTATGTCATAGAGGAAGAGAGTGAATGATAAAGTATTTTCATGCATTTATTACCTGTCGATCATTGCTCCATAAGAACGCTTTCTTTGTGCAGTAGTCATACCCGATTTGGCTGTAGAAGTGCGACGTGATGGACTTCCCGTTGGACTACGAGGAGCGGCAGTCCCACTTGGGGTGTGAGGAGCGTGAGGCATCACTCTTAACTTCTTTTTTCTTTTTTTTTTTACAACTGATTTGACGGTACCTGCTGCAAAAGGTACCGACATGATTAAATGAATTATATTTATGTTTATATGAATAACTAAGAGAAGGAGTGGCAACATTGAACCACTCGTGTCTCTGTGAAATTTTATCCTTAGGTGTCGGGGCAATTTAATCAGTGCGATCTTCATTTCCGGCCTTCTCTAACCGTTGAGGCTTCGAAAGAGCGATACGATAGTTAGCTCGCTGAGTGAAGAAAGGATAGGAACGTGGGTAGACATGTCGCGCGATAACATGGATGTGTTAGTGCTGGTGAAGGAGAAAATTCAACAAAGTGGGGTGAGATTAGGTACCATTATTGCTAAATGCGAGGAGGTTGATCGTAATAACGATGATGTAATTCACACGGATGATCTTGAGGTATCGTGCCTATTTCACCCTCATATGTCACACTAGCTTATTTATTAATTATAGGATGTGCTGCGATCGACGTTAAAAGAGAATATGTTGAGTAGAAGAGAACTAATCCACTTATACAAGGCAATATCAAATGAGAACATAGTCAACAAAGGTTAGACAAACTTTCTTACACAAGTATACTTACACTTACTTAATCATGATCCAGGTGGACAGATCAATTATAGAAAGCTATATGATGTCCTTGGTGTATCCAACGAACCACTTCGCAAGTCAACCAGACACACGGACGTGGAGCATTGGATTAATGATGTTCCCGCAAGTAAAACAGCTACCGAAAAATGGGCAACTATGCCAGGTACACTAAATTATATATGTAGTTGGTACATTCTCTCTTACTCACTATTCACTTTTATTAGGCTCTGTAGGTGAATGGCTATTCAAAGCAGCATGTCCATCAGAAATAGCTAATTTTAAACGATTTATTGCATGTTTAGAACGTTTTGAAAGAGAATCAGGCATGAAAATACAACTAACTCCAGGAGGTTTCACATGAACTCACTCGTCGTCTACTTACTCGTTTATTTACTTATAATTATTTACAATATAGGAAATTTTAAAGTGCCATTAGGTCCAGATTTACAAGCATCTATCAAGTTCAACATGGGTTAGTGCGAACTCTGTAACTGATAAAAACATTGTATGAAGTTCCTGCAAAATGTATAAAATGTATTTAAAATTTGAATTCTTTGGCTTTTTTTGCTGCTGCGTTAACCGCGTCTTTTCTCTTTCGTTTTCCTTTCTCTGACTGCTCTGTTATGGTACCGTCAACTGCTTGCTCTTGGTCTTCACTACCTGGTAACTGATAAACTCTATCTGTTGAAAATATCTGTCCATTATCACCACTACTACTTGTATTCTTCTCGGATAAGACTTGATATAGCTCTCTTGCTGGTGCAGCGTCCTCTCTCTTGCGCAGATCGATGGGTCCACTAAGAGTGTCAAACTCTGCTGGCACTGCAGGTGTCTCAATTCCAGCTCTAACTTCTTCGCTAGATACATAGGTGATGGCAGTATCATCCACTTCTTCGTCATTGTACTCTTCCTCTTCTTCCTCTTCTTCTTCTACTACTGCTATTGCACCAAATCTATAATTAACATCAACTTTGACTGCAGCTGAGTCATTTGCTGCATTTAATATTCCAAAAACATCGCCATATAATGGTCTTCCTAGCTCATCTACTGGCGGCTTGCCCCAACCTCCTAACTGATATCCGTACACTGCACCCGGTGGCAATGGAGCAGTCAGTCCTGGTATCTTCAGACTTGGATATGATGGTGGTGGTCCGTATCTTTGCATATTAAGTAACCAAGGAGGAGGTGAGTTCTCTGTCATTCCTAACGCGCTTGCTAAGTCAGCACCAATACTACCTGGTTTATAATTCTTTCCAGCAGTTGCTTCAAACTCTTTTCCTTCGTAGTACAACTCACCGTGACCAGTTACCTTTGGCTTGGTTTGATATTTAAAGAATGCATCGTGTAATACCTAAATAAATATAAGTGAATGAGTGAGTGAGTAAGTAAGTGAGGGATTATGAGGGCTTTACCTGGTAATCGATATCCATTTTCCCCATTTTAGGTCTCATTCGTTCTCTAGCTCGTGAATTAGCATTTTTTTTATTTTCTATCTCCAATAATGCGTCACGAATCTTGGTAATTCCCGTTTCCGCAATGAAATCTGGAAGACGAAATGGTGGTTTTTCAATACCTCTTTTACCATCTAAATATCGCCGTTTTTGACACCAGTGACGCGGTACGGGGACTGCATTGCGACATGCTTTTAAATATACTAAGAATTTTGGATCATCTGCGCTTACATCATGAGCCTCTACTACATCCGAACGATTAACTAACAATTTCAACTGTGGCACAGTTAATCTATTAAGTAGCTTAGTCTTCTTCTTAGATAATCCAGTACTATTTTCACCAGCATCAGGAACAGCCAATGGATCATAGGGAGTGTTCTGAGCAGCAACAGTAAGTAGCGCTAACGATGTTGATTCACTTATTTTATTGTTTAATTTCTCGAATTTATCAAATATTTGCTTGAACTCTTCAAGACTTTGTTCAGAAAACGATGAATCCGTCGTCGACAAGCTCAATTCCCTCTGCAAGTCAGGTGCAACATATTCGATTTCAATGTTTAGATTATCACTCGATGACACAGAATTTGCAGTTACTATGAGCGACAAGCAAGTGAATAAGTGCGTCCAGTGACATGTATGATGCATGCTTACCTGTTTTGACTTCATTAGTATTATTATTATTTTGTTTCTTTAATTTTTCTTTTAATCTTTTTTTTTCATTTTTGGTTAATCTTTTCCCTTTCTCCTTTGCCTCTTCTATGGCGGTCATTAGCCTTAACACTTACTAATCCACCTATTTATATGGGGATCTCACCCTCACAACAAGGTATAAAGTTTGGTCGCAAATTTAAAGGCCGGGTCCAAATTAACTCTGTGTTATGTTTCAAGAGAACTAGCTTTAGAAGTGCACTTACTATACTACCAAATTACTGAGTTACTACTGCCAAATAGTACATAGTCCTTTACTAATAATCTTACAAATTTTAATAATTTTAATGGGTTTGATTTATTTAAAATAAGGATTCAAAGTATAATTATGAGTAATCTTAATAGTTTCATCCTCTTCTATTTATTCTCTCTTCTCTTCTCTTCATTACTTCTTCCATGCGGAACCTGCGTCACTGGAATGGTAGGCGAACAAGTCGGAACAACATCGTAAGTGCAAGTGTGGCATCCAAGACGACAAACACCAGTCAATTTAAAATGACGAACTTGATGCTCTTTGTGCTAATTATGAGTGATCTATTCGTGCTTTTTGCTTATCGGATGAATCCTCGACGATTGTTTATGGTAACTCAAGCTACATCAAGGATTCGAAATGTAATTCCAGGTACTTATCAGTAATTGATCACTTTTGTGTGACATTTTCCACTCACTTGACTGCTTATAGACACGCTTATGATTGACTTTGATGACAACAAAGGAAATATTGTTTTATTTGAAGAGTTTGATAATGATTTGGATGAGGACATTGATGATGAAGACCAAGCCTTTGATGATGACGATGACGAAGAAATGATCGTCAATTGGGTGGATAAAAATGGCGGAATTGTCAATAGTTTAAGTATTGACGATGATATGATGGAGGAAAGTGATGATAATGATATAGATGATAGTGATGAAAGTGTCCCTGTAATAGATATTGAACCAATTCGAGTAGAGAATATGAATACAAAATGGTGTCAAGATATTGAAAAGGTGTTTATTTCAACGGCACAAAAACATAATATGTATATAACAAAACTAAGATGGTTTGCGACCCGCGTTGAAATAGTGTTGTCCACTACTAGTGATAACAACCCTGATTCGGTGCAACCAAGTGCTGATGTGTTGACTAAAATACACCAAGAAATATATAACGAGTTAGATGCTAGGGAAGAGGAGCTGCAATTTATTAGTAGATATGAGTTACTAGTCGCCACTCCAGGTACTCACTTATACACTCATTCATAATTATACTATTAATCACTCATACTTACTTGCTCAATTAGGTATTGGTGAGTACCTCACAACCGACAGAGATTTCATTACCTTCAAAGGGTTTCCTGTCACTGTTACAACAAGTGAAGAATATAAAAAGAAGATAAATTTTGACGGTAATGTAATAGGTCGTGATGACACGCACGTCATTTTGTCACTCAAAGGCCGCTTGATAAAGATACCGCGCGGCATCGTTGCGTCAGTCAAGTTGCCTAAAAGTCAGCATGAATCGACTGACTACGAAATGCAGAAGCTGAAGTAGATGGCGTGCGGTGAGTCAATAGTGTTTCTTTGTATTATTTGTACATTAAATATTTCTCTCATTCGACAGTTTTAACAAGTGTTGAAAGCCTGCGGTGATATTACCAACGGCTGTAAGTACGTCGCTCACCGGTATACTACCGTATGACAATCGCAAGTAATTAGGTGCACCGAATGGTGTGCCAGGCATTAACAGTACCTTGTATTCCTTGGCTAGTATATCTACAGCTTCTTCGTCGGTGACATGCGGCGGTGTAGGTACCAAAAAATAGAATGCTCCGGTTGAATACACAGTGTTTAATATACGAATAGCTGGCACTAGTGCATCTCGAACCGTTGCTAATCCTTTGATCTTACTACTTACCCATGAGACACTGTTAAGTTGCCGCTCTTCCTCGTCGACATTGAAGCAGTGTAATGCCAGCTTTTGGCTTATGATTGGGGCATGAGTTGGTATTGTATCCTGTAACTTTCTCATACTTGCTGTCAATAGATCCGTTGGATAAGCCAGATATCCAACTCTCCAACCAGGCATGCCAAAGCACTTGGAACAAGAGAAAATATGAATAATTTTTTTGTAATTAAACTTGGAATTGCATGGAAACGTGTGGACTAGAAGCGAGTATGTAAGTGGATGCGTGTGTGGGTGAATGAGTGAGTTATACCTGCGTCATCATGTAAGAATTCATAGTAAGTTTGATCAGCAACTAGCCAAATATTGTATTTCTTACAGAGTTCAACCAGCCGTTCAATATCTCCTTTCGACCACACTAGGCCAGAAGGGTTGTTAGGTGATGTTAGCACGACCATTTTAGATTCAGCAATAAGTTGCTCCAATGTATCCCATTGAGGAAGCAAATTCGATGGATCGAATGGGCATATCTTTACATTAACCTTTTGAGTAATAAGTAAGTCAATGTGTGTACAGTGTATGAATTGAGTAATTGTTGAGTACATTAGCAAGTTGTAGCGCCAATTTATGACTGAAATAATATGGTGCAATAATACATGCAGTATCGTTACTATCACATAAAGCTAATGCCACATTCACAAATGCTTGATTAGCTCCTGCAGTTATAGCAATATCTAATTGCTCCATATTTAATCCATGAGATTGTAATCGTTGTTTAATGTGACTTCTAAGTGGGTCATAACCTGATAAAACAATCAATTAATACGTGATGAATATAAGCAAGTAATAGACTAACTTTACCTAAAACAGCACCATATCTATGACTAGTGGCGATATCTAATGGAATCCGTTCTAATGCTGCCGCAGGAGGCGCCCAATGCGTAGATCCTATGTAAGTTAGTGGGTATAAGCACGTAGACAATGAAAAAGGGTGTAAAAGTTACCCATTGCTAAATATGTCAAATTATTTATATTCAACGCGCTATAGTGATCCAAAACGTCTTCAATATATGCATTTTCAGTATTTTCAATGCGCCTTGACACTGACGAAGGATTCATTTTAGCGAGACAGTTACAATAAGACAGAAGCAATAGCCCGAGCAACAATACCAACATCAACTTGATGTGCAATTTACAGCAAAAATTACATCGGGGCCGTCATACCGGTACCCTGGTCCACACCTTGGGCGGTCCCACATGGTTGGAGTAGTAAGTAGCGCGGCGAGCTCAAGAAGTCTTCGATTCGCTATGTTATATTTATACAAAAAATGAAACTAAATCTTGTAAACTTAGCTTTGCGTCTCCTCTGTTCTCTGCGATGCCGATGGCTTGCTGTGACAGTTGCTTTTTCTTCTGTTGTAACTCAAGTAAACGTACTTCAACGGAGTCGCGGCATATTAACCGGTAAACTTCAACATCACGTAACTGTCCTAAACGATGAACTCTATCCATTGCTTGGTCTTCAACGGACCCATTAAACCATGGATCCGTTAGAATTATGACGGATGCAGGTGAGGTTCAACCCGACACCTCCTGCACGTAGTGAGATTAGAAGAATCCTAACATCCTTATCATTATTGAATTGGTTGATGGACTGAGCTCGGCTCGTCTGGTTCATTGTGCCATCTAGCCGTTTATATTTATAATTGACAGAGTTCAAAGCATTCTCAATGATGTCAAGCATCGATGTCCACTGCGAGAAAATCACTACCTTGATAGGTTTCACGGTTACAGCGAGCGGGTCAGTACTAGGTCTACTGAACACCGAAGCAAGGATGCGGAGGATCGTGTTTATCTTGCTTGACTGGTGATTCTTCATGTCATACTTCGCATCAGTAGCTGCCTTTGATTTTGACTTGATAAAGCGATCCCGGTTCCAATTACGCCAATTATCTACTTCATTAACGGCTGCATTTCCTGGCTTGATATACGCACCTGAGCTCATGGTTTGAATGGCTAACGTGGTGTTGTTGGCAGGTATAGGGTCACTCTTGGGCTTACTCACATTCGCCAACGGAACTAATTCCTGGACAGTGCAAGCCTTACTACAAACCGTGCAATTATGAAATTTTTGTATAGTGTTTCTTGCACATAGTATGCAGAAAATATGTCCGCAAGGTAGTATACAGGCGTTGGTTATAACGGGTGTATCGAGGCACACGGGACACTCTACCTCGTTCTCGGCTACGGCATCACCGCCTTCTAACGACTGCAGGTTGTGCATGACTTGATCGATGAATCCCGCTTGTTCACTTGACTCACCGCTTTGATGGGTTGCTATTGAAGTCTTGAGTTTGCTGTAAAGAGCAGCTAAGAAGTCGTTACCAAAAAGTTGGGACATGTCAACGTCACCATCAGTGTCTTCTGTGCTCGGGATTGCATCTGTTGCACTACTACTGTTACTACTGTTACTACTTACCTTGTCTTCTGTTATCTTATGTGCATCATCAACATCATCTAACTTACTCATTACTAAGTAAGGATGATCACATGCTTGCCGCATTCGCATGAGTAACGTGAATAAGAAGGCATACTTGGAGCGAAGTGTTGAGTTGTCATACCCTCGAAACACTTGCTTGCTTCGGTGCACAATCGCGTCATAGAACTCTCGCTCTGGCTCTACTAGATCCACGTACTCAATAAAGATTTGTTTCTTTGGCAAGACAACAATTCTTTCACCTGTTATATCACACATGTCTTTGGTGCGTCGAAGCATGATGTTGTGCAAGAGACCGCGCAGGATCTCCATGCCGCGGGGATCGTTACCGGCTTGCGGATCAGCTATTGTCTTCTTCCAAAAACGGTAACTATCAAAGGGTTCATGGTGTAAATATTTTACTATTGAATACATATCCGTTAGAGAGTTCTGGATAGGTGTACCAGTCAATGCCCATCTATTAACAGCGTCAATCAAGCAACAAGCTTTGGCTGCCTCTGTTGCTGGGTTCTTGATGGTATGCGCCTCGTCAAGGACAACTCGCTTCCATTTTATACTGAATAAACCGTTGATTTGTTCTCTTATTGCTGCCATAATATCGGGATTAGTGTCATCCACATCCCGCAGCTCTTCCATAGTGCGTGAGAGGGCCTTGGCCTCGCTAACAACAACACCATACGAGGTAACCACGATCCCGTACTGTTGCAAGTACTTCGAGTCAAGGCGGTTCGACCCGTAATACATCATTGTACTCATTGTATTCTCTTTTAACTTGACATTCGCCTCTTCCATCCACTGGTTCATGAGTGACATCGGTGCAACAATAAGTGTACCACCTACTAACGGTACCTTTTTACTTTTCTTTCTGCCTTTCCCTAGCTCTACCTCTGTACTGTTACTGCGTTGGGATATGTTTTCATACTCTTCATCACTCTCAATTTTAGATTTTTTAACTGATTTACGTGATCTTGAAGTGTGAATAGCACTCTCTTCATCCTCGGTAACAGCAGGAGTGTCGTGGTCCGAGGCAATGAGAGAGAGGCACATCACTGTCTTGCCCATTCCCATCTCATCTGCCAGGATGCCGCCGTTACACGGCTGAGGTTTCTTGGGTAAATTCTTCGAGAAAACAGTACTATAACGATTCCAAAACAATAACTGTAACGAGGTTTTAGCTGCTGTGGTTACATATGAAGTGATGTCTTGCGGTGGGATGTGGGCCTGCACCGACACGCCCACTATTGGCAGCCACAGCGGGTTGTCGGAGAAGCCGTCAATCGTCTTCTTCGACGACACGTTTATCAGTCCTTCATACGGGACCTTACTGATATCTATGTAGTCGATGAGGTTGCTGCCGATCTCTAACAAGGTTTGTGGATCACCTTTTTCTCTGCTTTTCATCCATTCTAAAGCTTGCAACTGGTAGGGTTTCATGGTAATACTGTCGTTGATTATTTGAGGTTGTGTTGCCAACGGCAAGGATGTGATCGTGTTGGTCGCCTTCAACTCATCAACACTCATGGTTTGTTCTCCTTCATTTTCATTCGTTGTAACATCAAGACTTTTATCTAATGCCGCCAGATCCGTTGCGCTGTTAGTAGTAGCTGCCGCACTGGTTGACGAGGCCTGCTTGCTTACAGGTGCAGTCAACCCATGATGTCCCGCTGCTTCTTTTTGTCTTTGATGACGTGATGCAAGACATGCGTCCTTTCCTTCCAACAACCATAAACACAAGTCACTCAGGTTTTGCAGGCAATCGTCCGTTATTGACTTGTCAACCCGCAGAGTGCCGGTCCCGCTATTCAACGTAAAAATATTCTTGGACAAATATACATGAATACATAGTGGAATATAATCAAATCGCTTGATGGCACCACGATCGTAACACACGTGGCCTTTCAACACCACTAGCTTGCTGCGCAATAACGGCACCAAGAAGTCACAAATCCAGTTAGGAAGGCGGCCTTCGCAGTCCCGCTGCTGACTCGTTGCCTTGAAATTATCCTGATTAAATGTGTAAAATAATAATTTGCCACCGCTAAACTTTTCCTTGGAGCTTAACGTGGCAACTATCTCGCCTGGGACTTTCAACTTGGTGCTCTTTGTCACCGCCGCGCTCTTCTTCTTCTTGTTATTATTATTGTTTTCGGTACTATTTCCTTCTAGTCTAAAGCCAAGTGATTGTTGTCGGACAGCATAAGTTCCTTCGCTAAGGGTGTAGGACTCGTCTATATTACGTTTGCCAATGAATAAATAATCCATTTCGCCATTATCTTCTTCCTTTTTTAATGAATTTGGTTGTAAAGTTTCAATTTCTTCTTGACTTTTCATCACTATACTATTATTTATACTCTTACTATGCTGTGAGAGAACTACTTTCTCATCAGAATAATCACTATCACTATCTGATAAATCTATTTTCTTCTCGGGTGAAAGTAACTCTACCACTGGTGACTTGGTGACTTGCTGAGGTTTACTCTTCACAATTACTCCTGTAAATCCTCGTTCTAACCATCTATCGACCGCCATATCGAGGTTATTATTGCATGCTAATAGTAGTGCCTTGATCATTTCATCTGATCCATTGCAACCTAATTCACGAAATGCAGATACAAAGCGATTGACAGTGGTGGAATCACTGGACAGCATGATTATTTATGGTATGGAATGATGGTGTGTTACTGACTTATACACTTATAGATTTGGTTTCTTTATAGTTTATTTCATCAAGTATTCGCAGATATTAAACCTAAGTATAGTCTGAAATAACTTCTTCTTCTT
>JACCDO010499509.1_pt1 | contig 12352 bp, 5 predicted proteins | sample 7446101 | NCBI WGS metagenome assembly JACCDO01 (sample SAMN15323440, study PRJNA562643) | freshwater metagenome | isolation source: river surface water | place: USA:Blue River Watershed | collected 2017-08-16 | reverse complement strand
TAGCTCCGTAATAAGTGATTCAATATCCTTATCCCAGTTTTCAAGTAAGGTTTTTTGTGTTTGCGACAAAGTTGTTTCATCAACATCTATTTGATTTTCAATGTATTTAGCAAAATCTAATCTTCTATTTCTTGCTTCCTGATCACGTTTAGGAGGCCAAATTGTTGGCATCAATTCATCCAGAGTTGGGTTTTCTTCATGAGTATTTTCTACCCACTCGAGTATTTGCCCATGGCCTTGTTCAACAATTTCTTTTAGTTGCAATAAGTAAGTAGAAGGTCCTCTAACCTTCTTTTGAGTTGGTCCCCACCAATGACTCGATACAAATAATTCACTTTCAGCCCTAGTCAAAGCCACATACATTAATCTTCTTTCTTCTAATTCAGCATAGGCTTTGCAGCGATCTGTATAGGCATCAAATTCTTTTGTTTCAGTTTGAAATCCTGTGGGCAGTGAACTTGCATCTGCCCTTAACTCATAAGGAATTAATTCTGGCTTTTTGTACCACATTGAAGATCTATTATTTGGAAACACAGTTTCACAAACTGCTGGAATAAACACAATCGGAAATTCCAAACCTTTAGCTCCGTGAATTGTCATTAAAGAAACAGCATTTTTCATAGCCGTTGGGGCAAATTCAATGGAGCTTTCTAATTCATCAGCTTCATTAAGCCATGCTAAAAACTCTCGAACCACCCCGTGAGGAGATCCTTGATCAAACGATTCGGCTAAATCTTGCAAACTCATTAAAGCTTCGTATCTACTTTCTGCCATTAATTGGTCACTTGCCATAATCTCAATAAGTAAACCGGTTTGATTAATAATTCGATAAATAATGTCACTAAGTGGCTCGGTAATATGTTTTCTTAAGATTTCTAATTCGATTTTTAATTTATTAAACTTTTCTTTAACTCCAAGTCCATACCAACTATCTCCTGGGCTATTTAAGGCATCGGCCAAAACTGCCAATTCTGCTATATCTGTTCCATCAACAGATTGCAATAAACTTTGTTCAAATGTTTTGTTCTCTTTGTTGAATTTATGATCTTTTACCAATTCGTTAGCTCTTAAAGACAAAAGTGCAAGATCCTTTGGATCTATTTCAAATCTTGGTCCAGCCAATATTCGAACCAAAGATGGATTATGAGTTGGATCATCTAAGAGTCTTAGGTAAGAAAGTACTTCGCTTACTTCAGGAACATCAATTAAATCTCTCTTGCCTGAAAAAGTTGCAGGAATTCCTTTTGAAATTAACAAGTCATAAATAGCTAAGAGTTCTTTGCCGTTTCTACTCAACACCGCAATTTGCTCAGGTTTAACTTCTCGATTCACAACAAGACTTTTGATGCGATTGGTAATATTTTCAATTTCGTCATTCCAAGTTAAATGAAGTCCAATATTTACTTCACTCTTTGTAGTTTTACCTGCAACTAGTGAATCAATGGCAAAATGAATATCTCTTAAGTTTTGAGAAACCTGATTGGCGTGATTCAAGATTTTTTGCCCACTCCGAAAATTTGCTGTAAGCAGATATTTACGTGCAGGATTGCCGTTTTCTTGAGGAAAATGGTGGGGGAAACTATCAATATTTGAAACAGATGCGCCTCGCCAACCATAAATAGCCTGCAATGGATCTCCTACTGCAGTGACTGGATGAGCTTGACCAAATATTTCAGAAAGTAACAATCTTTGTATTACTGAAGTGTCTTGATATTCGTCAAGCAAAACAGCTTTGTATTGATTTCTTAATTGAGTAACAACGTCAGGATGGCTTTTCACTAACTGCAAGGCAAATCTCATCTGATCTGCAAAATCAACAATTCCTTCATCTCTTTTTAATTCTCTAAATTCATTGACTAAATTAGCAAGTTCTACTCTAGCTAAAGTCACTACTTCTAAATCCCGCAGCTCTTTTCTAGATCTTGTTGTTGCAATTTGAGCCAGTAATTTATCTGAAAATTGAGAAATTGAATCGATATTTAAATCATGCTCTGCCATTTGATTATCAAGCATTAGCAACTGTTTTGCTATGTATCGTGGAGATTTCTCCAAGTACTTTAAACTTGATTGAGTTTGCAACACTGTTTTGAATGCCAGCGTTGCACGTGTGGTTTCATTTATCGGTTTTAGGTCAGATTCAACCCCAATCAATAATCCATGATCATTTAAAATCTGTAACGCAAAAGCATGGTATGTACCAATATTTGGTTCAGTTACTTCAAAAGAATTTTGAAATTTTTCTATACTTTTTATTGTTTCTCTGACTCGAGTTCTTAGTTCTTGCGCAGCTTTGTTCGTAAATGTTAAGCCTAATATTTCTTCGGGTTCAATATTTGCTTCTTCTATTAACCACAAAACTCGTTCAGCCATAACACTAGTTTTTCCAGTGCCGGCACCAGCAATTACTAAAGCAGGTTCAAGAGGTGCAGTTATGGCTTTTATTTGTTCAGGAGTCAAATTCATTTTTGTTTCAGATTTCATTCCACAACCGCCTTACCTTCAGGTTGAGCAGGACACATTCGAATGAATTGACAGTTTCTACAAAGTGGTGAAACTTTGGCGCTAAAATCTTCTGTTTTGATTTTTCTAAAAGAATCCTTAAGTATCTCTAAGATTCCATTGTTTTCAATATTTTCTGTATCTAACTCTTTTAATCCATTTTTTTGCATATGTTTCAAATAAACTAAACTGGCACTAGCATCAGTTGATTCTGGATCAACTTCAATATCAAGTGCTTGACGAGAAACTGCCAGTCGATAAACGCCTAATTGTGGATCTTGATTTGCTTGTTCTTTAGTTAATGTCACATTGGAATTTTTAAAATCAATAATGTGTAATTGCTTCGGGTCTTCAATTTCAGCTTCTAATCTGTCGATATAGCCACTTATTTTTACACTGTCATTTGGATTTCGTTCATCAACCAAAACATTAAGTGAGAAATGTACTTCAGATCCAACAACTGTTCTTGAAGTTCTTTTGAGATGCCAGGATAGTAAATTCATGACAACTTCTAAGGTCTCATTATAAAAACGAGTGCCTAGCCAGGGTGCATCAAAGGATAATTGAGGCCAGATTTGATCGAGTTTTTCTTTTAGTGCTTCAAAATTTGGATCAATCTCGCCATTGCTTAAACCTTGAGCTAGTGCATGAACAATAGAGCCAATACTTGCCGCATTTTGCCGAGGAATATTTGCACCTGCTTTTTTCTCCAGGAACCATTTCAAACCACAATCTCTTAAGGTGGCTAATCCAGATCCAGAAAGTGAAATTGGCTGATCGTCTGGAGCTAATTTGATTTCACTTGCACTTGGTTTAAATGTGGCCCACCAGTTTTGTGGATCAGCTGCTTGGCTTATATCTCTTCCAAATACATCTTTTGTGTTTGCTAACTTCCGCAATCTCTTTGCTAATGCTTTCTTAAAGTCATCATCGGCATCTTGACTTTGCCCTGTTTTTCTAATTTCGGCAACAAGGGCATTTAAGGAAAGTGCTTTAACTGGAAATCCTGAAACATGATTGATTTGTGTTCCACCCATTTTTGTCAATAAGACAGAGGGCTCTCCTTCGTCTGAAAATTCACTTTTAATGGCACTAACCAAGAGTTTTTGACTACTTCTAGATTTAGCTACCTCAAAAAGTCTTATATCTTCAGCAATAATTTCACTTCTACTAGGAGATTTCACAACTGTTTCATAACCCAATCTTTCAACTTCAAGTAAGTTATTACGCAATCTTGCAGATGGCCAAATATCTGACTGCACATCAGGAATGATTACAAATCTTGCTTCTAAACCTTTTGATCTGTGAGCCGTGACAATCTGCACTCGATCATCTTCAATTGGTTTTTGTGCCAAAGTTTCTGCTTGAAATGCTTGCATTCCTAAATCACTTAAAAAATTAAGCACTCCCCTGGTTCCCAGAGTTCTTTCATCATCTCTAGAAGCTGCATCAAATAGAGCCAGAATTGAATCAAGATCTTGATCTGCTTTTCTACCTTCTATGCCACCTCGTAATGCATTTGTGCGTAAGGTTTCACTCCATTTATAATCTGAGTCAAAAACATCAAATATTTTTTTGTTCACTTCACTTATTTCTGTATTCCAAATACTCCACATCACTACTTCTACTCGAGTTTTCTTTATTATCAAATCTCGAGCAGTAAATAAGATTGCTCCCAATTTTCGAACTCCTTGAGAGATGTCACTTGGAATGTCCAACAAATTCTTAGGATCAATAACTGCCCTATAAAGAGCTTGATCGGAAGTCAAAGGATGTTCGTTATTTTCTCTTGATCTTTTGCGAAGAAGTCTGGCAGTTTCTCTTAATTCAAATGGTGAAGAATTGATCAAGGGACCTTTTAATAAATCTCGAATAACTTCACTATTACTTGGATCAAGATTTCCTAAAGCTAGTTGGCCTGAAATATTCAGGCAGTCTAATAACACTCTTGCTGCGGGATCTTGTGAAAGTGGCAAATCATCTGCTTGAACAGATACGGGAATTGAAAAATTAGTTAAGGCTCGATTAATTGTTTTAATTGAATTAGAGTTTCTAACTATAATTAGAACATCAGACCATTTAGATTCTGGATTTTCTTGCTTAAATCTTCGTATTTCATTTGCAATATGAAAACTTTGAGAATTTGTTGAGTCATAAGTGTTAACACTCAAGTCAATTTCTCGCACTTGACGGTGATTATTTAATAATTCAATATTTTTACTTTTGCCAAAATCTTTATCAAATCTATCAATGGCTTCATAGTCAGCGCCTCGAAATTGATAAATACTTTGTGATTTATTTCCCGCAGCAAATAAAAACTTATTTGGTCTTACTAATGATTTTAGTAATCTAACTTGGGCAGGATCTATGTCTTGATATTCGTCAACAAAAAAATGGGTAAATTTAATGTTTAGTTCATCTAAACTTTTTAGTCGTTTTAGTAAGAGATTTACTCGATGAACTAATTCACCATAATCAGTCGTTTCTGATGCATCTAAATTATCTAAATACATTTCAGCAAAATGACCTAAGGCAACCCAGTTCTCGTTTTCATGTTTAATTCCGATATCGATTAATTGATCAGGATCCATTCCAAGAGAGCGCATGCGAGCAAGTAAATTTCTAACTTGTCTAACAAATCCCTTAGTTTTCAAGGCCTTAATTAAATTAGAAGGCCATTCAATGGATTTATCTTCAATTGTGCCTTTTATAAGTTCGTTGATCATTACTTCTTGTTCAGGACCTGATAACAATCTCAGTGGAGAAAAAGCGTAATTTTCGACAACTAATCCTTGGTTATAAGCAGCTTGCATAACAGAATGTGTAAAAGAATGAAAAGTTGCAACTTGAGGAACCGAGTAATCAGGCAATCTTCTGGCTAAATATTTACGCATCTCTCTTGCTGAATGTCTGGAGAAACAAAAAATAATTATCTTGTCTGAATTTATTCCACTTAATACTTTGTTAATTACAGATTCAGCCAAAACGGTGGTTTTACCAGTACCTGCATTACCTGTTACCAGCAATGATCCTTCAGAGTGATCAAGTGCTTCTTGCTGGAGTGAATCAAATAAAGGTTTTTCAATATAGGGCAATGCCGTTTTTTCAAGGGTGATTTCCGGGATACCAGCAATTGCCATATGACTACTTCACCATTGACCTATGACAAGTGTCTGGTCAGGTAAAAAATGTGAGGTGATGGGACGATGGACTAGATGACTATTCCAATGACGAATTCTTCCCGAAGGGCTGCTCGTAGACCAAGGGATTTGGTTACCCTTTTGGCAACACTTGCCATTACGGCTCTTGTTACTGCTCTTGGAACAATTGCTGCTCAAACTACAGCTGGCTTAGATGCAGATTTGACCACCGCAACAAGAGTATTGCCAAGCTTTGTGCTCTTCATTTTAAACACAATTGGTGCAACTTCAATAATTTTTGTTCCCGTGTTAGTCGGTATTTCACTATTAACAAGAAATCGAACTCGACAATTAGTTGACGCACTTCTTGCTGCTGGATTATCTGTCTTAACTTTAGTAGCAATCTCAATTTTTGTGGTGCAAATTAATTCTCCCCGTTTATTACTTGCCTTAACCGGTGGAATACAAACTGAAGGTGTCACACCGTTTGATCCATTAATTGCAGGATTAATTTCATTCTTAGTTATTGCCAGAGTATTTGATAGAGGAAAACTTGGATTAATAGCGACAATTTCTGTTATAGCTTTGTCGTTTGCATCATTAGTTGCAGGACAAACAACAATTGTTACGCAAATTATAAATATTTTACTTGGCTGGGCAATTGGTTTAGCGGTTCGTTATTCATTCGGAACCCCTATAAACAGAGCATCTGTTGAAAAAATAATTGAAGCTCTTAATTCAGGTGGATTAATTGTCGACGAAATTGAACTTTCCTTAGAAACATCTGAGGGAAGAATATTTCGTGCAGTTTTAAAAACTGGTGCTCAAATTAATGTTTGGGTATTCGACTGGGAACTGCAAGGCTCTGGTGTTTTAGGTTCTTGGTGGCGTGGTTTAACTGTGAAAACCTCAGGTGACTTTAGAGGAATGAGTATTCGAAGAAGAGTGGAAAGAACTGCGCTTTTGACTTACGCCATCGCTGCTACTGGTGTTCGTGTTCCAGAAGTTGAACTAGTTCGTGAAATTGAACCAGACTCGATATTTATTGCTTTAGAGAACTTAAGTGGTTCATCATTTGCTGAGATAAATTCAAGAAAAATTCAAATTACAGCATCCCAAATTGAGAAATTCTTGAATCATGTTAAAACTATGCATGATGCAGATATTGCACATCGATCCCTTGCTGCTGAAAACATCTATGTAACCCAATCTGGAGATATTGCAATTACCGGAGTTCATTCAGGAACGGTTGCCGCAACTGAGTTACAACAAAGGGTTGATTTAGCTGAGGCTCTAGTTACCGCTGCTAGGTCCTCTTCAATTTTAGAAACAGTTCAAGTCGCTAAAAAACTCTTTTCTAAAAAAGAATTGATTAGGATAATTCCCGCTATTCAAAATGTGGCAATGAGTAGAAAAACCAGACAATATTTACGAAGCAATAAAGAACTGCTGAAAGAATTAAGAAAATCTTTAGGTGAATTAGCGCCTAGTGCTGATTTGCAACCTATTTCTTTTCAAAGAATAAAATGGAAGAATATTCTTTTAGCAAGCGCTTCTGTTGTTGCTCTTTATGTACTGGTTCCTCAATTTAGTCAAATTAATCCTAAGGAATTAATTACAACAGCTGAATGGAAATGGGCAGGTATTGCACTAATCGCCTCAGCACTAACTTATTTTGCTTCGACTGCACTGCTACTTTCATTTATCTCTGTGCCCGTTAACCGATTTAGAGCTTTGCAAGCTCAACTTGCCGCTTCGTTTGCAACCCTGGTTACTCCGCCAACTCTTGGATCTGTGGCAGTTAATCTTAGATTTCTAAGTCGAGCTGGAGTATCTTCTCCTGCAGCGGCAACAGCAGTTGGCGTTTCCCAAGTTGTGATCTTCTTCATCCATGTGTTGTTACTTGTTGTCTTTGGAGTTGTTGCAGGAACGCAAACCGATTTTTCTTTCAGGCCTTCTCGAATTACTTTAGTAATTTTTGTTGTAATTTTTGCTTTACTTATATTAGGTTTTTCAATAAATCAAATTAGAAACTGGATTTTGAATAAAACACGTCCAATTTTTTCACAAGCTGGCTCTACTTTGGCGATCATCGCCCAACAGCCACAGAGGTTATTAGTAAGTGTTCTAGCTTCAATATCTTTGAATTTCGCTTATGCAGTTGCTTTCTACTCAGCCCTAAATGCTTTCGGAAGCGATATATCTTTTGCAACTGCAGCATTTGTTTACTTAGCTGGAGCGACTTTGGGTCAAGCAGCTCCCACTCCTGGCGGTATCGGTGCTGTGGAGGCCGCACTTGTAGCAGGACTAACTGCATCTGGAATTCCATCAGGAACAGCACTATCTGGTGTGTTGCTGTATCGAGTTGCTACATTTTGGTTACCGGTTCTTCCTGGTTGGTATGCTTTTGCTAACTTACAAACAAAAAACGCTTTATAAAGTTTGGATCAAATGTCAACTGCTTCAAAGTCTCATAAAGTTTTAATTGTAGAAGATGAACTTTTTACTCAAAAACTTATTTGCGAGATCATCACAAATCTTGGAAATAAGTGTGAGGCGGCTTCTTCGGTTAATGAGGCACTTACGCTGGTCAAATCTTTCTCTCCAGAATTGATTATTACCGACCTTGATTTAGGCCCAGGTCCAACAGGAATTGATTTATTAAATAAAGTAGATAAAGAATTTCCTGAAATTAAGTTGGCAGTACTTACTGCTCATACATCTCCTAATTTAGTAGATATTAGATTCAAGGGTTTACCTAGTCGTGTTCAATACATAGTGAAAGCTGATTTGCATGCGTCAAACTCATTTGAAAACATTTTAAAGAACGCTTTCGAACAAACAACTACAATTACTACCTCAAAGTCAATACCAGCCGATGCAATTTATTTAAGTGCTACTCAAGCGGACTTGTTAAAGTTAATAGCTCAAGGCCTATCAAATCAAGCAATAGCTGATAAAAGGGGAACAACACTTAGAGCTGTTGAAGCTTTAATTAATAGAACTTATCAGGCTTTAAAACTTAATGAAAATGATTCGTTGAATCTAAGAGTTGAAGCAGTTAAGTTATGGAAATCTTCAAAAATTCACGTAAAGTAAATTGATGGGTCACTTAAATAAGTCTAGTATCTCCATAAAACAGCGTTTAGGTGGAAAATGGTTAGCTTCATGGACATCTTGGTTTTTATTTATTCCCTTTTCGCTTATTACAACCCTAAACTATGATGGCTCACGCAATTTTGGAAATAATACTGAGTTATATCTTCTAGCGGTTATTGTGCATCTTTGCACTGGTTTTAGTTTTTATTTTGCCCGCAAAACCTTGATTAGAAAAAGGCAAACGGAGACTCAAAGTCTTTGGAAAGTTCTGCTTGTATTTACTTTTGCTGGCTTTATCAGAATCATTTCTGCTGATTTTTTCAGTGATTACTTTGTAGGGCAAAATGAACCTCTTTATTTAAGATTGGTTTCAATTCCTGCGTTTATAATTACCTTTTCAACAATAACTATTATTCTTGATTTTATAGATCGTGAATTTGAAGAACTAAAAAAATTAAATACAGAACTTACAATGATGAATTATGTCAGAACTGAGTCCCTTAAGAATTTAAGTAACTATCAGAATGATTTACTCAAATGTATAGCTTCTCAAATTATTCCAGCAATTAACCAAATTGAAAAAATGTACCTTAACTTAACAAAAAGTAATGATGTGACATCAAAAGAACTTTTAACATTTACTGATACGGTTAAAGAGTGGAATCAAATTGTAATTCGAGCCGTAAGCCATCTAAAATATGATGAAGGAAACTATTTATTAAAATCTAATTTGAACAAGGATGACTTCTCCATCCCTTTAACTTCATCAATCAAAATTAGTAACCTGACCAAAACTTGGAATTTCTTCCCTTCGGTTGTTTGGTTACCGTATTTTTCGATCAGCTTTATTTTGAGTTATATCTATGCAGGCTTAGTTGTTTCGCTCTTGGTTACTACCGTTATTTTAATTTCCCATTTAATCTTTATGGTTTCTCAAAGATGGTTGCGTCCAAAATTAGCTAATTACTCATACCGCAGAAGGTTGATCTTTATTACTTGGCCATACACGATATATGGATTGGTTTTAGAGTTTTCTTTCTTGTTCTTGTTGCCAGTAAATTCACATACTGCGATCGCAATTTGGGTGTATTTCCTTCCACTTTGGTCCTTATTGGGAATGGTTGTTAGTGGCATCATTTATGGAGTAACCGGAGAGGGGGGCAGAATTCAAGCCATGACTATTTCAGAAATTATTGAGTGCAGAAAAGCAGCGGGTAATTCACTTGAATCCATTAGACGTATCCAGAAAATTTTTACAGACACTGTTCATGGTCGAATCCAAAGTAAATTCACTGCCGCAGCACTTTTGTTAGAAAATACTTCTCAACAAAATCAGTCGCAATACATTTCGAAAGAATCTTTGGCAAAGGTTACCAATCAACTAGAACAGATGGTTGTTGAAGCGCGAGAAGATTTACAAAAATTGACTGAGTGGACAGAAACAAAACCTGACATTGTTGAAAAAATTTACTCAGGAATTAGAAATAACTGGATGGACATTGTAAAAATAGATATAAAACTAGACCCCTCGGCGGAACACGTTTTGAACACTAATGATTGGCTTAGAAGTGCATTTGAGGATGTAGTGAATGAATCTATTTCCAATGCAGTTCGACACGGTAACGCAGATGAAATTTCAATATCAGCTCAACTTGACCAATCTCTTGCAGAACTAAAACTCTTAATTTCTAATAACGGAAAAACTATTATTGAGAATTCAGAAAATTCAGGTATCGGATTCTCAACTTTACGTGCATTAGGAGTAAATCTAGAATTAAGTAAAAATAATGATCAAACCTTGCTCGTAGTGACTGTTCCATTAGTTTTTCATGATGCAAAAGTAAAGTCTTTAGTTTAAGAAGTTAATTTTCTTTCCCTTAACGCTAAAAACAAGGGAAAGGTAAATGCAATAGCGGTAATAAATGAGCCCAGAATAAATAACCAACCGTACTTCATTTTGAGTCTTTTGCTTTCATAAAACATAAAAATACTTGCTGCAGAGGCAGCTATTAATAAATCTGTGGTGGCCGAAGATACGGCTGGTGAACTACTCCAGTCGGCAAAAAAGTTTCTACCTTGCTTAATTGCCAAAAGATTGAAATACCAGGTTCCAATTAGGCCAATAATGGAAAGCAAAAGATAGACAATTGAGCGAGAATTCCAGTTCTTGAGCATGAACATATATTGGCACCAATTAGATTAAGTATCACCATGGTTACTCATTCAACACACCTAAAAAATGGTGTTGAACATGTGAAGTTAACTTGCCCCCATTTAAAAAAAGTCATTGAGATCAGTGAAGTGTGTAATTTGAAGCCACAGGAACAATCTGTTAACTCATATTTTGAATCACTCGTTCGCTCGGTCATTGCGCAACAAATCTCTTCTTCAGCTGCATCAACAATAAACTTGAGAGTAAAAAAGCTTGCCAAGAACAGAATAACTCCCAGAGTTTTGGCAAACCGATCTGAAACAGAATTAAGATCAGCAGGTTTATCTGCTTCTAAGGTCAAAACAATTCATGGTTTAGCAAATGCGCATCTGAGTAAAGAAATTGATTTAGCTCACCTCAAGGAAGCCTCAAATGACGAAGCAATAAAGATGCTTAGTTCTCAATGGGGAATTGGTAGATGGACTGCAGAAATGTTTTTGATGTTCACCATGGGAAGACTTGATGTTTGGCCGGTAGGAGATCTGGCTGTAAGAAGAGGTTGGCAAATTGCTCATGGATTAGCAGAAATGCCTAATGAAAAACAAATGGAACCACTGGGAGATCCTTTCTCCCCCTATAGATCAATTGCTGCTTGGTATTGCTGGAGAGTTCTTGAACCACAAGAACCTTGGTAAAAATTAGGCGATAGATTAGATACAAATGTTTAATAAATCTCAAATTCAGATTAAAACCCCCGAGCAATTTGCCATCATGCGTAAAGCTGGTCGAGTTGTTGCTCTTTGTCTAGAAGAGATCAAATCGCAAATTAAACCTGGAATGACAACTTTTGATCTTGATTTAATTGCTAGAGAAATTATGGAAAAAGAAGGTGCTAAGCCTTCATTTTTGGGGTACCACGGATATCCGGCAGTTATTTGTGTTTCGATAAATGAAGAAGTGGTGCACGGAATTCCAAGTAAAAATAGAGTAATTAATGATGGTGATCTGATCAGTGTTGATTGCGGAGCAATAATTGATGGCTGGCATGGGGATGCTGCAATAACAATTGGGATTGGAAACGTCAAACCAGAACATCAAAAACTAAGTGACATCACTAAAGAAGCATTACAAATTGGAATAAATACAGCACTTCCTGGTAAACACATCGGCGACATTGGCTTTGCTATTGAAAAATTCGTTCGAACTCATCACGATTTAAAAATAGGAATCTTAGAAGATTATGTAGGTCATGGCATTGGAACTGAAATGCATATGGCCCCAAGTGTGCCAAATTATGGTAAAGCAGGAACTGGGCCTGAACTAGTTGTAGGTATGGCAATTGCAATTGAACCCATGTTGGTTTTAGGTAGCAATAAAGTTCATGTTCTAGAAGATGAATGGACAGTTGTTTCTAGCGAAGGGTCTTTTGCCAGTCATTGGGAAAATACCATTGCCATAACTG
>JACCDO012282209.1_pt1 | contig 12353 bp, 13 predicted proteins | sample 7446101 | NCBI WGS metagenome assembly JACCDO01 (sample SAMN15323440, study PRJNA562643) | freshwater metagenome | isolation source: river surface water | place: USA:Blue River Watershed | collected 2017-08-16 | reverse complement strand
TAACATTCTGCCAGTAATAACAGAACCTAAATAACCTGCACCACCTGTAATTAAAATCTTCATATAACCTTTTAGAAATATATATTATGTTCTATATAAAATTGAGGATAATTTCCACTAAAACTTATATCCCAAACTTTGTATCTATTATAATGTTCAAAATCACATAAGAATGCAAAATTTTGTTTGTAAGGATAACTATCTTTTAATCTACGCAATTCACCAAAAACTACTTCCGAATGTTTACTTTTATAATTGCCAATAAAATCTTTCAATTCATCTAATGAAAGTTTTTTGTTTAAAACAAATGAAAGTCTATATTCAAAAATACCAAATGCCCTATGTTCTTCTGGACCAATCATACTTCCACACCCAAACCAATAAAATGCATGTTCATATGATTGCTTTACACTATCTCCATATAGTATTTCACCAACAAGTTCATCATTTACATAACAACTTATTTTTTTCTCATTATTATGGTCACAAATCATAGTATATCTGTTAAATCCATCCATTAGTAATTCAGGTACTTTATAAGTTACCTGCTTTACATCTGGATTACCATCTGCATCTCTAAACCAATATGTGAACATAATATTTATAATATCCCATTGGTCTCTAAATGCAGATATACCACTATGCATTCCATTTCTAGCTATTAAAAATGATTCGGTATTTGTTAAAGTTTCAGGAAATAATTTTGCAGTAACATGCAAAGTAAAATCCTCTTCCATATACCCATCTATTCTACTTGAAACGGAATATCTACTTTCCGGTAATATAAAAAATATATTATCTTTATCTACTCTTAAACTCATATCTGTATTGTTCCACAAAAGTTATAAAATTCTTCTAATTCTGGAAACGTTTTAATAAAATTCGTTCCTCTTCTTCTATCATGCTCTGTAAAGTATTTGTAAAAGTTATATCTATTTTTCATTTGTTGTGTTGCATCCTGTGGGGAAACCATCCAATCATAGATTCTTTTTACCTTTTGAACTTCAACATCCGAATATCCAATATGTTTAGGACTAAAAGATGGTGCAGCATAATATGTAATTAATTTAGATTGGTCTAAAATATTATTAGCAAACTGATGAGGTAAAACTTGAACTGTTTGATGTTGTGGAAATCTTAAATAAGATGAATCTAAAAATATTGCAGAATTCCAATATCTATCGGTGCTTGCAAAACTATCTTTTAATGAATATATTTCTTGAATTAATCTTGGATAACTAAATACACTTAATGCATTATATGTAGACATAACTGTTATATTTGTCCTATTTGATGCAGCTAATATTTTGGTTAGATTATCCCAAAATTTATTAAATTCCATTCCAGTTCTAATGTATTCCGCATGCTTACCCCAAGCATCTACTGATGTAAAGATGATAAGTTCTTTTACTCTACCTTCATCTTCTAATCGTTTAATTTTTTCAATTAACTTATCAATCAATTTATCAGGAACTCCTAAATTAGAATTGATTGCCAATTTTAATTCTCTATTTGGGTTTGGATGGTCTAATATATAATCTAATACACCCCAAGTATCTTTTGACATTAAAGGTTCTCCACCAGTAATTCTGAATGTATGCAAATCTCTATACAAATCAGGCCACCACTTCCAAAATGCTTCAATATATGGATTATATTCACTATGTGGAATTGGAAATTTATTTTCCAATTTTAACCACTCATTGGAATTAAAATTATCTGTTGTAGGGTATCCACCATACTTTTCAATCTCTTCTACCCATTTGGAACTATACGCAGGTCCACAATAAGAACATTTAAAATTACAAGCATTAGAGAATGCAACTTCTACATATTTTGGATTATAATCTTCTCTCCAATCTGAATTAAATATTTCTTCTTTAAAATCCCAAGACCAACTTTCACCAGATTTAAAAATTCTATCACTAAATCTATCAGAATTATCTTCTACATTCCAACAATAATCACATTCCGTAGGTCTCGAACCTTGCAACATTTCTTTTCTACGAAGTTTTTTATGTCTCGTATTGTGAAGTGCAGCTGGGTTTCTTGCTATTTCTTGTTGTGAAATTTTGTGAGTTGCTGGGTGGTGACAAGAGTGGTTATGTCCGTTTTGTAATTGGAGTGTAACCTGTGTCCATTTTGCCAAACACATACCAGGACCAACTGCATTTAAATCGTCTTTTACCTGCAAATATATCGGGTTTTCCGAATATGTTTTTTCTTCTGCCATAACTATAATTTTACATTTATCATTTGATGTTTTCCATCAATCGTATCAATAGATACTAACTCGTAACTAACTGAATTTATACCATCGGATTTGTAATCAATTTTATCCTGCTGCATTTCTAATATATATCTTCTTTCATTTTTTGCAGTTGTTTCTCCCTTTGCCCATTTATCAATTCCACCTTCATTTATCAACCCTTCCGTTTGATGTGGTAAACATCTAAATTTACCATCTCTACGATGTGGTAAAATAGTATGTCGTATTTCTATTTTTTCTGTTTTTATTTCAACATTGGTAGATAATCCAAAATCTAATCCCATACTAAAAATATCCAATACCAAATTATCTTGTGGAAATTTAATGTGTATATTTTTTATTTCATCGGGTGTTAAACATCTATCCCACATTGCAATTGAAGCAATTGCTCCCTTAAAAAATGATTCGTTTGGTGAGTTTGAATAACCAATATAGAATGGTTCTGTGCCGTATCTTTTTAATGGTTCTGTATATTCAAATGGAGATTGAGTTCCTGTTCCTAATCTAGCATCACTTTCTCTACCGTTTAAGTAGAAATGTATTTTTTTATTTTCGGCATCCACTGTCATCGTTACCCAACTCCATTGGTTTTCATATCGCTTAATCCATTGGTATATATGATTTTTCATTCTATCCCAAAGTTGCATAGTATATGCTCTACTGTTATTAAAAGATAATCCCCAATCATAACCAGGTTTTCTGAATATTGGGTATTCTACAAATTGTCTTTCAGAATCACCAATTAACCAAATAGGAACTTTTTCTATTTGTTGGTCTGCTTTTACTAATACAGAAACGGTATGTGAATCGGATAAGCAAGCTCTTTGTTCTCTCGATGGTTTAAATTCAATTTTAGAATCTACACCGTTAAAATATGCAACAACTTGCTCTTCATTGTAATCTAATTTAGTTTTATTAGCATATCCCTCTTTCACACATCTCCAAAATAAATCATCATCTTCCATACCCCAATCCCAATAATCATTTGAGTAACCATTGGTTCTTTCTACTTGCTCTTTTGAGAATACAACCGCTCCTCCAAAGTATTCCTCATATTTTAGTTGATAATCGGATTGTGAGATACGAACTGCAATGTGTTGAGGGTTATCATTAGGAAAAGAATAATCGCAAGTATCATCCTCTGGAACCATATCTATATCGTGCCATACAATATAATCACAACCATCTTCAAATGCGTGTTTAGCAGCAATGTTTTTCATTGCTCCTCTATTAAACAACTTATCATCTGTTTGATGAGCAAAATATATTTTAAAATCTATATTTTGAGATTCTAAAAATTTAGATACAGTTGGCACAAATTCTTTTAAATGCTCTTCTCTATTTCTATATGGAACACATACTCCTAATTTCATTATATGCCAACATTTAAATGGGTTATATTATTTTCTTTGATTCTACCATATAAAGTATAACTTAAACAAGTTGTTAAACCATCTTTAATATCATCTCTATATCCAGTTTGAACTTCATTATTATATCTTAATTGATTCCATCTACTATTATCATCTCTCCATCTACCATCATTAAACCCACAATCATCGTGTTTCAATTTTAATAATTTACTATTTCTTCTAAATGGGATATATGAATAATGATTTACAAATGGTTTAAAGTAATCTAAATAAACATTAAAAAATTCACCATTATTTTTATTACCTGAAATATCAGTAAAAGAATAGTTTTTAATATTATAATTTTTATAATGTATTTTTATTTCATCATTTTGTTCTAATAAAAATTCATTTATACTTCCTTTAAAAAAATCCGTTTTATCATCATCCGAACCAATCATAATTTTATTTGTATCAGAATAATTGTATATACTATTTGAAAGATGGATAGTATTTAGTTTTGTATTTACTAAAAACTTAATTGTGCTTTCATTTTTATCATATTCAATTTTTATCTTATTATGTGATGTAGATACAATATCGGAATAAACATCATAGTAATTACCTTTTTTATCAAAAAGTTGTAAATAAAACCTATTAAAAGAATTATAAAAAAGTTTAAAATCATAACCTTTTATTGATAAAATAGGAAATATATCAAATTGTTTATCTACATCATAAACAACTCTGTCCAAATTAATATCTAATTCTATTTTGAAACCTCTGTTGTAATTTATAACATTTGGAATTGTTGCGTAAGCATCAACTCCATTAAATATTGGTAATTTAGTTTCGGTAATTTCTTCTATTATATGTTTTTTAAAAGGTATATTATTTTTTACACATCTATATCTTAAATCATCATCCTCAAACCCCCATCCCCAATATAAATTAGAAAATCCATTTATTTGTTTGAATATATTCGAAGGAAATAATGTCATTCCACCAAAATAAGATTCGAAAGGAATGTTATCAGTTGCTAAATGTATAGGTGTATCTGAAAAGGAATAATCAACATCGATTGGAATCATATCAACATCGTGAATCACTATATAATCGCATTTTTGTTTCTGCGATTCTATAAATCCAATATTGCATAACATCCCACGATTAAATAATTTTGCATCATCTTGTTCAACGATAATGATTGTATAATTTGTATAACCATTATCATCAAGATATTTAACCATTGATTGTTTAAATTCTTGAAGATGTTCAAAACGATTTCTATAAGGAACGATTATTCCTAATTTTTTATTCATTTATTGTTGGGTCTTTTGGCTGTGTTGTTTTTAAGAATTCAGCTAAATACCATTGTATTCTATCACCCCAATCATCTTTATCTATTTCCTCAAACCATACAGTAAGAGCATCCATTGTAGTTGCAATCTTTTCCAATGCTTTTACTTTTCGTTTTTCCAATGATAATTCTTCTTCCGTCATATTGTTGTTATTTTGTTAATTAATTGTTCCCATTTTGAATACCCTAAATAATGATACGTTGGTGATAATTCAAACCCAAATCTATCATCATCCAACGGTAATTTAAATCTATACTTTGCCAGTTCTCTATACATCAATCTGTATTCTTCTGAATAAGAATAATCTTTATTCACATTTGCAACTGCTCTAATTCTTTCTCCACACGTGCTATCCCATTTAAAATGATGAACCTGAACATTATACTTATCAATTGGTGCAATTAATGGATGATTCCAACCTTGCCATTTCCATGTAGTATAACCATCTATCTTTGCGTAATGTTGTCCATTTGTAATCTCAACATACCCTTTTGCTATACAAATCTTATTAGGATTTGCACCACTCAATGGATATCTAAAAAATCCAGCATATGGAAACTTTTCAAATATATCATCCGTATCCAATAATTCAACCATCTCACCACCTAATCCAATTCTATCTACAAACCCACCTCTAACAATATCCCAACCGTTCATATCACATGCTCCTATAATAGATTTTAGTGAATACGAATAAGAGTGAAATTCATCATCATCCGATATTACCCACCAATCATTAGGATGTGTAGATTTAACTTCATTATACAACTGAGTTACTTTTTCCCAATTATATTTTTCTTCAATTACAGTTTTTACAATTTTAGCATTTCGGAATTCAGATACAATATTTTGGACTTCTGATAAATTGGATTGCTCTTCCCAATCATAAACAACTATATGCATTTCATCCACCATATCTTTATAGTGGTTTAACATATGTTTTAATGTTGTTGTTCTGGAACCAGTTACTGTAACTAATCTAATCATTTTCTTCTAACTAATGTAAGACCTGTGGATGATGGTTTATTTTTTACTATTCCAAAGTTAAACAAATCAAATGTTTCCCATTTTGGGTTATCTTTTAATTCTTTTACAAACTGAATAGGACCATTCCAATCATCGAAATCACTTCTATCTTTAACTTCGTTTGTAACTAAGTAATTATCTGCAAAATTAGGGTCAGTATCGTGAATAGAAATAATTCCATTTGGGGATAAGAGTTGGGAATATAACTCAAAATCTTCTTTAACATTTTCATAACTATGCCCTGCATCTATGTGTAAATAATCTATTTTAACATCGTTTAATACAAAATGATTGTGAAATGCTTGCTCTGTGGTAGTTCCTAAAATACGAGGATGAAATGTTCTTCTTAAAAAGGATTCTTCTTTAAACCAATCTACTTTACCACCAATGCCATTCATAGCATCTACTACATAAGTAACTCCAATATCTCCCCAATTTAAGTCAGGATTTCCTTCAAATATATTTTGTTTATATAAATCATATCTAGCCTGAGTCATTAATCTAGGCACAAAACCACCTCCTGAACCTAAACATACACAAGTTTTTGCTCTCATAAACTGAATTATGGAGTATATAATTAAACCATCTCCTAAATGTAAATCAGTTGCTCCATGAGACCATCTATAAGGAACTGGTATTTCTTCTTGTTCCTGATACTCATTGAATTCAAGATTATTTGTTAGAGTATTTTTTATGTATATTAAATCTTGTAGCATGTTATAATCAGTAAGTTATAAAGTAACACAAATATACGAAAAAAAATCTACATTTACAAAATTTTTTACTTATTTATTTTAGTGTAATATGTTGTTACTTCATCTTTGATGATTGGCCAGAGGAATTCATCAAAAAATCTAGTAGATTGTTTTAAAGTTGGGTGGTATCCATAATTACGCATAGATTCGTTATTATTGGTTAGCCATTCAATGATACCTCCACCAAATCCACCTATAATATTATTATCTGTAAATAAAAAATTATTAAAATCTATTTTTTCTAATAATTCTTTTATTATATTAATTTCATAAAAAGAATCTTCGTAATCTTCAATTTGTTCTAATATATTATTAATTTTTAAATTTGAATAATTTCCTCTTTCATTACCATCCTGCAATTCAATTAATTTACTTATACTAGCATCCATTGAAAACAAATTACCAATTGTAATCATTTTATATGGAATATTCATTTCCTTTAAATATAATTGGGTGTGGTATATGTTTTCTAACGTATCAATAACTGCACCGTGAATAGAGTAATACTTTTCATAAAATGTTTTTGCATACCCTTCCGTATCAGTTCCGTTGTGCATATAATTTATTTTGTTTATTCTTTCGGGATGAGCATCCATTCTTGGAAAATCACTAGCTCTATCTTCTGAAACAAAAACAGGATAATCCCATCTATCTATTGTAGACCATTGTATTATTGCATAATCTATATTATTTTTGTATTTTGGTCCATGTAATGCATGATACGTTTTTCTTCGTATTAAAGTATTACCTGCACCACCGGCTGCTATATTTATAATATCATATTTACCGTTAGGTTCAAAGTGATTATAAAATGTATAACCGTGATTACCAAATGCCGCTGGCCAATTACCACCACCAGCTGTAAAAGAGCACCCGTTTGTTAGTATCATAATAATTTATTTATATTGTTCATTATTTTACAATAATATTTTGTAAGTTTTTCTTTATTTTCTTTTAATGATGGTATTTTTTGAATGAATATATTTTTAGAATCATCTATATTTTTATTTTTTAAAAAATCTACTATCATATCAATTTGTTCTAATTCATTTTTTGTTTGAATTCCTTCTAAACCAAATTCATCTAAAAACAAATCTATACCAATTCGTTTATATTCACTATATACTTTATTAGACCCAAATATTAATGGAAGTTTTTCAGATAGTATGGGTTTTATAGATTTTTCTGTAAAGAAACCATATTTTAAATTAAAAATACAATGTGTTTCACCAACCACTTCAAAATAAGATAAATCGTATTCTTTTTCTTTAAAATAATAAAGTAAATGGTCAAACTCAAATGGAGCATTTAATGGTGTAACATTTATTTCGTTTCGTAATGATTTTAGTTTATTAAAATTTTCAGTTGTAAAATATTTTATATGATTATTGGTATGAGTGTTAGTATGGTCTGTGTATATGTGCCCATCTCTAACTGCTTGTGAGTATTCTAATAAGAATTTTTCATTTATGCAATTTAAACCACTTTTTAATATATCCAATTCTTTTGCTTTTAATAAAAACTGAACTCTATGAAATCTTGGTTTTAATGCCTGACTACAATACACATATGGTTTATCTATGTTATGTAATACATTGAGATTTTTAAATATATCAAAAAAATTATCATTATATGGTAATTTACCAGTAGTGTGTTGCGGGAATAAGAAATGTGTAAATTGTCCTTCTGCCATTAAATGAAACATAGAATAAAACGAATCATAATGAAAGTTTTTACTACCATCAAATAATTCATAATCTGTGATTTTAATATGATTAAATTTAAAATCATATCTAAAATATTTTTCATCTATTTCATATTCATTTGCTTCTAAAAACGCAAAATTAAATAAAACTTTTACATTTTTTTCAACATACAATTCTTCTAATTTAGAAAATTCAATTGGGTTTGATTTCATTAATGGTAGATAAAACTCACTCCATATTTTTCTATCAATCACTATTATCAAATCATCTATTGGATTAGTATATAACAAATCAATTGAAGTGATATTATCAAATGATTTTAATTCATTAAATATATGATATGGATTTTGTGTATGATGATGTATTTCAATATCTTCACCATTATTATTTATAATAAGTTTATGGTGTCTATTACGAGTAATATCAGTTATTGAAATCAAATTTGCTTCTGGAAACAAATTCTGTAACTCATTATATGTTGCTAATATATTTAATGACCTCATTTATCCAATTCTGTTTGTTTGTAAATTTTTCTAATCCTCTTTTTAATCTATCAAATTGTTTTTTGTTCTTTTCAAATCCATCTTCCAGTATTCGTAGATACTGATAATTGAATTGTTTTTTATTCATTGCTCTGTATCGATACTTAATATCTCTCATCCAATCCGAATGTATAATTGGTAATTTACCATTATCTATTGCATCAAATATGGCATACCCAAATGGTTCTTTGGTATAACATCCATGGAATATTTTAAATGGTTTTTGAAAGAATTTGTTGTGAAAACGATAATCAAACTCTATGAAAGTATGAACATCATCGTTTATCTTACTACCCTCCAACATTCGTTTGTAATCGTATTTGTTTGAGAATATAAAAGCAGGTATTGCATCTAAATAATGTGCATTCTTTCGTGTCTCACATCTTGCAGCATATCCAATCTTATTACTTGCTACCTCTGTATATGGTTTGTTATTCTTCCACTCATAGTAGTTTGGTATTGTAATTGTATTTGGAAAGTATGTGTGTATTGTATCTTTTTCATAACCTATCCATATAATATTTTTAGAAGCATCCAAAATATCCTTTTGCCAATGCCAATCTAATCTTGTCATTAGGTTTTCGTATTCATCGTTTAATCCCAACATATCAGGAATAAATGCATGAACAAATGTCGTATGAGTTTTGTGAAGATACTTTTTAATTATAGGATTTGGTTTGTAAGAATGGTGTAAAAAAACTATCTTATCACATTCATCCAATATCCTATCTATTTCTTCATCGTTTTGGAAAGTGTAGATTGCTCCTTCTTCTGGTAATAAAGGTCTACCATCGACTACAATTTTGTAATCTTCTGTAACTAATGGTAAAACATTCTCCATAAAGTTATTACACCATATATCAGAACCCCCTACTATATTTTTTCCGTAACCCGTTGTTATGAATACAACCATATAGTATTTTTAATTTTCTTCAAATGTTATTGTGCCATCCTCTAAATTTATATTAGCAACGGGATATTTAGATTTTAATGTTTCTAATACATCCCCCATTTGTTCATTTTTTTTATCAAATTTGGATTGTAAATTTTTTAATTTAGTTTCCGATTCTCTAATTTGCATATGTATTTGCCCAATAGTGAATACCATATTATCCATTTCACTTTGTAAATCAACCAGTTGTTTATAAACTACTTCATTTAATTTTTCCGTCTTTTGTGCCATAACTTACTTATTATCGTTTGTATATAAATATATATTTTATTGGTTAAACAACTGTATAATGTAAAAACATTTGGATTACACATTCATTATCTGCACATTGTAAAGGATTTCTCCAATGCTCTAATAATCTACCGGTAACAATAGATGCTTCACCTATTTTGGTTAAATATCCAATAGGAGCACTATTTCCATTTTTAATAAATAATCTCCAATTATAACTAATATTAGAAAATATGCATACCGATATAGTTACATCCAATCCCTCTCTATCCGTATGTCTTTTTAATGTAGAACCATTGTTATATATTCTAACCCACGAGTTAGCTTCTTTTAATTTATTACCCGTAATTGTTTCTGCAAGTGGTAATAAATTTTTTAAATATCTTAAAGAAAATTCAGGCATTCCTCCATATGAATTTTTATAATATCTTTCATCCGTTTCTAATTGTAATATACCAATTTCCTTCAATTCCATCACCTCATTTGTTAAAATATTGCATTCATACTCTGATAATATTTTTCCTAAATTAAAATGTGCAGGTTCTATTTCCATAATTTGTGTATTGGTAAATGAAGTTATATTTGATTCAAATGGATTTTCTCTAACCCAAACAATTGCTATATTTTTTTCGCCACTCTCAACTGGTAATCCAGCGTGTAAACTATCATAATCTAATGTTCCATCTTCATTTAAATTTCTCCAAATAAGTAATCTGCCTGTTTGTGGAGTTACGATTGTATCTTTTTTCGGAAATTGAGTTTCCCCTCCTGTAAAATCATCATTCAGATAAAATAAAAAACTGAATACTCTTTGGCCAGATGTTCCCATAGAACTATCGTAATAATCTGTATTTGGATGAAAAAAATCATGATGTGTTTTATATTCACCACCTATACCATATTTTACAATATGTATTTTTTCCTGATTTTCTATTGGTAATCCACTTTCATTTTGAATAATAGTTTGTATTTTGGTTATAAGTTCATTTGTTTCCCAAATCCAAGTATTATCTGCACTCCTATACGATGTAATATTTTCACCTAACGTATTTGCTTTTGTTAATCCATTTTTTAAACCCATTTGTAATAATTCATTACATTCGGTTTCCGTTAATATATTATCTACAATTTTTATCATAACTTTCTATTTTAACAAGGGTCTAATGATTGTTCGGCTGTCCCATCCATTGAAGTTACCTCAACATACCCTCCATCTTGAACACATATACTACCTATAAGGTTAGGGTATTCACTATCATTATAAAATGAAAAGAAATCCGTAAATCCTGCACAATTGGTATATGTTCCATTAACGGTTGAATATGCATCATACGCGTATATGTAATAATAATAACAACCGGCCGGTGGTGTAGGAGGCGGCGTAGGTGGTGGCGTTGGCGCCGGTGTTGGAGCAGGGGTTGGTGGAGGTGGTGTTGGTGGAGGACTGCAAGAAGTTCCTGCATCCGATGTATTACCACCACCAAAATACCAATAATTAGTTCCATTTGAATACCATCCATTTGCTACATAATCTCCCGAATTACTCGTTTCGGCACCTGCCTGAGAGTTATACAAATATACACCACTACCAATTGAAGAACTTAAACTCCATTTAGTTCCCATATTGGTATTAGTATTTCTATTAGCACACGCAGTTGGCCCATCAACCGAACTATACGCCAAAATAAACGAATATGTTGCCGGCGGTGGGGGTGTCGGTGGTGGTGTAGGTGGTGTCGGTGGCGGTGTCGGTGGTGTTGGCGCCGGTGTGGGTGGAGGTGGAGGTGGATTACACGTTGCACAATCCGCATACTCATTTGTAGCAGTTACACTTGAAAAAGTGACAGTTCCACCGGTATTTTGAACTAACCAACATCCAGGTAACGCTGGACTTGAAAATTTATAAACCCTACCAACTGATACGGCAATAGAACTACCACTTAATGTAATATATTCAGTTCTACTACCACCACATTCTGTTATTTGATAAACAGTTGGTGCAGGTGGAGGTGGAGTAGGTGGGGTATATCCAGTAAATTCAGACATTCGGTCAGGCACAGTAAATCCAGCTTGCGCACTATATGCACGAAGTGAGTTCGATGAAGAACCCAATGTAGATTTAATACCACTCATTGAAATTGCCATTATTTACTATTTTT
>JACCDO011258481.1_pt1 | contig 12353 bp, 10 predicted proteins | sample 7446101 | NCBI WGS metagenome assembly JACCDO01 (sample SAMN15323440, study PRJNA562643) | freshwater metagenome | isolation source: river surface water | place: USA:Blue River Watershed | collected 2017-08-16 | reverse complement strand
CGGTTTGACCGCTGCTGGGGGCGTTCGCCACGAAAGAGCTGTTGATTTGACCCACCAAGAAGTCGAAAATCTTGTTGTAAATCCACTTGATCATGGCGTAGACCACGTTCTGACTCTCGGTTGGGGTCAGGATCTTCACATTTATACTTTTTCGTGCAGAGCCAGATATTTTTATACGATGACTACAGGTGAGTGAGTAAGTGAGTGAGTGAGTGAGTGAGTGAGTGAGTGAGTGAGTGAGTGAGTGAGTAAGTAAGTAAGTGAGTGAGTAAGTGAGTGAGTAAATACCTAGTAACTGCTGCAATAAACGACAACTCGTCAACACCCAATAGGGTCGCAATATCTTGCAGCGGCATCGTGTTTGAAACGACCTTCGGTCGGTTGCCGTTGTCATCGGGATCAGCTTCGCACCGAATATTCCCTATGTGCAATATAGCCGCTAAGATACTGAATAAATTATTCATTTTTTCTGTTGTAAATTTATTCAGAGTTCCTAATGCATGCACCAACTGCTTGAAATCCCTCACATCGTCTTCAATAGACTTGATTACGGTGCATTTACCGGCAGTTAAGATGGCAAAATCATCAATACTTTCTAACTTTAATTGGCTCTGCAAGCTTGGGTTGTAACTGCTTAAGCCGCGCAACAATTGATAGAATACGTGGTAGTTGCGCTCGTCGGCGTTCACTATAACTATTCGCGACTTTTCCAATAGAAATGTCTCGGTGAAAGCAGAAATAATCTGATTATTATCCGAGTACTCGAGTCTGATGTACTTGCCGAACCGCGATGAGTTGTCGTTACGCACGGTCTTGCTGTTGCCAAATGCTTCGAGGATAGTGCTGCTTTCTACTAAGATATTCTTGATTACAGATGTAAAAGTGGCATTATCAGTTGTAGATTTGGCAGCATTTGCAGCAACGGATACTTCATTGGCGTGAATAAGAAAATTTATTACATACTTGGATGCTTCTGTTTTACCCGATCCACTTTCACCGGACACTATGACGGATTGGTTGGTTTTGGAGTACTCGCTGTTTGCGACGTTGTTTATTAGATTTTTCAGAGCATCATTTGATAGCTTGTAAATATGAGGAGGTAGTTTATGCATGATTTCCGCAATGTGCTTAGTATCGTCCTTGTTATTACTCACATTGTAATATTTCATGGGGTTGTCATATAGTCCTTCAATTGTCTCGTAGGGATTCATCGACAGTAAGATATCACCAGTATATGTATAGATTTTATTATGAAATAATCGTCTTCTAACCACATCTAACAATGGCGCCTCATGCAAATTATTCATATCACACAAATCATCTAATTCCTGCAAATGGCTATCATCAACGGGGTGGATTAGCCTGTTTGAAATCATTTTACCGCCCGCAGCACCTCGAATAACATCAATATTTGGCTTAACACTATCAAAATCAATAGATTTAACATGATTCTGAGCCTCAATTTGTACATTTTCCCCATTTACCAATACAATTTTACCGATATCATATGTGTGAACTTCCGATGGATACCATACGATATCTCCAATCATTCTTGTACAACAGAGAGGGAAGGACTAGCGCCTCGCACCCAAAACTGCCTTGGTTCAAAATATCCTCGAGGAGGGAGTTTTACCGGAAGGCCCGGATGCTCGCGGTACCGATGTCGATTCTCCTATATTCAACATACACTAAACACATACACGTGGTCTATGACAGTACACAACATCTTCCATTCAAATGATGCCACCCACATCCTCTTCTCTTTTGCGTCAGATACTGCTGACGCTGGTCGTGAGGGCCTGCATTCTTTCCCAAGTCTTGTGACTCATCGCCAAAATCTTGAAACATCACAACTCACAACAAACATACCTGGTATATCCAACAAATAGAGTACCTTGCCTTGGTACTTTTATACACGATAAATAGAGTTCTCATTCTATTCACCTTTGATTCAATGCCAGAGCTTGCAGAGGTCGAGTTTGCGAGATCTTTGTTATATAACAAGTTTGTGTTACCTTATGCAAAGAAATCACCAAAATTTAGTAAACAACCCAAAATCATTCAAGTTAATTATGCCGAACCATATAAATCATTAGTTCTAGTTCACGATAGAAAAGAATATGATGATGCTCTCTTAGGTAAGCATATTGTTGACGTCGTGCGAAAAGGTAAATATTTCTGGTTACAAATGAATTCTGGTAAATCTGTACTATTTCATTTTGGTATGGCTGGTTATATTAATATTGAAGGAAACGAAGATATATTAGCTTATAAATCGCAAGGGAAAAAAGAGATGGAAAAATCTTGGCCACCTCGATTCATGATAATTGAATTAATATTTGATGATGGATCAAAGGTCGCATATTGTGATCCAAGACAATTTGGTCGTGTGAAAATACGAGTAAATCCAGCTACTGAAGAACCCGTTAGTTTATTAGGAATTGACCCGTATATTGAAGGTGTTGATGTTGATACACTGCGATCCAATTTAAAAAAGTTTAAGGTAGGTATTAAAGCTCTATTGCTCGACCAGGAGAAAGTCTTTTGTGGTATTGGAAATTGGTTAGCAGATGAAATTTTGTTTCAAGCTGGGTTGCATCCATCAATTCCTAGTCACTTGATTAATGAAAAAGGAGTGGCATCGCTGGCCCAAGGGATATCGTATGTGATTTCTACGGCTGTGAATGTCAATGTATTCAACAAAAGTAAAGAATTGCCGGAGAATTGGCTGTTCCATTATAGATGGAGCAAGCGTGATAAGAGCGTCAAAATGGCTGATGGGTCAAACGTCACATTCATTGTCGAAGGCGGTAGAACAACAGCTGTTGTATTAGCGAAACAAAAACTATATAGCGAATATCGTGAAGCGGAAATTAGTAAACGAAAAACAAGCGAAACAACTAGTGAGACAACGAGCGATGCAATAAAATCAACAAAAAAGCAAAGAAAGGGAAAGTAATAACGACGTGAATTCTGTAATGTAACTTGTACTTGTGTTATCACTCACTCACTCACTCCACTCACTCCACTCAATCAATGTACTTGTGTTATCACTCACTCACTCCACTCACTCCACTCAATCAATCACCTACTCACTTACTTACTAAATTTCTTACTTATTTCACTTCTTCGAATCGAATACTTCAACCCACACTCATATGGTACCGTCGAAGGAAAAGTAAATTTACTAGCATATACAAATAGTAATTCTTCTCGGTTGCTTAGATTCGTTGTCAACATGAGGATCTTGAAGAAGCACATCGAGCATAAGAATCATGGTGGTATGGTTGTCGTTTCTCTGGAAAAGGAGGATGATATGTACCATTTATACAATATAATTAACAATGGCGACAGGATAACATCAAGCACAGTGCGAGCTGTTATCCATGAATCAAATTCTGGTTCGACTACTAAACAAAGAATGAAAATTACATTGAAAATAACTGTTGAATATATTACATTTGATACTGATTCATGTTCATTACATATAAAAGGAAAATGTTGTGAGGAAAATGAATATGTGAAAATAGGACAGTATCATACCATAGACATTGAATTGAATCAAACTTTTACAGTCGAGAAAGAGTGCTGGGATATGGTTCATTTGAAAATATTAGATGATGCATGTGATTCCACTAATACAGCAGAAATAGCAGCTGTTATGATGCAAGATGGATTAGCTAATATTTGTATTGTTGGCAATACAATGACATTAGTAAAATGTAAAGTAGAGAAGCATTTACCAAAGAAACGTCAATCAAATGAAATATATATGAAAGCGCGCAATAAATTCTTCGATGAAGTATATTTAGCTATAACACGGTATATTAATTTTGAGCATATAAAAGTTTTAATAATTGCATCACCAGGCTACGTGAAAGATGATTTTGTAACTTTTATGAGCAACAAAAGTGCCAAACAAAATGATAATTACTACTCAATGCATAAAAGCAAAATTATTAAGTTACACGCTTCAAGTGGCTATAAGAAATCACTCGATGAAATTTTAGGAAGTGATGAAATAAGTAGTCAATTGGTCAATTTTAAAGCAATAGATGAGACCAAAGCGTTGAAGCGGTTCTACGACATGTTAGGTGGCTGCTCCCTATGCTATTTTATTTAATTTTTACTTATTCATTCATTATTTCTTCAGGTACTCAAGAAAATTGGGTTTGTTACGGGTATAGTCAAGTATTACTAGCTGATGAATACTTGTTGATTCACGAGCTATTGATAACGGATACTTTATTTAAATCAAGCGATTTATTAACTAGACAGAAATACATAAAATTAATTGAAGAAGTAAAGTCACATGGCGGTATAGTCCATGTGTTTAGTAGCATGCATACAAGTGGAGAACAACTTAATCTACTCACTGGTGTAGCTGCAATACTACGAGCCCCATTGTGTGTTGACGACATGTTAGAGATTGTTACTGAAGCTAACAATAATGATTTTGGTAATAGAATGATTAAACAAAAAAAAGTTTTACGAGATGACGCAGGTGGTATTGGTGACTACACCTCAGGTGGTGAAAGTGACTTTAGTGACGATGACAGTGACTACAATATTGAAGACGAACACGCCAGAATATTCACCAGAATACTCATAGGAATAGAAGACTAATTTTGTAATTTAAATAGTAGGTCCGAGGGTAGGGTTAGAAATGCGGAACTCCGTAAGTATGTCATCCATCGCATTTAGTGAAAGAAGGAAAGAACAATGAGGCTTTTGGCGTTCTTGGTTCTAGTGGTGTTGACAGGTGAGTAATATAATGCATTTATGAGTAGATTAAAAGGATGTGATCAATGGGTATAGTAAATGGTGAAGTAATGGTGATATATGCATATGCTGGTTTATAATTAACTGAAGTTTCAACATAAATCAAACCATTTCCCATAAACTTGCTACTAACCCATCGTCCTCATCACTTTTATCATCATACTATCGATTATCACATTTTCAATATAACATTTCTTATTCATTATTTCTTATTCTTTTGTAGTGAATGTTGTCGCATTCAATATTGGTAATGGTAACCAATATGTTAGAACAAATAATAATTTACAAATGAAAATATTTGATTGGAAGCAACGTGAAGCATTTCAAACATTAGAAATACCTGCTGATTACACTCCATCATTTAATAATATATTCCCAATTCCTGGTTCAAGAAAAAAGTTCTTAAGAGTAGGTCGTGGTATTTCAGCTGGTCAAGGTAAAACATGCGGTCGTGGTATGCGTGGTCAAAAATCAAGATCAGGTGAAGGTGCTGGTGTACGTGCTGGTTTTGAAGGTGGTCAAACTGCATTATATCGTCGTTTACCAAAATTTGTTGGTAAACCAATGAAAGGTCACACCAAAACTGAGTATGAATTAATTAAAATTGATAATTTAAATGAGGCGACAGCAGGAAGTACAGTTGACTATGCTTCATTAGAAGAGTCAGGTATAGTAACAAAAGCTAATAAAGGAAGAAAATTGTATAAAGTAATAGGTGGTGCTGAGGGTTCAACTTTATCTGTTAAAGGATTAACAGTAAGAGCTCATGCATTTACTGAGTCTGCTAAAGCAGCAATAGAAAGTAATGGTGGAAAATGTATTATAATGTCGCCAACTAGGCCTATTCCTCTTGAAGATGCAATGAAGGAAGCTGCTGAAGTAAAAGCTATTCAGTTAGAAAAATTAAAGGCATTGAGAGCGTTGAAACAAAAGCGTGATGCTGCTAAATTCGTTTAAACATAATAATTATCACTATAATTTTGTATTTAAGCATTTCAACTATCTAGTTGCTACTTAGGAATTGTACTAGTTCTCTTATACTATCTGTCCTGTTGTTGTAATGTTTGTATTTTCCGTATATATATATGAAGTTACCTAACGTATCGTCTATTCCATAGGTATCACTCAAAAGTTCATATAAACCGACTCTAACATTTGGGCAACATGGCGTTTTGGTTAATTGTGATAAAACTTCTTTGGACACGTCACTACCTAGGTATGGTCCGCCATATATCGTGTCGTCATGAAGAATTTCTGTATCAATGTCTAATATACTTCTGATTTTACCATCTTTGTTCTTGTTATACTTGTTTAGTAAACTAGTATCCTTAACCGCGGTAAAACTCATAATCAATAGTTCTGGCTTCGCCACTCCTAACCCAATATAATAGTTCTGGTGTTTTCTAATTAAAATACCAAAATTACCTTTATCATCACCAGTAGCTGATTGGCCACCACTAATTCCTTCTGCATTATAATCTGTCTGTTCTTCGGGAACACTTGAAGTAAATTCAACCAGAACTTCATTATCATCATCTATTATTCTATGTACAAGAGCTATTTCTTTATCATTTTCATCAATCAATTGATATCCACGATTTGTTGTTATTTCAGTTTGTAAAGCTATCAAGTCTTCATTCTTTTTCATTATATTTGCTATTTTTTCATTACGTTTAAGTGATTTGTAGATATTATTCGCTAAAGTCTTATCTCTTCTATTGTTTCCTGCTTCTACTACCGATTCATCAACAGGCGATTCATTTCTATTCTTAGCTATTTGTAGAGTACTAGCGAAATCAAACGGTTTACGCCCACCACTACTCAAAGCACGTCGAACAATAAACCGATGGAGCATGCTGTTAGAAGGTATGTATATGCCTCCTAATACAGGTTCCCTTCTTTGGTCCCTATTTTCTTCCGGGTCGCCAAATCCCCGGGAAAAACACACACTTCCACACCTATCATATACTTCCTTCAATCTAAAATCGTTGAATATCTTCGCTTTTGGGTTACACAATTGTGGTCTCATTTCAGCGTTATACTAGTTCAAATATCACAGAAGTCTCGACGTTTCTTCAGCGGCCCACCTCGATGCCAAAATTTTACAGATTTTTGATCATATCGAAATAATGGATTCTGTTTATAGCCGCGCAACTGGTGGCGACTTGGACGCATCCATTGAGTACGGGAAGCGTTCTCAGCAAGCCCAGTTAGAGTCCAAAGCTGGAAAACAAGAGATAAGTAGCAGTAGCAGTAACGGACTAGGAGCGATAGAATTTAGTGTAAGTTCTAGTGATGAATGGGATAACACGTCATTTATTGTTGCACATCATGATGACTTGAATGACTTTATCCCTCAAACTAGCTCAGAAGAAAAGGAATACTCCAAATGGCCTGGATTATATAATAAAAGTGAACTAAATACAACGAATTCTACTACAAATAAACATAAAAATAGTGATAGTTATCAATCAAACTTAAGTTTAGGGAAAACTTTGGATGAAGCATCACACATTTTCATAGATATAGCGTTTCTACTGATATCGTTTGGTTATATGTTACCTTGGACATCACTGGGGTCGTTAATATCATATTATAAAGAAACGTTTAATGCAAATTTTTATGTAAAATTATATTGTGCTTACTATTTACCTGGATTGCCAGTAGCGTTGTTACAACTCAAATATGATGGCGATTTAGACTTAAAATATGGATCAAAAAATACTTACTTATGGCGTGGTTTATTTGCATACGTTTCCATGATTATTATTTTAATATTAATGGTTTGGTTCAACCATCCAACTGTGTTGTTGATGCTGTTTACATTATTAGGAGTATGTGGCTGGTTATGCCATGGCACAGCTTCAATGCTAGCCTCGATGTATCCATCATCGGCCATAGCTTGGTTACAAACTGGGTTCAGATGTCCTGAAATATATACTATAGTCGCGGTGGCAGCGCTGCAAATCGGTAAAACAGCTACCTCGTATCATTTAGTATTATTTTATTGTATAACAGCTGTAGTGGTTAGCATTGGTATGGTGGCGTGGATATTTGTTGTAACAAGTGTAAGTAGTAAAAGGTATTTTGAATTAAAGGATACAAGAATGCAAACATTAGATGATGCTGAGCGTAAACCATTAATAAACGCCAAGTATGCCGGACATAGTGTGAACGAGGATGAAGATACAACATTACCCGGTCAAGCCAACGGCAAGAAAGAGAAGAGTGTACAGATGTTAGAATCAATGATCATCGCGAAAAGTTGGTTGAAATCACAGGAAACGAATAGCACCAAAAGTATGAGGTCCAGTGTGTACAACGACGTGCTCCCGCTGTGCTTCGCCCTAGTCATAACAATGTGGTGCTCCATATTCCAGGCGTCGTTTTTTGCTTATGTTGATTCACCAGTTGGTCGAGATATTGAACAAATTTTATATTTTGTTCGTTTATTTTCTGATTTATTGGGTCGACCTTTAACGCGCCTCTACAGGCCCTCGTTCATCCAAACGAACCAGCGGTTGCTGATGGCATCAATGCTTCGCATCGTTCTAATGGTTCTCTTTTTTGTTTATTTGTTTGTTCCATCATTCCCTCGTTCGGATATATATGTGAGTATTTTGGTTGGAATTTTCTCGGTATTATCTGGATATTTTACCGTTTTAATATACGAATTTGCGGCACGTGGTAAAGACGGCGCGGCGCAAACATACGCGACACAACTACTCAATATATGCTTTCAAATTGCGGCATTTACAGCCGTATCATTGAGTGTCATCATCACGAGTACCGGCTGGGTGGAAGGATGGATCTCGGGAAGAAGGTAGAATGTCGGCATATCGACTGCTTTTCTGTATTTTGTATTATATTTTGCATATTGTAAATAATGTGTTGTGTGACGAGATCACCGGTCTAAGGGCCGGAAGTTTTTCTTGGTGGTTCCAGCCTGGGACTTCCAGGTGAATAGAGGAAGGAAATATGGAGCGGTTTGATGATCCACCAATCCCGCTTACTGGTATTCCCAGCAAACCACCTGCAGACAAAGAGCGGCTAATAATTGAGCTTGAATTCGTGCAAAATCTATTAAATATTAAGTATTTAAATTTTTTAGCAAGTAATAATTATTTTGATAACAATGATTTTATGGCGTTTTTATGGTATTTACAATACTGGAAACAGCCACAATACACGCGTCACATGCTGTTTCCACAGTCTTTGAGCGTACTAGATACTATTATTGCTGATCCAAATTTTAGAAAGGAATTAAAAGTGCCAGGTTTCATAGAGTTTTGTCATTCGTTACAGGGCTCCCACTGGTTGATATCTACCACTACACCACGCAACGTGGATACCAAATAGCGTGGTAATTTAGTAGCTAATTTAACATCAATGAGCATATCTTTTAATTGAAAATCATGGCGCCCAAACGAGTGAATAAGTGGTAAGTACAGTGCGATTATAATATTTACAAATATGGCAGTGATTACAATAAAATATATATGACATCTAAGGGTCACGTGTCCAATCAGTGATGAATATTTTATGAGCCATTTTGTTGATTTTCTAGTTTTTCATACCTTATTACTAATATAAACTCTTCTAATAGGTATACCACATATCCAGATATTTGTTACAGATACTGACCGTACTGAGCCTCGTCGCTTGCGGATAGAAACAGCAAGTTTGAAAGTAATAGCTTTAACTTCAAATGCTTCATAAAATCGGTCAAGTATTCTTTCTGTGTCACCTAGAGGGGAAGAGTCAGTGAAATATTTTCTTGTGTAATGTAATAAGGAAGTAACCTTGAAACCCAAGTGTAATTCCCATAAATCTTGACTCTTATCTAGTACCATGTCATCCTGCTGAAGGATTTTAAAGCAATATGTTTCAATAAAACACAAAATCTTACCATGACTTGCAGCGCCGAAACCCTTGAGTGAGTGAGTAAGTAAGTGAGTGAGTGAGTGATGAGGTGGGTAATAACCTCGGCGTAGCTGTAGATCCGCACTCCGTTGGGCGTAACACTGGAATTAACCTGGTAAATACAGTTGTCGCTGTAGTGCTTGGGTAGCTGGACAGCAGGGAAACCAATGGCTTTGCTATCGAGAGGGGTCACAAGAAGCTTCACCGTGATGAAGCGTTCGTTGTCGACTATCATCGCATAGTTATCTTGATATTGCGCAGTCTCAATCATCGCATTAGGATGTATTGTTATTCTATGCTTGAGCGCAGAGCTGCTGAAGCCAGGCATCGCGTCAGCATTTTCATTCCTACTTGCACTTGCGACTTGACCCTCGTCGTCATAGGCTGCCTTCGTGAATACTGTCTCTTTCACAACAGCTGATGCCTTGACAGCCACATCCGATGCTAGGATCTGAGCATTGCTAACCACCGTGTTCAGCACTTGCTTTGATAGCTGCAGTAGCAAACGAGCATCAGTAATTGTTGCACGAGATATGTATGAATTTGTTGCGACCGAGGTTGCGGCGAGAATCTGCTTGTCCTTTTCAGCCTCTTCTAATTCCAAAATGTAATCCTCAATACCCACATCTGCCACTTTGCCAACGGCTATCTTGTACAAGACATTTTTGCTCCTCAATTTGCTGTATCCGTTATCAAAGATAAACAGTAGGTATCTGTCGATATCACACGCTTTCCGATACCCAATTGCTATGGTGTTATCATCGGCGAATAGTTTGGTGGTTGGCTCGACCTCCTGCTCTACTGCACCTCCCATTTCTTGCACTCTTACAGCGACACTAAAGTTTATATCGTACTCACTAATTGCAGTCGACCACATGATGGACTTGCCTTTAGGTACAAAGAAAGGGATTTTGTTCACTACTCCCGCAGGTATTGTGATCTCAATTGCGCCGTTTTCTTTCTTAAATTTCTTGTATTTCTCGCTTGGATTAGCTTGATTTGATATCAAACCTTTGGCTTTCGTCATCCAATTTGAAAGTCCCCAACCTCCTGCAGTATTTGAGCTAGTATCTTGCATCTCTTCTTCGTCTAATTCAGTATCATTTAGCAATTTACGAGGTTCAATAACATCTTCTTTGTTGGCTTTTGAATACTTTTCGTTGTATGGAGATGAATTAAGTGAATTTTTATCGCTAGTTGGTGTTGATGGAGTAGATAGTGATTGTGTTACTAGAGGTGAATCTATATCAATAGTTAAGTCTTTGAATACTGTCGTAGCAATGGCTGATGGAACAGGAAAGGTTGATATGTCTATTGGTTGTGCTGATGAGGTGCTAATATCCTTGACAGGTGTTAAAATATTCGTTTCATTCTTTATTTCATTTAATTGTTTACTTAATTCATGCGTCACATTCTCATGCAATACGTCTTCATCGCTATCACTTCCATCTCCTTCGCCACCCGCCTCTGCAGTACATATTTTATCTTTTTCTGTAGCAATTGCATCTACTTTCTCGCGTAGTCGCGATGTATCATCTTTTTTAATATTATTCACAATCTGATCCAGTTCTTTCGAGAACTCCTCGATCATATCGAATAAAGAGGCAGTGGCCTCGTCGGCTTGAGCTATCTCCTCTGTATTACTGCTCATTCATCTATCCATCGCGTACTTGGCATGGGATGGTACCTACTACTACTAATTTTTTGAAGGACAGTTAAACAACGGTACACGCAAGTGATACAGTAAGAAGTTTAGTAAGAACAGAGTCCCCACGGCTTGTCTCGACTTTTAAAGTAATAAATATTTAAAACTAGTTATAACACAAGAGGTACAGGTGCACATTGTTAATTACAGTATTAACGACCGCGATACTCGATCAAATTATCTAGTTGGGCGGAAAACGAATCGTTCGAGTTCTCTCCATTCGTTGTTTCATTCTCTGATCCAGCTTCGCCGTAGTATCTATTCCCATAGTATCTACTCCCGTTACCATGTACAAAATTACATTTGACTCCTTCTCGACAGTATCCACGCGCGTAAAATACGCAGTCATCGGCACTTGAACCTTTACTCTTACTTCGTGACTCGTCATATTTAGGTTTTTTCCTCACGCTTGAGTTAGATTTACTATTTTCCAACGGCTTCATGGCCTCTCTCGTAGGTACACTTGTAGTTGCATTATTGCTGATTGAATTCCGAGTTTCAGAAACTGGGTTAGGTCTTCCTATTATACACAACCCAATATCGCTATCATCACTGTCAGTGCTATCGTCCTCAATCAAATTTCTGTTGCGCTTTTTACTCTTGACGGTCGCTTTTCCGGCGTTTGTTAATGGCGCAGTATGAGCGTTCTTCGCGACATTACTATCAGTGATCCCTGTACCATTACTCATCCATGCTGGCAGATTCGACAGACCTCTGGCCGCCAAGCGATCGTCAGACGCTAGACTGTTGCTCTCAGGTTTCACTGCAGCTCTCTGGATAGGCTTGTCAGAGTATTCGGTATTCTTTACCTGCTGCGACATCCATACTGGCAGATTCGACAGACCTCTGGCCGCCAAGCGATCGTCAGACGCTAGACTATTGCTCTCAGGTTTCACTGCAGCTCTCTGGATAGGCTTGTCAGAGTACTCGGTATTCTTTGCCT
>JACCDO011116686.1_pt1 | contig 12355 bp, 13 predicted proteins | sample 7446101 | NCBI WGS metagenome assembly JACCDO01 (sample SAMN15323440, study PRJNA562643) | freshwater metagenome | isolation source: river surface water | place: USA:Blue River Watershed | collected 2017-08-16 | reverse complement strand
CTATTTCTTACTTATTTACTCACTTATTAATTGATTTTTCAACTTTCTTGTTCATTTTCTCCATTGCTATCTTTTTGTTGATTTTTATGCTTCATTTGTTCTTGCTTACTAATACTTATTGATTGTCATTCACTCCCAAAACTCACTCCTTTGCAATAACTAACTTATTCTGTCATCATTGACTACCATAATTCACGTGTACTTATTCGTACATATTTTCCTACTCAATAAGCTACACACCAAGTTTTTCATTCGATGTTACTCTTTTCTTCCATTGCTTACTTATTCATACTTGTAGTTGAAGTTGTTTGTTGACACTTTGTTAGGTTAGTAAACGTGTAATTTCCCCCATTCACTCACTCATTTCATCTAATTAATATCTTGTTTCTTCAGTTTGTAAATATAGTAAGAATGATCTTAGCGATAGTAATAGTAGTAAGGACTCAAGGTACTACATACTCATTTATTCAACTATAAATCGATTTAACGACTCACTCCTTTATTTCTTGGTTCACAAGAAACCAATCCGCACGCAGTAACATTGGCTCGCTCGATAGTCTAAGTGACGAAGCAAATCTTGTTGTTGGTTATTTAATAGATATTACACGTATTGGTACTTATTATATCCACGCATTTGCTATTTACTCACTCATTCACTTACTTACTCACTTACTCGCTCGCTCTCAATCATAGGCAGTGACTCTATTCATTCCATGAACGAGTCGAGTACGTCTGAAGCAGCGTCGGTTGTCGTTGACGCTGTTGTTGATGAAAGCAGTCTAGCAAGCAATACAAAAAGTATAATTAAAGAGTTGGTTATGAAGGCTGTTCTAGCTCTAGAAGTAGCATGTACTTATCCACTCACTCACACATTCACTCACTCACTCACTCACTCGCTGCAGGTAAAGTAGATAGTAAATTGCGTAGCAGCATAATAGAGTCGTTAGACAGTAACACTGAGTTACTATTCAATACAATTGAAACAATACTAAACTTGGTTCTCGTTCAAGATGCAACGGACTCCAACGACATCTCGCACTCTTTCAAGCTATTCCTATCCACGCTTCTCGTGTCATTAGTGAAATGTATCAAGGAATTAGTATTGGCCGCAGCTACTGACAGAGGTAAGATCATGTACGCACTTGCCTATTCCCCTTACTCATTGGTACCGTCTACCCGCAGGTAACACGCTTACTATGATGCTGCCTCGTTTGAAAACTATATTATTTCGTATAAAAAATCTGATTCTTCAACTGCGTCATATCGCGGTCGGTACGACCAACAATGAGTCGTTGGAGCCTTCTACTCGGTCACTAATTAGTGACATTATGGAGATGCTTAGAAGCATTATGGCAGTTAGAAGGTACTCACTCACTCACTTACTTACTCACTTACTCACTCACTCACCCACTCGCTCGCTCACTCACCCACCCACTCACTTACTTACTTACTTACTTACTGACTCATTCATAGCGATGAGAAGAATATGGTACCAGAGCAGCCAGAGACGGACAATAGCAACGTCATACTAGAGTATTTCAATGACCAGTATGCTTATAGAGGGCGCGATGGGTATTATCACACCGTGAATGAGTTGCATAGTAATACCGACGTGGACGGTAACATGAAAGGGGGCAATGCACCGACCCAGGCTAGTAGTAGCAGCCATTTATCATCAACGAGAGCTAATTTGCCATTAAATGGAAGTAACACGACGAACTTGAATAGAAAGGAAGTAACGGATGACCAGTCGTTATCGCTGACGTCGCGCGGTATCACGCTAGCATTAGGTACCTAGCATTCTCTACTCTAGTTCACTTCATTGGCTCACACTTGTGCTTCGATTAGGTATTGTGAATAGTTTGCTGCAAATATCGCCTATTACAGCTACGTGGGTTATACCGACGCCTGCCAGTAACAAACCAATGGATGGTTCACATGACTCTGTTCCTAGTTTTTATGAAGAGAATGTTATTCACAATAAAATATTAGCGGTACGCTTACTTACTTACTCACTTACTCACTTACTCACTTACTCACTCACGTAGGTACCATTAGATGTGTTAGAAAAAGAGATGTCAAACCCTCTTCCGCGCCTCGAAGAAGGTGCTGCCGAAGAGGAGGAAGAGATGGTGTTACATGTGCTGGAGCTCCTGGAAGTGTTGCATTTGCTGCTACCAATGGTGACGGCGAAGCACCACGGTAAGCACCTGTTTAACCTGTTAGTCATACTGAGCAGCAACACGTATGCCGCGGCAATTGACCGAATGAATGAGATATACATCGAAGTGGCGCAGGTAGTATTCCATTTTCTTCTTCACGCAGTGAATTACACACTCACTTACTGACTCTCGTAGCTATTGATAAAATGGTTCCAAGAGTACGATACCGTCGCCGCTAGCACTGGTAGTACCAGTCATAGCCTTCATAATGATGTTGATAAATTGAAATTATTGTTACCAGGAGTCATCTTTAAACTAGTATTCGCCGATGAGTATGTATATAACGCTTCGCTCACGAATGTACCCTTGAAGAACAGTCTCATTAAACAAACGGAAGGATTATTATTCATGAAATATCTACTTACCCATGAGGTGCCGGTGTCGCTACATCAGGTGGTAATACATAGTATTTATATCATTTTGATCACTAATCCGTTGAATATCGTCGCCTTGGAGCAGCAGGGATTGGTGGAGGCGATCGTGTATCACTTCACTACCTTATGTAGTGACATAGTGTCTATCTACGTAGAGAATCCCCTAGTATTGAAGCTAGCCGTTGACATTTTACAAACGATACAACTAATAGCCGTTATTAGCAGTGAGAAGGACAGTAACATCCTCGGCTTATTGTCGTCCATCACCATGTCGTTGGCGGCAACCGTCACCGGTAACTTGCTTGCTTATGTAATCCCTCCAGGTATTAATTTCTTCTTTGAACTAGGTAATGTGTATCCCGATTCCGTTTTGACGCCGGAGCGTAAGTGTTACAATTGTGAAACCGAGTTGGCTCGTTACGAGTGTTTGGATCCTTCGTGTTTGCGAGATACGTGTGTATTATGTGGACTATGTGATGAATGTGACAAAGTATTTCATAAAGCATCATCGAAGCGCTGTCATGTTCGTTTACCTGTTGTTACTAGGAGCAATTTACAGGTACTCACTCCCTCACGCACGCACGCACTCACACACTCACTCACTCACTGCATCAGGTCCTATTACAATCGAATATACCTTCCGTAACTGACGTAGGCAGCACAGCATCTTCGTTCCGCTTACTACATACCAAATTGGAAGGAGAAGGATTGAGTGGTAGTAAACGTCACCCTTCCGTTAGCGGGAGTCAAGACAAGTACGTACCCCTCACTCTTTTAGTTATAATCCTCCTGAAATTACGAAGGTTGCTCGATGATCGGCAGCATCGTAACCAACCATTACCTGCCGTCATGATGAGTGAGCTACTGAAGAGTATGCTTCACGCATTGAAATATATTATTGTTTGTCCGTTTCCAACGGATACAACTCGCAATGATGTTTTGCATGATGTGATATTGGCCCATATAGAAGAGTTGTACTATACTAATGGTATTACTCACTCACTCACTCACTCACTCACTCACTCACTTACTTACTTACTCACTCATGCTTGCTCACTCACTCATTACATAGGCGATAACTCTAATGAGGTCTCTCATATTAGCCAGACTTACACCAAAGGAAATGTCCCCGTTAAAGCTGTAGTTACTGCGGCAATCATTCAATTAATTAATCGATTATTGTTGATATCCCCTTCATCCACCATTCCAGTATCACCAGGTACTCACTCACTCATGCTTACTCACTCACTCACTCACGCTCTCTCTCTCACTCACTCACTCACTCACTCACTCACTCACTCACTCATTTGTTAACTGCGTACTTGATTAGGCAACCTACGATTGGAATTGATTCACACATTCCGTTGCTGCGGCGGCGATGCCATGTACTCCTTGCTGCTATCCCAGTACAATAGCTCGATCTCATCCGCGAGCACCATGCTATTCACCTCGGAATGCCAGTATCTCATCTGGTCACTGCGCGAGTTAGTAGTGAATACCACGGAGATATTGGCGTCGGGAACCGTCAACAAAGAGGAAAAAGAGCAGAGCTATATGCATAGTGAAGGGATACTGCGATGGTTCTATTGGCTACTAGCAGGTAGTGCACTAACCCGCTTATTAACTACCTTCCTTACTCACTCACGTACTCAGACAATAACAATGCGAGTCAATGCAGCATCTTACCGCCATTACCGATGCCACAGACACCGCATATCAAGCCGAATACAAATAAAGCGGTGGTGTATAGTGTAGTACCAAGGTAATCACTCACTCATTGACTACTCAGTCATGCTTACTCACTCACTCACAGATCTTGTAATAACGTTCCGTTGGAAATCAAATTATTTATATTGCAAGAGTTTAAACTCCTCTTAGCCGGTGGTGACAGTGATAACGTGTATTTGCAGGAGCGATTGCATGGTATTGATGACTATTACAATATCAATATTCGGCAATTGACGATTCCACAGCTAGGACATGTGGGTCCCACGTCATCACGATCCAATTCCTTCGATAAATCATATGTTGTTGGTACTCATTCACTCACTCACTCACTCATGCCTACTCACTCACTCATGCCTACTCACTCACTCATGCCTACTCACTCACTCATGCTTTCTCACTCACTCATGCTTTCTCACTCACTCTATGCTATAGGTATGCACGAAAATGACGATCGCGATAGTACCGTCTCGGGCAGCTACCTCGTGGGTGCGTCATCCACCCGTCCAAGATCGTTATCCTACACTTCTTCCGTATCTCATTCATCACCACGTCATTACACTGGTACCTCCGCAGACATATCACCGACTCCCGCAGTAGCATCCTCTACTACCATGTCACCCTTGGCTACCCAGTTAGCATATACGTGTCGCATTCAATCTATTCAATCACGTATGCAGCAACTATTTCTATCCGTTGGTTTCCTGGAAATTATTTTACATTTATTAATGGGTGAACTATGTGATAGTAGGATCTACCGGTTACTAGCATCGTATTATGGCGTTACATTACCCTCTCCTCCGGTACGGCATCTACTCACTCACTCATTGTATTCTCTACCTCATTCATGTCGTTGTTAGGCATCGGGTACGTCCAATAAACATAAAATGAATCTTTCTTCCATAGGGATTTTAAGTGAAATTGATATTGAAATTTGGTGGTTTTCATTATCTGTATTAGGGTTACTCATAGGTAACGATACGATCGCCAAGACGAAGCTAGAGACGTACGTCAGCATCCAATCGTTGATAAAAATATTGTTACCGTTTTGTTCGACGGCCATACCGGTGAGTGGCAACGTCATCCTTATCACCTCTTAATCCCTCATTTTTGTCTCTTTTTAATGACGTAGGTAAGTAGTAATCGGTATATAAGCAACCATTATGCGCCTATTATCACGCAATTACTATTGGAACTGGCTGTGGAAAAAGGTAGGATTATTGCACCCTCCGGGTTACGCAACTATATTGCTGTCTCCCCTAAATTACCAAGTGATTGCGGTAGTGCAGCTGGCAATAGTGCTGCTACCGTCGATGAGTGTAGTAACACGTTCGTGGAGTTAATAAGCAGGTCGACGCTGTCATCTTTACGGCAATATACCGATTTTATTGATCTTTTAGATGATTATAGCTCAACAATTGGCTCAAATGCTGGCTCAATTCTTTATCTTTCACCAATATACTACACCAAACCGTTAATGTTAACCTTCTTAAGACATCACTGGACTCCTGCAGCAATCAGTAATCGAATCTTTTTTGACGCAACAATATATTCCAATGTGTTTGGTTCAAGTGCCACGTCATTCTCATTAACAACGACCGTTGGACAGGTTTCACCATGCCATCCGGCAATACATACCCGCGGGAAACAGTCGGCAACTACTACGAATCTATCCTCTTCGAGTAAATTAAATCTCTTGGAAGGGATTAACCTGACTCCAAATGAAATCCCAAGTGTTACCTCGTTGAGTAACGGAGTGCCAATAGCTGCCTCTGGTAATAACAGTCAGTTACTATTAGATAACGCATTGAATCTACACCGCAAACGGCTAGTGGCGTCATTAGGAACAGGTGGTGGTAATAATTCATATTCCAATATTGATTGTGATAGTAATAGCAATACGTGGGAGAACGATAGTGTCGGTGGTAAGGGTTCTCATCACTCTTTACGCTCTTTATCAATGGCATTGTATAGGGATAGAGTAGGATTGAATGGTAGCAATAGCACCCCAACGGCATCCGTCATGAATGAGGAACCAAGTAAAAGAATATCTAATTTAATGACGCATCAATCATGGGGTAAAGGAAGTGAAGGAGAGGATCATTACAGTCAAGTAGATGGTCATGCCCAGGTGTATTACCCAATGCTATGCAATTTGCAGTGGGGTGGAACGTCGGTGAACCAGCTGCTAAAACTGCTTAATGAGTCATTACTAGTCAAAGGTATCACTACCCACTTAGATCTATCCTCCTCCTCTGACATCGTCATTCATCTCCTTCTACATAGCAAATCTACCGCTTGAACCACTAGCCAGTGTCGCCGTGGATGAAAATATAATCAATGTCTTGAAGAAGCAGTTACTAGCACTACTACCACCCATTAATGACCGTAAACTATACGCAGGTGTAGTTAATTGGCACCCTGCCTACTCCAAATTACATTTTCGATCAGCTAAACATGGTGAAGCTATACTTGGGCTTGCATTAGTTACAAACGGGGATATACAATCACATGTTTTAACTATTATTGCCCACTTACTTGATGGTAATCCAAAGAATACAGAGCTGCTTACCATCACTCCATCCACCTTAATAGCAATTATCAAGATCTTACCTGCATTAGATGAGAAACCACGTAATGCATTCAGTTATGTACTCAGTCAAGCACTCCGACATCAGGTAGATCCCAAGGCTTTGCAGCAGGTGATCCAAACCTCGTGGCGCGTTAATGGTGTGGATATCATCAACCGAATGAATACGAATATACCAACGAAAGCAACATCGAATCTTACTGCTCATGATGACGCCACTAACCAGTTGTTATACGTACTGGGACGTGCAGCAGAGCGGGTGGCACCTGCTTCGTATTTACATTTTCATCAGTCATCCCCGCTCCTTTCAAAGCTACATCTCGGTAAATTAGAGAGAATACCCAGTGCAAGAACAGGATATACACTATGCAGTTGGTTACGTGTTGGTGCCCTAGGGAATACACCAGTGGCATTACTATACCAGTTGTCTACTGCCGATTCGCATCAGTATATGAATGTATACTACCGCGTTGTGTACCGCTTAACCCCTGGTGATTGTGACAATGCATCTATTATATCTGGATCAACCTATGGCGATGCATTTTTCAATACCGAAAATGAATGGTCTGGTATATCCAAGCGTACCCTGCAACTGTGTATCTCATACACCAATACCCACACTACCGACAGCAATAATGTTTGGAAGCGTTACCTAGAACGAGAAAATGATATCTCAGTAGGACGAGGTAGCTCACTAACTACTATACACTCACTCCTTCCCTTATACTCATTTATATTTCTGGTAGTACCTATATCTTCCCTGGCAACCTCCGTGGTTAGCTACGCGACTCCGGATGCGGTGATTGATCTTGATTGGTCTGAAATGGGTGATTGGCACTTACTTTCATTATCATTTTCAGATACGTATATAAAATGCCACGTGGATGGAAAGGAGAGAAATGTTCATTATTGGTCTATTGCGGGGTATAAGAGCACCCCTCCAACTAACAGTATTTATTTCCAATCAATATCGAAAGAGAATCCATTACGTATATCGATTGGTGGTGCGTATGACGATCATATCATGTATACCAAATCTATTGACCACTATCTCCAAGGTAATGAAACGGGAAAAAGGAGTAAGGAATTAAGCTTACTAGAAGCATACGGTGTTATGGTGGGTGGATTCAGTGGTTGCATAGGTGATATCGCTCTGGTGGAAGGGTCGTCGATTGACTTACTGCAATATGCTAGTTGTCTTCGGGTTGGTCCTGCGGGGGGACTTGCATCCATTACAAATAAAAAAATTATATCGTTTATACCAGCATTGTTACGAGAAGGTAACGCGTCTACTGGCTCCAACCAACCAACATCGTCGCTGTTTCAGCTATTTACCACCAGCACCACTGGTCAACAAACTAATAGGTACGTACCTCCTAGTGTACTCACTCACGCACTTGCTTACTCACTCATTATTTTTCTATAGTGATAATAAAGCTTTGGTAATAGGAGATGTTCACGTGTACCACACCCAAGTTTTGCTGGATAGTATGCTGGTAACAACCTCCGATATCGGTGGTAGCAGCAGCACCGTTGGTTCCATGGTATCACCATTGTTAGGGGTTCGTATGTTGTATCCATTACTGGTGACCGATCGAGGAAGGCAAGTAGCCACCTTGCGCATCATTATTACTCTCTTGCAGTACCAAGTATTGGCGCTTCAAGCATATGGTTACATTCAGACTAACAATGCCACGATTGGTACGATTACCAATAATAATGTTGGTGGGTCAGCATTTGTTGGCGGTGGATCGTTTGTATTAGAAAAAAATACTAATTTAGCTTTGATAACTACATCCACGTACACCCAAGCCAAGGTAGATCGCGTCATTGTCCCCATTCTATGCACCTCATTGAACTCATTGCTCCCTATAGGTAATAGCCGATGTCATCTTGTACTGCTGCACGAACAACACGAATATTACGTCATTAGAGTCGTTGCAGGTACTGTTTGATTTTGTGAATGACCATATCATGAACCTACCCGAAACGACGCCTATTAGCAATAAAATCGATCATACATTATCAGGTATTTACTCTTGTATAGACACATACGTGCTCCTTCCTTCTAACGGACTCATTGTAGGTATCTCATTGCGATTGATCTTTGATATGGTGTTTCTATTGCCCAACAAACCATCCGTAGCGCGTGGTGCTGTTGATTGGTTGCGGGAACAATGCGATGATGTCGTTGAAAATTGTCATTTGGCATTAAATAGTGTTGGATTGACCACGCTGCTGGCATTGACATCGCTATGGACTATCTCTACTCCTAGGTACCATTAACATATTATTGCCTGTTTGCATATGCACGCGTTTACTCACAGTAACCCTGCTATCTATAGCACTACTCCGTCAACGGAAGTATCCGTTAAAGCATCCAATGCATCCGATGAAATTGTAATAGAAAATTTTAAAATCCAACAAATGAATAACGAGAAAATGCGGCTAGGTACTCACTCGCTCACTCACTCGCTCGATCTCTAGCTCATATGAACTCATTTACTACTTACAGTTGGAGGGTGTGGTAAACTGCTCAAACAGCTAATGACTGGTACGAGTGGTATCACTACCATGGAGAAAAAATCGGTAGAAGGTTCTGGTTTAGTCACTGCAACTGGCTTTACCGTGGATCATCTGGGCTCGGTTATCAATTTTGTGTTGTATATGGTACACCCTTGTTGCTTATACTCACTCCCGCGTATACTTATTGGTACCTATAGGTTGAATACCTGCAGAAGCAAGACGAGAGCGAACCAAGTAATAAGAAAGCGACAATAAGTATGAATAATGCCGATCATATGATGTCCAATAGTGATTGGGCACTGAAAGCTGTGGTAACAGTGCTTGATACCATTCTCTTGGCTATTGATGGACCTCTCTTTGGGCTTTTAATTAGTATATTTAATGCAGCATATCCAAGGTACTCACTCACTCACTTACTCACTCACTCACTCACTCACTCACTTAACTTCCTTGTGTACTTACCTCTTTACTTATCTGCGTAGTAATACGTTGTGGCTAGTATTGCTACATTTAGTTGGCAATAAATACGCCGAAATCCGAGAGAGGGCACTCCGGCTACTATGTGTATCAATCTCAGTTACTAGTACTGGTAACGTGGACAATAAGCTCACTGCCTTATTCGAATCCACCTACCAAGGATTTGATGTCTTGGCTGATCAGCTGGCTCAATACTATGCAAATGATGGGATTGTGGAGGGTCTCTTGTCCATGCTATTCTGGACAGGCGTATTCATACCCAGACCATACGGTACTCACTGCCCCTCACTGCCATTCACTACCTCTCATGAATCAAATCCTAATTTCCTTTTACTAGGTAACTCATCGACGTCACAGGAGCCATCATTGTTGATGTCGCCTCTTCCACCTCGAGGGGATATCAATGACGACACCGGTCTGATCACGGCATCACGTACCTTCAGTGACAAAGTAGTTGATCTAAGGGATGCTAGCAAGAGTCCCGTGATTAATGTACTACCAAGAAGTACAGGGGCTAATAAGACTCCTGTTACAACCAATCTTGGTACTACATCGCCACCGGTCGCAGCCTATTATCCCAAATCAACGTCATCGCCACCACCGGTATCATCCAATGCAGCAGGAGTCAATTCGCAGGTTAGTCACTACCCTTTGTTGCCTCGAACACATACTCATTCCATTATCATTGCTAAGATAACAAATAATTCTGCATCGGTTCAAGCATCACCATTACGTGCCCCACGTCGTCAGTCATTACGTAAAGACAGTACTACTAACGAGGAGAATAAATCTCATCTCTCTATACTCCATGCTACACTAACTCCGTCATTAGGGATAACCATCTCTTTACCAGGGATCATAGCTCCTTTATTCAAGATACTGGCCACAGCACAGACGTCAGAGCCAATAATGCGTGCCTGTGCAATCATAGAGAAGAGTTTAACCAGTACGCATGATGTTCACGGTGTCTTGGTGGGTAATGAAAACGCGGAATTGATATTTAATACCAAAGACTGGTTGTATACCATGTGTAACACCGTGGTACGTCCCTCTACTCACTCACTCACTCACTCTTCCTTATTGTATGCATCACTAACGGCATAACCAATCAATGTAGATAACACTCCGTCGACGTATCATCATGAAGTACACGGCACCCGAAGATAACGATGGAGCCGGTGGCGGTGATACCAACTCCGTTTTCGATCATGTTTCTGAAGCCTCTTATAACGAATATTGCAATATTCCCTCTTCCAGGTACCACCTTTAATCCCTATGACTAGTCTACTCCTTCGCTAACGGCTATCTCCCTTATGTACCCAGTCATTACTACTATAACACGTGTCTAAGCGAGAGTGACGATGCGTTCGATGTGCTGTCTCATCAAGGACATTCACTTGGTGGATCATCTATTCATCGTGAAGTTGATGTTACCAAGAAGTTAACGGCTACTATTGCCGCGTTTACGGATCCTATTTTGAATCTTATCCAGTCATTACTAATGGTGGCTATGGCGTTCAAACCGGCGGTAGCTATCCGTTACTTGAACGATATCTACACCGGGATCCCTTGCATTGACCAACGCGAAGGAATGGAGGTGCAACTCATGATTATTTACGATATTCTGGCGGCCATTGATGATATTAAATTTGGTTTAGTGACCGTTGAAAGTGCGGATATGCACAGCGTGCCAACCAATGGAACGATTGATATGTCTATTAACATACTTAAGAATTTTACATACGTACTAAATCAATTTCAAGAACGTATTATTGAAGTACGTATGCTTTTTACTCACTTACTCACTTACTTACTCACTCACTTACTCACTCACTTACTCACTCACTCACTTACTCACTCACTCACTCACTCACTCATTGCTAGGTTCCATCATCGCTTATTTTGCACATATTGAGTACGATCCACTCGTTAGGGTACCATGCCTCGCCCGAGGTCCGTCTCAAGCTATATAAAGAGTCCGGCATCATGGAAATCCGTAACGGATACTTGTGCCAAATGCTTATGTCGTTACAGAACGACCACGATAAAGAGAGAAATATATTTATTACCTATTGGGATAGTAGTACTCGGGGTAGTATTGGTGGCAACAGCGGTAATATAGCCGTTAGCACTGAATGGAAAGAGCATATTGAAGGCCTGCACATGCGAATAACAACCCTAAAAGACATACAATTCTCGTTGATTGCCTATTTGACATCCACGGAAGCGAACAAAGTCATTAGTGATAGCAACGTCATCGTTATTATTCTTGCATTCTTTTTTGATGCCGTCGAGGTTATTACACACACACTCACTCACTCACTCACTCACTCATTCATGCTTACTCACTCACTCATTCATGCTTACTCACTCACTCATTCATGCTTACTCACTCACTCATGCTTACTCACTCACTCATTCATGCTTACTCACTCATGCTT
>JACCDO010252688.1_pt1 | contig 12355 bp, 16 predicted proteins | sample 7446101 | NCBI WGS metagenome assembly JACCDO01 (sample SAMN15323440, study PRJNA562643) | freshwater metagenome | isolation source: river surface water | place: USA:Blue River Watershed | collected 2017-08-16 | reverse complement strand
GTCTCTGGCCGTGACCATCAAAAACCCTGGCGACATTTCGGCAGGCTCTGGCGGAACGGCCACATCATCGGCTCAAAAACCAACTGACGTCATCAAGTACATCGCCACCGCTGACGTCGGCACCGATCTGACGAAGGGTGATCTGATATACAAAATCACCACGTTCGATACATCTGCGGCTACCGCAGTTGCCACCGTGGCATGGTACAACGTGACAAAGAAACGCGGCCTGAGCACGGTGGATGAGACGAAGCTTCAAGAGCAGACAAAAAAAGAAATCACTCCCGACGTCGTTATTTCCTACGACGTCATCAAGATTTCGGATTTGTCCGTGCTGACAATTGGATCGATCGAGAGCACTGTTGCTGGTAAAATTTTGGCCGTTGACATTTATCAAGAAAGTGGCGTAGGTCAAATTGTTGGCGCCAACGATGTCAGTTGGGATTTGCCCGCAGGTGCGGCCTACACTCTTGGACAAACCAGAGGAGTGGGTGCGGCCGTGATTGACCCAGCGATTCGACTGAAATCGACAGCGGGCTCTACGATGCGGGTTGGCGTCCATTACCGTAAAAACAACACAGCGGTGACAACAGGAACGCACAGCTACACCGTAAACAACAAGGCACTCGTGGTTGATAACAGCGGCGTGGCGGTCTCCATTTAACTGAAGAACTGGGAAAAAGATCATGTCAAACTTCACACCCCCCATCGTAGCCACCACTGGCGGCGGCGCAAGCGCGGCTGATGTCGATATCGTTGTTTCCGTCTACGAGGCAACAGCGGCAGATACCCAGATGGCCGCTGGAGATACGCTGCAGCGTATCTCCTACATCAAGACGTCAGATCAAACTACAGCCGGGGTCGATCGCTGGATCAACCTGAGCACGCTGGTTACCTTGACGGCTGCACCACCTGTTGCCAAAATAAAACCTCAAAAATTCAGCTCAGCGGCGGGTGATTTGACGGCGGTCACTTTGACCACGTCCGAGAAAGCTGACTCCGCACTCATGGCTGCATTTGGGGCAAAGGCGGACCCGGTCGCTGACTCATCTGGCTCGTTCAGCCTCATCTCGCTGGTCAAGCGAATCGCTGAACTCGCCGTCTCCATTCTGGGAAAACTTCCCTCGCCTGTCAACGGCAAGATTCCTGTTGAAGCCAGTCTTTCGAGCTGGGAGACCGTGGAGTACAAACTGGATGCATCTGGCGCAGTGGTGTATGAGAAGGAGAAAAACGGGACAAGCGTGCGATCCAGAACGTGGGTCAGCACTACTGATGCGAATGGTGTTGTGAGCTACGTGGCTGGAGAATGGGCATGAGTCGCATCAACCCTCTCGAAATCAGCGTGATCAACCGGGCCATTCGAGCGCTGCGTAGCGTTTTCACCGGCGCCACTGCTTCTGCTGATGGCGCCAGTGGACAGGTTACCAAACCACTCAAGGGTGATCAAGATAAGTTTCTGACGGGTGGTGGCACCTGGAAGAACGAGCGTTTCCGAGGACCTCACGCCATTGCGCAAGCTTACGCGGCTGGCGACTGTGTCACGGTTCATGGGGTGCTGGCGTACGCCAACGCGGCTATTGCTGCAAACACCGTATTTGCCTGGGGAAAGACAGGCGCAACCTGGACACCTGCGTTAGATGCAAATGTGAGCTGGCAAGGGGTATATGACGCCAATGCGGTCTATAGCCAAAACCAAGTGGTGATGCTCTCGAGTACCCAATCACTACTCTACCGCTCCCTGATCGCAAGCAACGGCGGCAAGAATATCACCGACACAACTGCATGGGTGCCGTACCACCCAATGGTTGACATGCTGTCGTTGGTCAATTCGGCTGCTTCAACCTCGGGAACTCAGGGAACGGTGATCTCAAAGGTCTTGCTTGAAGCTGTGCAGATTTTGCCAGGGTTGATATCGGGAACACCAACGATTCAACTCGATCTGAACAATGGCCTGGTCATTTTTAACACCACAGCCCCAAATTCAGGGTGGATTTTGGATGTTCGCGCAAGCGCCACACAGACGCTCAATGAGTTGCTGAGCATCGGCCAGTCTGTGACGTTCACGCACCTGGTCAGTATGGGTGCGACTGCGTACATGCCAAGCTCAACAAACATCGACGGCACCGCACGTGTTGAGAGGTGGTCCGGTGGTCTGAAGCCAACAGCTGCAACCCCAAGCGCCATCAACGTTTTCTCTTACACGATCATCAAAACCGCCGACAACGCCTTCACGTTGCTTTGCGACCATGGGTCATTCAAGTAACTGTTAAGGAGATATAAAAAATGCCAGCCCTCTCCACGCGAGGGGGTGCGCTATCGCGCATCCCACGATACCCCGATCGTCTGACTCTGAATGCCGTCACGGGTATTTGTTACTTTAACCACGGTGGCACAGGAACTGCCTATAGAACAAATACACGAGAAAAATACACGTTCGCCACGGGTGCGGTGACCGCTGCAAGTAATTTAAAAAACATCTGTGCCTTCCAATCAGCCGCGGGTAACTCCACACAAGCGATTATTGCCACGGGTTTCAATGGTCAAAATACGCCAGCTAAGGAAAAGTTCATCTTTGCAACAGAAACCGCACTGGATTCACAGCCATTCACCAACTACAACACCTACTCCACCTCAGTGGGTAACGCCAATGTTGCGGTAACGCATCTGGGTTGGACCGTCACCTATTCGATTATCAAAAACACACACGATTACGCCACAGACGCCACCGCGGCCACGACAAGTGCAAACATGCCGGGATACGCTGGGTGTGGTTTTGGGACGCAGCAAGATGCGTTCCTTTGTGTGGGGGGGACCAGCTCAGGCAATTCTCCTCTGGTGGATAAGTACAACTACGCCACCAAGGCAACGGCATCGTCGACCGCCTCACCTGTTGGAAACTCGCGAGGGTGCTCCGCTGGTAACGCCCAGCAAGGTGTGCTGAGCGTTGGAAATACACGGGAAACGTATATTTTCACACATAGCAGCACACACTGGGTAGCCTCAACGCTCTTGCCCGTTAAGTCTGTTTGTGGTGCTGCTGCTGGCAACGATACCGAGGTAATCATCACCTTGGGTGGAACCGACACAACAAACGCGAGCAATAAAAAATACAAATTCAACCACGCAACAAAAGCTGTGACGGCAGGCACCAACTCTCTTGTTGCCACATGGGGCGGTAGTGCCGTCTCTACTTCAATCACCGGTGTGAATGTGTAAAGGCTGAGGGAAAAATCATGGCATTCAAAAGCTACAGAACCAACACAAACTTCGACATTCTGCATTTCGTGGGTAAGGACGCGCATACGCCAGATGGAAAATACGTCCTCTACGTCGCACAAAGAAACGTTCTGAAAGAAAATTACACACGTTTTCTGGTCGCCCAAAAAAGAAAGCAAGCCAGGATACGAGATTTGAAAAGAACCGTCGAGCAAGGATCTTACGCAGTAGGAGCAACTGGCCTTGCCTTCGATGCGAGTTTGGAAATCGAAGAACTCGAGGCCTCTGATGAAAACGATCGCCTGAACCTCGAGGGTGGACGAGCAGAGATCGAGTTCTACGATAGAATCATTGCTCAGCTCGAACCAATGTGCAAATACATCCATCTTGGATTGATTGCACAGCAAGAAGCAGTCCAGGAGGAAGAGTGGTTGCTCGAGTTTGTTGAACGTGCACGTAACTACATTCAGTCCACCGGCCATATTCCGGCGGATCAGCTGAGCGCCATGAAAGCCCATCCTCGTTTCAAAGAAAGCATTCTCCCAGAAATAAAAATGCTGATGGCCAGCAGGGAAGACCTGATCGAGTACAAAGAAACTCCAGGAGATACGGCACAGCCACTTGCTCTTTCCAACAAAGAAAATGGCGGTTAAGCTCAACTGACGGCATAAGAGAGCGGGCACGGGTGCCCGCTTCTTATGCCCTGCTCGTTAATCCGGAGGTTTTTTACCTACGAATACGAACAGAATGGGGTCACCCTACGGGGTGGCGCCATTTCAGCGACCAGCCGCGAGGAAGTCCGCCTTGACTTGCATGTAGCGAATCAGGTTGATTTCCGAAGACCGGCTCACCAGATTCTTGCGCCGAATGAACAGCTGTTCATCGACGTAGCGAACCTGGGAGGGGTCATTCTTGGCCTCGCGACGGGCAGCATCGATGGCATCGCCAACGGTTCTGGCCATGTGATGCTCCTGGTAGTGGTTGTTAAGATGGCTCGTTACCAAGCCACCTGTCCCAGCCAGAAGTCGATCAGCTCAGCGCGATCTGCAGGTTCACCGAGAAGCCGCTGGCATCGCCGACGACCGCGCGCAGGGCAGCCGGCAGCTGGACCAGCTTCGGACGCAGGGCCGAGGCTTGGAAGCCGCCGACCGGACGCAGGCCCCAGCCGGTGCTGGCCACGGGGTTGTTGACCGAGGCGACGCTCAGGTTCAGGCCGGCGGCGTCGGTCTGCACGGTGGCAGCCGGCATCGTGCCGGTGATGGCCGGGGTGATGGTGCCGTCGGTGGTGCGGGTGACGATCTCGAAGTCGATGGCCGACGGCGAGGGCAGGTTCAGGCTGGCGGACTTGACCGAGACGGTGCCGGTCGAGCCGAACGCGCTGAAGCCCAGCGGCTCGTAGTACGAGTCCGCCAGCGGGCCCTTCCAGCCCAGTTCCATGCCGAGGGTGTCGACGATCGTGCTGGTCGCTTCGTCGAAGATGTAACCTTGCATCATGCTCATGATGAAAAACTCCAGAAAAAAGAGGATGGGTGGTCGTGTTGCTGGCGCACACACTGTTGTTTTAGTGCACGCGCCGTGCCGCGAATGGCGAATACTGCTTTCTCGCCACACAGTATGTATTTTTTTGCGGTTACAAATGCACTTAAAAAAACATACCAACAATAAACCACCTCACCCCATTTTTTTACGGCGTCACCGTGCCTTCACCTGGGTTCACTTGCGGCATCACCGTATTGGCAATCGCCTGGTCCACCATGATGTTGATGGGTTGCTCGAGCTTGTTGGCCAGAACCTGAGCCACACGCACCGCCAGGTAGGTGCTCAGATGAGCCGCGATCTCTTCTTGCAGCCGGGCCTGGAACGACTCCGTTGCCAGGTGGGCCTCGGCCAGAGGACGGATTGCTTCTTGAACCTGGACCGTGCCCAGAACGGCGGCGACGCTGCCGCGCACCAGATCGGGCGTCAGCGCGTCATTCATAGCTACTGCGGCGTCAGCAGCCACTGCTTCACGGATCGCGGTGGGAGTCAGGACCTCGCGAATCGACTGAGTGATCAGTTCCGGGGTCAGGACCTGTTGCACGCCCGATGAAATGGATTCGGGCGTGACCAGTTCATCGAGCTTGGTCGAAACCAGCGCCGGCAGCTCCGCGTCGATGGCCGCATCGATGCGTGGCGTGGCCAGCGACAGGACGCGATTGTGCAGAATCGTTGTCGGGTGCGTGGGGTAATCCGGCGCGGTGGGTGCGGGTTGGCGAATCAGGTAGGCTGTCGCCGTGTTGACGATGAACTTCTCGATCTCGGCGGCGATGTTGTTGGTGAAATTGACGCCCGAGATGATGGTCAGAAAAGCGTCACGAATCTTGCGCAGACCCGTGTTTTCTTGGCCCGAGATGGGGTTGACCGAGAAGTATTCTTTACCGACACGCTCGATGGTGCTGCGGTAGAAATTCACCACAGCCACGCGCGCACGGTTTTGAAGTTCGATCTCGTCGAAATTGATGTTCATGGAAATCTCCGGTTGAGGTCACGAAAAAAAGAAAGAGGCGAACCTATTCGCCTCTAACATAAGATTAACTAGAAAAAAACAACGGAAGTTTTTATTCTTTCGAAGGGATATCCGGAACAGAAATGTCGCCCGGGGTGTTTTCTTCGCCCGGGACAGCAACTGTGATGGTTGTCACATTTCCTTTCGTGACGATTTTCAGGTGCGGCATCGGCATATCGGGATTCGGATTATCTGCGGCGTTCTCCATCATCTTTGACAGCCGGCGCTCGTACATCTTTCGCGCGAGATCGCTGATCACGGTATTGGCCAGAGGCATGGCATTCTTCTTCAGGTAATGCCGAAGGATGCCTTCGAACGGGAGCGAATCGCAAACTCTACCTACGAACGGAACAGCCGAATGGGGGAGTCGTTTGCGAACATCATCGTAAATAGCATCCCCAATCAGCTCATCGGCGGCCTGCTTGGCCTTCTCGTAGACTACTTTTTCTGCCACCTCTTGAATTTTTGTTTCGACCAGATGAGTGATGTCGATTTTGGATAAGGCATCGACAACCGCCTCCTCGAACCGCGGTGCAAGCTGATCCGATATTTCGTCGCGCCTTGATTCAATGTAGTCGTTTGCGTTCTTCGAAGTCTTTGATTCGATCAAAGACAGGACACTTGCTTCAATGATTCGCATGAGCTGCTGAGAGCCAGCTTTCATAGCGAACACATCACAGATTGCCTTGTGCGATACGCCACCGGGTTCGAAAGAAGCATCGACCAGATCCTTAAGAATTTGAACCTGGTGCTCATGGACTATTGCCGCTATTTCCTTGGTTGTTTTGTCCTTGAATTCTTCGTTCTCTTGAAGTTTTTTTAGCTCAGCCGAGGAGACGTTTTTAAGAATTGTGTCACACGCGGATTCGATCACGCGGCGCGTGTTCTCCGATTTCAAGCGCATCTCAAAAGTGTTTTTGACCAGGACCAGTCCATCGCCATCTGGAGAGAAACTCTTCTGGCCAACCTCGTCAAGCGCAAGTCGGTACAGGCGAGTGAAATACTCACTCGCTTCACGGGCCATTTGAGCTTCGTCAACACGCGGGATGAAAGAAAAAGTTGACATGGTAATCGGCTCTCTAAAAATGAGTAGGGGTGGGTGATATAGAATGAACGTGTTTTGTTTTTTTACGGGGTTAAAAAGCTATGCCAAACATCGAAACATGGTTGTCGATGCAGCCGAAAAACGTACAGAAGCAACTCCAAATAAGGAGCAGGAGTGAGGGTGGGGTGATGTACCGCATCGACAAGGCCGTCCCCCGGATTCTCATACCACGCATGCCGGTGTCGGCTTTAAGTGATGAAAACACATCAGTTCCACGCGTGTGCGTGGGTCCATCACTCCTTGGTTGTATATTTGGTTACAACCCCGAGCGTATGCTAACGGATTTTCAGGATGGGCATAATGAGGAGGAAGGATGGGAGTACCGAGGTGGGTACCGTATCACTTATTTTGACTACGAGTTCTGTGTTAAACCTGGGACTCAACTGGTAAGGGACGCAAAGATTACTGACGAGCATTGGCTTGTTTCGTATAACGCCGAGACAGCTCAATATAAACCAAAACACGTTGGAATGTTTTTCATAGAAAAGGTCTCTCTTGTTGTCGATTCGACCGACAAGTGGAAACGCCCCACCCCGGAGTTCGTTTTTCTTGTTCAAATCGACGATGCGCGCGGGATGATGATCGACAGGGAAAAGTCAATTGGCAAGGGATATTGGAGAGTTGAATTAAAACAAGATCCTACAAAAAAAACACCCTACCTCTATGAATTCCTGGGTGGGGATTATGCCCTCACCACGACGGAGGTCAGCTCAGCAGAATTCAATAGCAAAAAAAAGAATAACTGCGCACTGCTGTCGAGTTCCGCAAAACCGGTTTTTTTGAATTGGTGATGGGAGCAACAAAAAAAAAGGAGGGTCAGTCCTCCTTTTTTTGACGGGCTCAGATATCAGCGGTTGTGTCTTTCGACCATTCGAAGGATCTTCTGATTTATATACTGCGCCTCATTTGCAGTCGTGAAAGTCAACTCGATCGGCATTTCACCGCTGAGGCACAGCGTGTACTTGAAGAATCCACCGACATCCTCAAGCGTCGATGAATGGAATTTTGAGCAGATGCTGTCGATCTGAACTGTCTGCACCCTGTCCTTTTTTCTCTGCCAGATGTTGAAGTAGAGTGCGGTGGGTGAGAATGTTACACTGCAAACACCGGGATCTCTGCCACCAATAAACGCGAGATGGTGAACGTGTCTCTTTGCGCTCCTGTTTTTCACAGGTGAGGAGTGGTGATATGGGTCAGACCCGGCAGCATCGAGGTAGTTGTGAATGACCACATCGATGGCCAGGCCCTTTCTGGTGGCAAATATCTGAATGCCGTGAGGTTCGGCGACGGCATTCAGCTCCGCAATTTTCGATACAGCTTCGTCGTCGGTTCCCTGTGCAACCCCCCACACCGTCTTGGCGTGTATCGTTTTCACGTGGAGGGGGTAACCTTTCTGGCCAAAGAGCTCAACCCATCTTTTTACGTTCATTGATTTCCCCGTGGATAACGTCGGCGAGAGTTTGGCTGATTCTCGCTGTTAGAACACGCCCTGTGGCACGGAAGTACGCCAGAACCCTATTCTGACCATAAAGGTGCAGTAGGTTCGTCATGAATGATACTGTGTCAATCATTACAACTCCTTTCGCACTGATTATATGCAGTTGTTATAACGTGGAGTCAGATACGGTGAAACTCATCCAAAATTTCACTCAACAGGGCACTTGAGATTGCCTGAGCTTCTGAAATTTTAGCCACCTTTGAGTTGAGCCGATCAATTGCTCTGCGGCGCTCTTTGAGGGTAGCAATATCCTCGAGCGGCCTTTTCTCTTTTTTGGCTTGCCGTATGTCTGCACAAGCATTACTTTGCGAGTTTCTCAAAGTAAGTTGAAGCGAACGAAGGCGCTCAGACAAGTTCGTAGTAATCAAAGAAAACCTCCGGCTTGACGATTGTGAAATTCTCCGGGTCACTCATTACGATAAAGTGACCGTTTACTTTATCAGTGTCGCCGATGTTCTTTTTCCTCACGTAAAAGACGCTACCCCCGTGGATCGTCACGCCATAAAAATCACCAAGCTCAACGCAGGAAGTGATTTGACCGCCGTGGATTGGGTTGGTCTGTGAGGCATATGTCGACACCGTTGTTCTGCGGTAACACTTCTCAGAGTAGATTGTTTTTTTAAGTAGTCTTGTTAAGACCAAATCAACGATAGCCTTTGTAAAGGGTTCTCCAGATAAACACGTTAAATTAAACGTCTCCGTCCACTCGGGCAACTTGTGCGTGCCGTCGGGTGGGTTTTGCTGAAAAAGCGCTAAGGTGGAGGTTCGTCTGTTTGACACCGCGCGCAGCATCTGTTTCGACCTATGGTGATATAGATCGAAGCTTGTCTTTGACGATGTGTTTTTTCTTGCGATGATGATGACGTGCTTTTCCTGCACGGTGAGAAGCGAGCGAACAGCTTCAAATAACCAAGAGGGTAGTTTACTGTAGGCCTTGCTCTTGCCGCCGATCAGAATTTCCATATCAATTCTCCTAAAAACAATATAAAAAAGGGGTTAACAATAACCCCTTTTTTATGCCGCATGTTAACGCATGGTGACAAACCATCACGCGCAAGCCGCGACGGTGCTGGCTTTTCCGAACGAGCGCGAAAATATGCCCGAGCCCTCGACCAACCAACCCGCTTTTTTCAACAGCTTCATTCGATGAATAAGATGGGGGAAGCTGCTAACCGGCTTATTCTCAGCCGTCAAGAACCCAGTCCAGTAGACTGTGATTTCGCCTCTGTTGCGCTGCAGAAGCTTGAACCGTTTGCCGTTGACTTCCAAACGGCGAATGTTCTTGGCAAGGTCCGCCCTCGAGGATGTCAACATCTTCGTTATTTTGGCCACGCCGTCTGCGACCCCCGACACTTCCTCGTCGTATCCAGCGCGCGTCTTCTTTGGCAGCTCCACGCTGATGTGTATCACCAGCTCATAGGTCCTGGTTTCAAGATCGCGCGGAGAAAGCGTTTGAAGAAGTTTGATTTTTTTAGTCACATTGCACTCTCTATGAAAAAAATGATAATCAAAGAATGAACATTTTTTTCAATTAATTCGATGTGGGTGGTAGACCTCAAAGCCTCTGGCGGTTGCTGAGATGAGGTGATCTGATGTGATGTGTTCAGCGTCGCTCTGTGTGCGTATGTCTGAAACAATAGCGCCGTCTTCAAGGACGTAGATGATTGACACCATCCCAGTACCTGTGATAGGTGTTTTTTGAAGTCGAGCTATGGACTTGTATGCCGGTGCATCTTGGCCTCTGACACACATCGTGATTCCGCATTTAACAAAATGATCTTCAAACGCGGAGATCAGGGCAGTGCGAAACTCAAGAAGGGGTGTGTGGTGCGACAAGGGGTCGCACTGCTTGTAGGTAAAAGACTTCTCCGTCACTTTACCTTGAATAGAAAAACCAAAGGTGATTTTACCTCCGTCATGGTCGACTACGACATAGTAGCCAACCTCCCCGATACTGGGTGCGCTCTGTTGTTTTCCCGGTGCTCCTGGGATAGCTAAGAGGTAGGAACTCACGCCGTTCGGGGTGTTTTTTGTCTGGACCGACTCCAGTCCAAACGCAGTATGCGCCCAGAGTTGGATAGCGGTCAACATATACGAAACACCCAGAAGTGTTCCAAAGTCCATTTTTTTGCTCATTTTTGCAGCTCTTTTTCGTTTTTTCCAGGTTTGTGTTTTGCGTTGCACCACACCTCGTGAACCATCGTCGGAGAGCCCTTCGGGCGAAGAACAAAGGATGATTCCTTGAAGAAAAATTCTCCGCTTTTTATTTGCTCCACTGTTGTATTGCCAGATAGAACCTTAAAGTCAGGCGCGGTAGCGTTACGGTCGTTAAACCGGTTAAAAACACCGGTGATGTGAAGACGCGAAGCTCTGGTTAGCAGGTGGCTAAAAACCTCTCCGCCACCGATGACCATGAGGTGTTTTTCATTCGAATTCTCGAACCCGTGGATGCGTTCAATTTCTTCGAAGGAATTAGCGAACTCGACGTCCTGTCGAGAAAGAGCACCATCGTCATGTTTGCGAGACAAAACGAATTTGTACAAGCCTGGCAACACATCGACACTTTTACGCGTCGCGCAAATGACGTCGTATGTCTTTCTACCCATGATCACGTTTCTTAGGTCATGTGTTTTTTGATACATTAACATAAGGCCGTTATCGTGAATAAAAGGGAGCCGCCCACCCGCGCCGATCGCATCGTGAGCGTCTTGAATCCAAATCATCTCAATCACTGGTATGCCTTTTAGAAAAAAGAGAAGAAGAAAGCTAACACTTTCTTCTTCTTAGAATACAAGTTTACAAAACAGCTCGCGACTGTTATTCCTTGGCGTCGCTGATCACAATCGGTTTGAACAGGTCGTCGCTGGTCACACCATTAAAATCGCTCTGAATAAGACGAAGCTCGCGCGTGTCCGGAATCAAGCCATCCGAAACTGCACGCTCGTAAGACAGCGCATCCGTGACTTCGTCAGGCGTGTATTTTTTGCCGCCCGTGAGTGCGGTGTACGCGTCGATCAGCACAAGTCGGCTCCAATTTTCAAAGAAGCTGTTTCGGATTTCCGGGTCCGAAACTTCCTTGACATCCATAACCCGGATGTTCTCAACGTGTCCGAGTTCGCCAGCGGATTTTTCCAGCGCCAGCAGCTCATCCATCGGAAGCTGAACTGTCAGCACCAACCCCATGTGGCGGGAGTCGCTCACGTTCTTCGTCTTCTGGGGCGTGAGCGCGGTCATCTTGCCCTTGAAGCCCATCGTCAGATCGGACAAAAGCTTTTCTTGAATCTCTTGGGGTGTAACAAACCCGAGTTCCTCAAGAAGCTCGCGCTCGATCTCCTGGTAGATTTTAATCACCGCGGAAGCGAAGCGCTCGCCTTCTGGCAGCTCGGTATCCCATACCGCTTTGTCGATATGCCCACCAAAACCAACGGAGTGCTGCTCAACCAAATCGCTCTGGCTGGCGGTGCCACGCTGATATGTCAAGACGTGGCTGAAGCCTTCACTGAAGAAGGTGACGTAGGGGATGATTTGAACTTCTGCCCCGTAATACTGATCGTGATCAACGACGTGGCGGCAGACCAGTCGAGAAGCAGCAAGTATTTCATCAAAAGAGGCCGTCTGGACGTTGACCCGGTCGATAGAAACCGACAAGCACGGCTTGGTGATGTTTTTCGTGGGATCACGCTGAAAGATCGGCTTTTCGAGTTCGGTGTCGATGTTTGCCCGCTCCCGCTTCTTCTGGATGGCCAGCTCCATCGAATTCTCAGCCGCCAAAAACTTCTCGTACACCTGGTGATCAAAACTGGCGGGTATTTCAATAAAACCAGGAGGAGTGGCGGTGATCTCAATGTTCGGTGTTTCTTGCGCTTCTTTTTGATGGTCCTTGGGGTTGAGCGCGCGATATTCAAACTCTTCCTCTGGGGAACCCCATGACCACAGCGGTTGTTCCGTCGCACCCAGATCAGATGCCCGGGGCTGGTCAACGGTTTCGATC
>JACCDO012051052.1_pt1 | contig 12356 bp, 6 predicted proteins | sample 7446101 | NCBI WGS metagenome assembly JACCDO01 (sample SAMN15323440, study PRJNA562643) | freshwater metagenome | isolation source: river surface water | place: USA:Blue River Watershed | collected 2017-08-16 | reverse complement strand
TCTCGTTTATACCTTGGTGAATATATAAATACAGTCGTAATCCCCGATTCCGAGGGATTGAGATATTTTTATTGGCACTATACGGTATTATTAGACATTCAGAGTTAATCCTTATGACATCCTTAAGAACGGAATTGTGATTTATTATTTATTGCAGACATAAAAACCTTAAGTTATTGTATTTTGAAATCAAAATCTGTGCCTGATATAATAGTGATTTTGTCAAAATGAGTTTGAAATGGCCTATGATACATATTCCTGATTGTTGTAAAGGAGTTGAAATTGTAGTTGGCATTGATGAGGCAGGTCGCGGTCCAGTATTAGGTTCACTTGTTTATTGTGCTGCATTTTGGCCTAAGTCAAAGCACGATGAAATTTGTAAGTTGGGTTTTGATGATAGTAAACAATTAAAAGAGTCTGATCGGGAAAAATTATTTAAAGGCATTAAAGATCATGATTCTATAGGCTGGGTTATAGAAGAGTTGACCGCTGAAACCATAAGTAAAGAGATGCAACGAGTTAATCCAGTATCCTTAAATGCTATTAGTTATGACGCTGTCATTCGAGCATTAGAAACAATTAGAGATTATGGTAATAATCCAGCTATTGTTTCTGAAGTTTATATTGATACTGTAGGTGATCCAGATACGTATAAATCAAGACTTATTCGCGCTTTAGGAGAAGACTTTGCTAAATTTACAATTGAAAAAAAAGCTGATGCTACATATAAAGTTGTTAGTGCGGCATCTATTATTGCTAAAGTTTCACGAGACCACTTATTAAAAGATTGGATTTGGCACGAAAGTAGTATTGGCGAATTAGATAAAAAATTTGGATCTGGATATCCTGGTGATGAAACATGTGTACAGTGGATGCTTCGGGCTCATCAGAATGTGTTCGGATTTCCAAATTTAGTTCGCTTTTCTTGGTCCACTACTAGAGAAGCTATGATTAAAAACGGTTCTTGTAGTATTAAATTTGAATGTGATGATACTGGAGATAGTTCTGGAATGGAAAATATAAGTAGCATATTTAGTTCTGCTGGACAAAAAAAAACGAAGTTGAAAAGATCCCATTACTTTACACAAAAAAAATTGAAATTGTTAATACCAGAGGATATGCGCTAATATTTAAGATAAAAAATAAAAGAAACAATAATAGAATCAAAATTTGAAGCATTTATGTTACGATGTAAAACTAAATTATATGTTATCATTTGTCGACTCTTGACTAGTTGTTAATGTTTATTGGCAGATGACGTAGCATTTAAATCTTTCTCTTTATTTTCTTCGATATATTTTATTGTTGATGATGACAATACAACTTTTCCAGTATCATTGTATCCAAACCAATTATATCTTTCCATCAATTTATATGCGATAACTTTGAAAAAATCTTGAATAAACCACCATACAATGCAGTAAATCCATACATATACTGCAAGAGCATAAGGTTTCCCATACCCTAATCCAATCGCTAATATTTTATCTGGTTCGCTTTTTGGCCATGAACAAGCGATAATTGTTGAAACAATTAATGACATTCCACCAGCAGCTAATAATATGGGAGCGGGATAGGTACCCCAAAAAGGTAAGTCACCAGTTCTAGCCGAAAATAACGTTAAAAAATCCGAAATTGAAATTTTAAGGTAAATAACAGTTGTCACTTTACCATAAGACAATCCACCCAATCCCCATACTTGAAATATACTTCCATGAGACCAACTATCTAATATCCACCAAAGAAGCAATAATGATGATAATAATGCTGCCCCTGCTAATACTGATGATATAAAAAACAGACTTTTCAAATTCCATTTTTCTGGATCTTTTCTTGGTTCTGCATTATCGTATCCAATAGATATTAATGACACATCATTTAATAAAGTGATAAGCATCAGCATTAAAACTGGCATATGAAAAAATTCAGGCCATTCATGATCATCAGGGAATTCGCCATTGTTATACATATTCTCCCAATCTTTAGGCATGTAATCAATTGGTTTAAATGCAAAAACAGCAATAAAAAAAAACAATAACAATTGCAAAGTTGCTGCAATACGATAATTTATAAAATTTTTTATGCGGACGAAAATAGTACGTGCAATAATTATTCCATGAACAATAGTAGATAAACCAGGCTCTGTTAGTATAATATCGGCAGCTGCCTTAGCAGCATCTGTAGCACCGTGTACAGCTACACCTACATCAGCACGCTTTAAAGCAGGTGCATCATTTACGCCATCTCCAGTCATTCCAGTTTTGTAGCCAAGTTCGCGTAAGCACTCAACGATTAAATACTTATGTTCTGGAAACACTTGAGCGAAACCGTCAGCTGCTAGGCACATGTCGCCATAATCTCTACCTAAATTAGCAGGTTTTACTTTTGTAGTTGGATCTAACATAGGTAAACCATCAGCAGATTTAATATAATCATTCATATTTAATGCTCGTGCAGTTTCTCTGGCAATTAAAAGGTGATCGCCTGTAATCATTTTAACTAAAACTCCATATTTATTAGCATCAGCAATTGTTTGTGCAGTATCAGGACGAGGAGGATCTAAAAATGTTAAAAGTCCTAAAAGCTCCCATTGGTCGTTATCGTCGGTCTTAGCAACAGCTAAACTACGAATTCCTTTTAAACCAAGTTGAAGAACATCTTCTTCAACTCTATGCCTAATATTGTTACAGTAAGAATTATCAGGTAATAATTTTAACAAGACGTGTGGTGCACCCTTTGTTGTCTTATATCGTTTATTATTTTCAATGATAGTTCCACCAGTACGTTTTACAACTGGATCAAATGGTAGGAATTCGGTCTGCTCACATTTTAGTAATGAATCTTTATCCACAGCATTAAGAACAAGTGTATCAAGAGCATCTTTTGGAGGTTCTTTCCATTTTGCAGCCATAGCAGCATATCGTAATAGGGAATATTGAGTTTCGCCGTCTTTATAAATAGGTGTATAATCTTGAATGACCATAGTATTTAATGTTAAAGTCCCAGTTTTATCGGAACATAATATAGACATACCAGCCAAATCCTCGATTGCGGCTAATCTTGATACAATTGCTCCATGTTTTGTTAAATTTTTAGAGCCAAGTGCTAATGTAGTAGTTGTTACAATTTCAATTGCCATAGGGACTGAGGCAACCATTAAAACTACTGCAAACGATAACCCTTCTGTAAAGGATGTCAATGATGCGGTATAACCAAGAACTATAGCACATAAAACAACTGAAATAATCACCAAAACTGAAACAATTTTCAGAAGTATAATTTGAAGATTACTGTATTCATCATTTGACTGCAGCATTTGCGCAGTTTTGCCAAAAAATGTTTCTGCACCAGTAAACTCAACTGTAGCCTCAGTTTCGCCCCGGACAACAGTAGAGCCCATTTTACAAGAGTCTCCTTTATACATAGTAACAGGTAATGATTCACCAGTCAGTGCTGCTTGATCAACATCGATTTCACCATGATTAATTCTGCAATCAGCAGGAATCGCCGAACCTGATGTAAGACTAACTAAATCGCCAGGAACAACAAATGCAGCATTTATCTCTTTGAATACACCATCTCGTTTGACATAAGCTTTAGCTTTCAATGACGCTTTTAATGCAGCAACAGCATCACCGGCTTTTGTAATCTCATAAAAAGCAATTGACGCATTACCAAATTGAATAAAAATTAAAATGGCGAAATCGATATAATTTTGAATAGCAATTTCAATTATGATCGCAATCCAAATCATGATTGGCATAGGTTGCCATAATTGTGAAACAAATATATACCACTTTGGAATAATTTTTTCCGGTAATTCATTTCTACCATATTTTGCTAATAAATGATCGGCTTCTGTGGAACTTAAACCAACATGATTAAAAACAAAATCATCGTCGTCAATATGATGTGCATCTTTATCTAATGTAGCATCTGAAAGTAAAGATGAATTACTTAGTTTTTTTTCAATGACATGTTGTGCAAGTCTCAAATCAGCATCACTGTTATAAAAGTAGGTACAGTAATTTACTTTTATTATCTATATATAAAATTATTTATAATGTTTTACCTTAACAAACGTGCTTCTGATGCTTTACGCACGGTGTCAGTAGAGGATTTTTTCCTAGTAACAGTAATATTCACATCACCAACATTCGCACTTCCCGTTGATACGACAGAAGAAGTAGATAACTTCTTTATAGCTTCAATCACTGTAATATATGTATTAAATAAGTTAATTAACAACAAGTGTCGATATGATGACTGGGTTACAAATTAATTAATCAATAGTAAGGTTTGGTCGTACTTTGTTATATGAGTGAGTACTCACTGCCTATGCCTGATTTCTCCAACAGCAGCAACAATTAAATATTATATTCTTTTCAACAGTTTCCTTTAAGTTCTCCTACACCTACGTGTTTCGGGGGGTAGCACCTACGAGCAGGGCCGAAAACTGTATTTGCACAAAGGTTGTAATGAGGTTTTGTTGAGATCAAACGAAAGAAATAAAGAAAATAATAATAAATAATTAAACAATTACTCTTTCATTTCCTCATCTGACCATTCTTCTTCATCTTCAAGGATTATTTCACTATCTATAACTTCTAATATTTTTGCATCGTTGCAGCTTGGTTTATAGTTTTCAACTAATTTTAGATGTTCTTGTACTAATTTATACTCCTCGTGATAAATAAATGCATTTTTATCCTTTTCAATCATTTCATTCATCATCGCTAATGCACGTTCAAGATGATACTTACTAGAATCTATATCTGGTGGATCCATACCAAGTGCAGCAACTCCAAGTATATACCATAATTCTATGTTATCATCATCCAAGTTTAATAATTCAGATCCTAAATCAATAGCATATTCAGCCAACTGTGGCTTAAATGAAGCACATTCTATTAATAATTTGCACGTGGAGATACAAAAGTCCAATTCTGGTAATAAAACATCATCATCATCATTTTCATTTTTTAGTTCATTGATTATTGCTCGTGTATTAATACGATTAATTATAGTTTTAATCTCATTATAGACTTCTTGAATTATTACAACTGCATCATTACCCCTATTTTGACTTAATTTTAAATTAACCAAGGTTTGCCTTGCATCTATACTTGTTTTATCTAATAGTAATGCTTCATTTATTGCTCTCTCGCAACAGTCCTCTGCACCATCTTCATAACATAAATCTGTTAAATATAATTCGGCGATGCTGCAATATATTTTGCATAACTGATGTTGAATTTCACTATTGTCAGTTGCTAATGGTAATAACAGTTCTATACCTTTATTATAACTATTTTTAGCTTCTAAACCTTGTTGCAATTGAGCTAAATACATCCATTTGTAAGGATTTACTGTTGGTTGAAGCGTGACACTATTAAGTAATAACTCTTTTCCTTTTACGTTATTACCCAATTGTATATATACATCTGATAATGCATCCATTATATTAGTGTCATTAGGTGATAGTAATAACGCACGTTCATAAAACTTTAATGCCAACTCTGGTTGTACGTTACTTAATGCTATGTTTGCTTGCTCTATTAATAACTCGGGTGTTAAATCTTCGATATTTTTTTTGTTATTTCTGGACATGATATAATAAGTTTAATTGATACAAACTACTTGATACATATAATCGCGAAATTAATCGTTCGGTTAATCCAAATGATTTTAAAAAAATTGCAGAACTATTTATATTATATTACCTATAATAGTTAACTTAAACCTATAGGTTACCGTATGTGTTTTGGCGAATCGACCATGGCCGGATCAAACCAGCAGTTGCCTGCTAGAATTATTTGGATCTAGTTAACAACAATATTATCTGATAAAATTAATGCTTTCATTTCATGCATTGAAAAGAAGGATAACTTACCAATGATTTTATGTACGGACTATATTTATCAGTATTTATTAACTTACACCTTGGATAGTTATTATACATGACCGAAGAAGTGAGGATAAATTTAGAGTATAGCTGAATAACAGCCTTCGTTCTAAATCAGTACTGGTACATTCTGTTTCAACCTACAGGAAACGAAGAAAGGTCAGATTATACTAGGACACACATATGTGCTCGACGGGATCAAGTCTAAATCAAGAACCAATCGACCGATAAATTTCCAAATTTCCAAGGAATATTATAAATGCTAAAGTTGTAATTGAAGTGAACAATCCGAGAATTCATTATTAGCTAATTTGTGTGGTCATACTGTCGAAGGCCGAGGCCTTGATAGAATCATTTGTGAAAAATAATGGTAGGAACTTCATAGGATCCTCCCTATCGCCAGGCTTGGCAGCTAAAACCTCCTCTTCTGTAGACCTGTGCGCCGGTTAGAAGGAGGATATCTTGAGAGAAGTAAACGACTTCTCACAATTTTATCTGTATAAACAATATGTCCAATTTATTACAAGACCTATTGCCTAAAGAAAATTACTCTACATATATATCATCTTTATGGATAATTCAAATAATAAATTTAAATCAAATAATAATTGACATATATCTCTGTGTTATTTTATTTGGAAAGAAACAGCAAAGTATTTATACTTCCATCGAAACTGTGGCTATCATCGAATGTATTATTGTATTATTAACGATTTATAACGTTACTAAACTTACTACTGTTAAGAGGACTGAATATGATCTACCAAACCATGCTTTGTATAATATGGGTTTAAATATTTGTCAGAGTATTACTAATACGATTGAAATAGGACTATTAGTATATGACTGTGGTATTACCTATGTATTTTTTTTGGTGCTGGCATCCTTTCTGGCGCAATTAGTGTCAGTATTAATATCTTATAAATTCTGGTACTTTTTAATGTTTAACTATAATTACGATCACGATCAAGATAATCAAAAAGAAATTGACCGAATAACACTGGGTTCATCTGATAGGTTGAGTAAATCAAATTTTGAAACAAATTTAAGGATTAATGAAATATAACGATCAACCATGTATACCATGTTGTTTTTGATACAATGGACTATTAGTATTGGAGTGAAAAATTGTATATATTATAATATTGTAGGATGATACACGAAATAAAAAATTAATCAATTTATAAATTATGTCAATATAACACATATACTAAATCTTAAATTACTTTTTTTTGCACGTTATGGTAGTTATATCGATCTGCTCGTTTTGCTCGTGTTATTACTATCATCGTCGTTTTCATCATCTTCTTCAATAACTTCAAAATTAGGAGTATCAAATTTTGGAGAAGCGCGTTGAATATTTAATGATGATAGTTTCATTTTATGAACGTCATTTGTGATGACATTTACCTGTTTACTATTGATTTCATCGTAATTATTCTTAATACTATCATTATTGTTTATTGGTGTAGATTTAGATAGCTTCAGCAATGTCATACGTGATTTCTGTTCGGTAACCATTCGTTCTTGGTGTGCCTTCTCTGCCATTATACTATACGATTCCTTTTCACATGCATTGCAGCAAATATCAGCTAAGTAAAAATGTTCATTTCCATGAACTTCACAACATGCAAATAAAGTTGGCGGGCCTATTTTCTTGACATCACTGAATACAACAGAACTTGCGCGCCTTACAGAAACCAACTTACTACTCTTTCTTCTTGTCCCAATATTAACATGCTGACGATTGCTAATATTATTTACTATCTTGCTGTTGGATAAAACAGAAAAAGTGTCTTTTTCGTTAAAATTATCGATGTTTTCGTCATCTGTGGTCATGATTTCTGTAACTTTAGCTCTGATAGCTATATTTTGTCCAGTTAAACTGGCTTGATGCCTTTTCATGACTTCTGCTTCTGTCGTTAAAGATCTTAAATAAACAATTGTTGGATCAAATATTTCATGCCCACTTGTAATTAATATAAAACACTCTTCAAACGCTTTTAAAAATCCATGAGTACTAATATACGCTGCACCTTGCAAATTATATGTGTCGAATAATTTTGATAAAGATGGCGAAACGGTCAATAATAGTGTACAAATTATTGAAATAACAATGGAGAAAGCACCAGATGACCTTTCTTTCATATCGGCAGAAAACTCGGAACGTATTAGTGGAAATTTAATAGCGCCATCTTTGACTAAATCCAAGACCTTTTTAAGTTGTTCTCGTTGAACAAATAGGTATGACCTAAGTTCAGCAACATCTATCATATCAGGATCTTTTGAAATTGTATCCACTATCTCAAGAGCATACGATAATCGTCTTTTTTTCCTCGAAGGTGACGACAATGAAAAACGTTTTTCATCTATGTAAAGTGATTCAATTTTATTATAAGTGAAATCTAATTCTGTATTAGGATATTTAATAGAAATATCGCTCAGCAATACATCATGTTTAGTAAATTTTTCTGTTATTCTATCAATGAATGTATTAGAAACAGAAGTGCTAGTTTTGTCAGAATTATGTTTTCGTTCTACAGTCCCATCAAAGCAAGCCAAATGAACTTTTTGTCGTTGAATTTTTGCCCATGAATAACAATCCTGAATAATAGTTTTAAATGTAGACCAAGAAATGTTACTTGGTAGCGACTCATGCAATAAAAGTTGCTCTAATGCCATCGTTGTAAGTAATATAAACTCTTTATCGTGCGAATTACAAGGATCTTTTAATGTACAAAATACTTGTTGAATGTACTGATATGTATTAACTTCACGATAATCATCATCATCATCATCATCATCATCATCATCATCATCATCATCATCATCATCATCGTCACAATCCAAGGCATCATCGTCATTATTACCGCTAAAAGTATCAAATATTTGAGTTTGATAGTTACTTTCAACACCCCCAACTTTACTTTCCACTTGAGTATTCAATCTAATAAATACACGTTTCATCATTTCTATACCATTCGCTTCCCCAATCCGCATATAATGAGAGTAATAATTGACAAAATTTAAATCACTTTTAAATCTACCGTCGGTATCATCGTCATCACTATCTCCTAGTTGAATTTCTTGTGTTGGCACTTGTTCATCATTTTCTTTTATTTTAATTGCGTTTTCTCCGTGATTTTCTTCTTTCGCTGTGCTAAAATTACGCTTGGAACTTTTATTATTTTCATTATATAACATTGATATCCACGATTCAGGAAATAAATTATCATCAATATACGATGAAGGTGGCCAGAATACATCCCTTTCTTTCAAAAATGATAATACATTAGCTAATGGGGAAGGAAGAATCTCATCTTTTACGACTGCAATGGAATAATGAAATGTCAATGGAGCGGAAAAGGATTCCAAATACACAGGCATAGTAAAATCTAATTTATAAGTACCATCATTGCATCCATCACAATACCAATCAATGCTAGATAGCTTAATTTTAGTAGAACCTTCAATAGTTGGTTTATTGGGTGTAACATTTGTAGAACTTATTGTTACATGTGGAGTAAAAACCCAATACAACTCTATTTCTTTTTCCGCAAATAAACTCTTAGCATCATGAGGGCGAGCACATAGATATAATAATCGACATTGTTTAATTCTTATTATTTTCTCCTTCTCTACGTTATCACTTTGACTATAGTCTCCTACATGACTATTTAAGTGAAAAAAAAGAGTATGCAGTGATTGACCCAAACAAAATGACAAACATCCAATAGAACCATCCATAGAAGTAGGAATAGATGCACCAGATAAAAAATAAGCTATAAATAATACTCTATATTGTACCGTCTGCCTTTTAAAATGGGATGATTTCCACTTCGCAAGGGTTAAACCCCCTTCAATATCAGCAATTTTTACACTTTCAGTTGACTCTAACAGAGGATTCATAAAATCATTCGAAGTAGAGGTAATCGACTTAAATGAAGATACTCTAGTAGTAACAATACCTTTTGTGCGTGACATTTTTTTATTATTTTCTGCAGATTGTACCATTAATTTTATTTTATTTGAAATTACCTTAATGTTATTTGAATACCTATTAAAATAGAGTTCACTTACTTTTGTTTCGTCTTTTAATGTAACATTTATTTCACTTTTAATATTAATTGGATTTTTGGTATCTGAGAAGTTGTCCAATTCACTAGAACTAATTTCATCGCTTTCTTTTTTATTAGTTGAACCAAGAATGTTTCCTAACTTAACACTACCATCATGAAATTTAGATATTTCTTCATGAATTTGGACGCAAAAGAAACAACACGAGATATCCGTATGGTCCTTTGCTTCATAAATTTGAGTTCTTTCCGATAATGTTCTCGTTTCTACAACATTGGAAAATGTTGTCAAAAGATGACGGGCAAATTTTGTCAGCGGAATAATTTTAGAATCTCGGTAAACTTCGGCTAATGTGCAACCACTGCGTGTAGATAAAATATAACCATATGCAGGGACTTCTCTAGTGTTGTCTTGACCAGCAAGATTATGAAGTTGACTATATTTTCCTCGCAAATTTGTCTTAAACATCGTTTTAATTACACTATTATCTGATACCTCAATATTCACAACTTGGCCTTGCTGAAAATTTCTACCGCACATTTTACATTTAAAACCTCTTTCTTTCTCTAGCTTTTGCCTTATTTCATCTGCTGACCTCCCTTTAGTTAAAATTTTAGTATCTAATCCTCGCGAAACCAAACTGTACCATTCTTTGATTTTATCCTTTACTATATCATTAATTTCAAATCCTTTAATTTGTATAAACCACCATTTTCCATTTTCATCTCGGATAAAATCACAAATTAACTCAGATATGTACATAACAAGATGATCAGTTCGTTGAATAATAACTTGGATCCAATTCACTAATTTATCTATTTGAATACGTAGCTCATCCAATGCATCACTAGAAACTCGAGTTACTAAAACTGTAGCAGCACTTGCTAATGTTATGTCACCTTTTTCATCAGATAAACTACATAGGCATGATGATCCAATAGTTTTGTTTTCATTTAAGCTTTGTCGCAAAGCTTTTTTTCTATCAGCAAGAGACATTTCTGGTTTTTGTTTTATATACTTACCATATTCATCATCACTCATGAAAACTGGTTCACTACTATTATGCTTACCATCATCGTTATTACTATCATCATAAACTGTAAACTCTTCATTAGATTTTGTGATTCTATAACCAGTTACAGCCCCAGCACCAATAGACATGGATCTCCAAAATATTCTATATACAGTAGCTCTAGTCCCACGCGGTTTAATAAACTGTTGAATTGTTAATTCTTCTGTTTCTTTTTCAGATAACTGCAGCAAAAGTGCTTTAAATGGCAAAGGCGTTAAAACATCCGTTTGGTTAGAAATTTTTAATACTTTGGGCGATTTCAAAGATCGTTTTGACACAGCAACGATTCTATTTTGAAGCGGTTCATTTATTACTTTTATTTTACCATAAGAATCTTTTTGTCTTTTTTTCGTAAGTGGTTTAGCATTTGATATAATTCTATCTATTGCAGTCATGACAAATTTGTCCCGTTCCATTGTACTATCAGAATTAATTTTTTCTCTTTGAATAAAGCCATCCTCATCAGTATAAATTCTTCTTACAGGATTCATCAGATTATTATCACCTAAAATTGTATCAGGTATGTTCATCTGCAGTGAGGGTCCCCTAGTGCTAGACAAAAGTTTATAAAATGCAAACCCAGGTTTAAGTGGCCCAACATTTTTATCATGGTAAGCGTCTTTCGATAAACCAGACTTATTCAACATATTCAATAACGTAACTTGCTTTGAGCGTATATCCTCGCTTTCCGCACGAACTACTGCTTCGGCTACCTTTTCCATGATTTATCTCGAATTATAAATATTCCGCAACATAGTAAAGCAGTATTGCAATGTTATTATACTCCCATAAATCTGTTTTAATTGGTGATCAAGTTTCCGAAGGAAAGCAACTTCGTTTATTCCCTTTTTTAAAATTTTTTTGTTATGGAACCGGTACCTACATTGCATGTTGCATGTTGACAGTAGTTTCATGATCCATAAACATTCATCTGAGCTGCTGATATTAATTGTTTTATGCATATTTATATTTTAATAGTACATATTTTAATATTCTAATAATATATTTACATATTTTTTTATATTTATTTACATTATGTTTTGTTTAATGATACTTAACATTAAACAAAGTTAACGTTGAAGTAGTATGCACCATTATTGCATTCAAGTGATTTCACCTTACAGCCTGGAGCGTATATATTAGAGTTATTAGTTACAATAAGATCTATTCAATATTTCAGCGGTCTCGTGCCAAGTTTAGAGTATAGCTAAGGAACAACAAGCTTCCACGTTGGTTGTATATTAAATAGCTTTTCTAACAAGTTGTTAACAAACACAAGGCACCGTACCGGTGCGTACCTTC
>JACCDO011546762.1_pt1 | contig 12356 bp, 4 predicted proteins | sample 7446101 | NCBI WGS metagenome assembly JACCDO01 (sample SAMN15323440, study PRJNA562643) | freshwater metagenome | isolation source: river surface water | place: USA:Blue River Watershed | collected 2017-08-16 | reverse complement strand
CGCGCGGTGCCGCGGCGGGCGAGCGCGGCGGAAGGCCGAGCTCCGCGGCCGGCAACTCGCGCAGGCGGTCGAGGGCGGACCACGCGGCGCCGATTTCGGCGAAGGCGACGGCGTGGCGCTCGTCGCTTTCCAGCCAGCGGAGGAGTTCGCGTTCGCCGGCGGCGTCGAGTCCGGCGTCCTGGCGCGTGCGCCACGCGGCGGCGGCGAGCACGATGGGATCGGCGTCGTCGCGCGTCATGCCGGGCCTCCAATCGCGATGCCGCGGGCGCGGAGAAAGGCGCGGACCCGGACCATGCCGAGGGTGATCTGGGCGTTGACGGTATGGCGCGAAATGCCGAGGCGCCGGGCGATCTCGTCGTGCGAGAGGCCCTGTTGTTTGCGGAGCACGAGCACTTCGCGGCAGCGGACGGGGAGGGAGCGGATGGCCTCGGCGATCAGGGAAAGTTCGTCGTCCCGTGCCGGATCGGCGGCGGCGCTGAGGGAGGTCACGGCGGCGGAGGCGTCGCCCTCGGGCAGGCCCTCGAAGGAGACGACCTTGTCGCGGCGGATGCGGTCGAGCGCCGCATTGCGCGCGGTGGTGAAGAGGTAGGTCTTGGGGTGCGTGATCTTGCCGGCGCTGCGGGCGCGGAAGAGGCGCAGGTAGGTTTCCTGCACGAGGTCGTCGATGTCGGCGAGGGTCGCGAATCGTTCGCGCAGCCACGCGCGCAGCATCGGTTCATGCGGGAGCACCTCTTCGGCGAACCAGCGGGTATGATCCGGATGGGGTGGGTTCACGACCGGGGCGGAAGGCAGGCCAAGATGCGGTGCGGCGCAAGCGCGATCGCAGGCGGGCACGGAGGAGGCGACGGCGCGAGGATGCTCCAGTTATGGTGCCGCGGGGCGGCGCGTCGCCACGCTCACGAGCCAGCCGATGCCGACGCACACGACGATGCCGATCAGGGCGTAGAGGTAGACGTGCGTTTTGGTGAGCCGCTGCACGAGGAGCAGCACGCAGGCGCTCGCGAGGATGCCGGCCCAGGCGCCGCGGGCGTTGGCGCGCCGGAAGAAAATGCCGAGGAGAAACACGCCCGCGAGGCCGCCGGTGGTGAGGCCGAGGATGCCCTGGAAGACGTCGAAGGCGGAGCCGATGCCGACTTTGGCGAGCAGGGCGGCGACGCCGACCGCGACGACGCCGAGACCGGCGGTGAGCCACTGCGCGGTGCGCAGCCAGTGGTGGTCGTCGCGCGGCGGGCCGAGGCGTTGGAGGAAGTCCGTGACGAGGGCGGTGCTGGTGGCGCTCAGGCTGGTGGAGATCGCGGACTGGGCGGCGGCGAAGATGCCCGCGACGACGAGGCCGGCGACGCCGGCGGGCAGTTCGCGCGCGATGAAGAACGGGAGGATGGCGTCGTTGCGCGGCAGGCCGGCGAGGTTCTGCGGGTTCAGCTTGTAGTAGACGTAGATCGCGGTGCCGACGGCGAGGAACGAGAAGGTGTTTACGAGCGCGAGGCCGGCGTTGACCCAGAGCGCGCGGCGGCAGGCGGGGAGGTCCGTCGTCGTCATGTAGCGCTGGATCATGCTCTGGTCGGAGACGTAGGGGACGGTCAGCGAGAAAAGGCTGCCGATGACGGTGACCCAGATGACGTTGGTCGTGAAATCGCCGTCGAGGCGGACCAGCTTGAACTTGTCGGCGGCGGCGGCGGTGTCGATCAGCGTGCCGAGTCCGCCGTCGAGCCGCGTGACGATGAGGCCGAAGGCGAGGAACATCGCGCCGAGCAGAAACACGGTCTGCGCGAAGTCGGTCCAGACGACGCCGGAGATCCCGCCGAAGGCGGAGTAGACGGCGCTGAGTGCGCCGATGAGCAGGATGCAGAGGTAGATATCGAGGTCCGTGACGGCGGCGAGCGCGAGCGCGGGCATGTAGATCACGACCGCCATGCGGCTGACCTGGAAGAGGACGAATGCGGTGGAACCGTAGAGCCGCACACCGAGGCCGAAGCGTCGCTCGAGGTATTCGTAGGCCGAGGCGGTCTTCAGGCTGCGGAAGAGCGGGAGAAACACGAGGACCACGAGCGGGATGACGACGAGGATGGGGAGGTTGACGAAGGCGACGGTCCAGTCCTCGGCGTAGCCCTTCGCCGGAATCGACATGTAGGAGATGGAGCTGACGTTGGAGAGGCTGATGCCGACGACCCACCACGGGATCGCGCCGCCGGCCTTGAAGTATTGGTCGGTGGAGTTGTTGCGGCGCGTGAACCAGAGCCCGAGCGCGAGGGTTGCCAGGAGATAGCCGGCCAGCGTGAGGTAGTTGAAGAGGCCGAAGGAAACGTGGGACATCGGGAAAGCGGGGACGTGGGGAAGGTGGGGGAAGAGATCCCGCCACGGGCGTATGGCGCGTGCGGGTGGGGAAGCCGCGGCGGGGGGGAGAAAACGGGCGCGGAGGCGGAGGAGGAAAGGCGAAAGGGGAGGTTCCGCAAGGGAACCGGCATGGGATCGCGGAATCGGCCGAAATAAATTCTGCGCTTCGCACCGGCGGAGAGATCGTCCTTGCTCACGCCAAAATCCCCATGAATCGGCGTGAATTTATGACGGCGACGGCTGCGGCGGGTGCGATTGCGGCCCTGCCCCGAAACGCGCAGGCGGCGACCGCGGTCGACGCGTTGCTCGCGGAAATGGTGCAGGCCAACGATGCCCGGATCCCGGCGCTGCTGGCGCGGCAGGAGCGCACGGCGGGGCACCGCTGGCGGGGCGGCGTGCCGGATGGCCACGGGATATTCTCCGCGGGCGGCGGGGCGGGCTTCGTCTCGGCGCTCGCCTGTGCGGCGGTGGCGCCGGGGTCGCGTTATGCGGGCGGGGCCGAGCTGGTGGAACCGCTGCGGCGGGCGGCGGAGTTCCTGCGCGCGATCCAGCACGAGGACGGAACGATCGATCTGTATACGACCAATTTCCGTTCGCCGCCCGACCTCGCCTTCGTGCTCGAGGTGGTGTGTCCGGCGGGCGCGCTCCTGCGCGGGAGCGGGGTGCCGGCGCTGCGGAGTGTGGCGGAGGAGTTCGGTGAATTCATCCGGCGTGCGGCGGACGCGCTGGTGACGGGCGGCGTGCACACGCCGAACCACCGCTGGGTGGTGTGCGCCGGGCTGGCGCTGGCGCACAGCCTGTATCCGGATCCCCGATATGTGGCGCGCGTCGGCGAGTGGCTCGCGGAGGGCATCGATATCGATCCCGACGGACAATATACGGAGAAGAGCACGACGGTCTATTCGCCGGTCGTGAACCGGGCCTTGATCACGGTGGCGCGGCTGCTCGACCGGCCGGCGCTCCTGGAGGCGGTGCGGCGCAATCTGGAGATGACGCTCTATTATGTGCATCCCGACGGCGAGGTGGTGACGGAGGCGTCGCGGCGGCAGGACCGCTACCAGCGGGGGAGCATGGCGCGTTACTATTACGGTTACCGGTGGTTGGCGCTGCGCGACGGCAACGGGCGGTTCGCGGCGATGACGCGGCAGATCGAACGGCAGGCGCGGAAGCAGATCGGGGAGCTGCCGGCCTTGCTCGCCGAGCCGGAGCTGCGGCGGGAGCTGCCGGCCGATGCGCCGCTGCCGACGAATTACGCCAAGGTGTTTGCCCATTCGGCGCTGGCGCGGATCCGGCGCGGGGCGGCGAGTGCGACGGTGCTCGCGCAGAACACGACGGTGTTTTCCTTCCGCAAGGGCGCGGCGGCCCTGGAGGCGGTGCGTTTCGCGAGTGCGTTCTTCGGCAAAGGGCAGTTCGAGGGCGCGGAGCTGGTGGTGCGCGACGGAAAATACCTGCTGCGGCAGGAGCTCGACGGACCGTATTTCCAGCCGCTCTCGCGCGATCAGATCGCGAACGGCGACCACGTGCGCATGGCGCCCAACGGCACGCTCGCGCCCGGGGCGAAGGCGCTGCGGGCGCGGAGCAACGTGCAGACGCTGGTCGCCACCTGCGAGGTCGCGGAGGTGGCGGGGCAGCCGGGGGCCTTTGAGCTGGCGATCGCGCTCCGCGGCACGGAGCGCGTGCCCGTGGCGGTGGAGCTGGCGTTCCGCCATGGCGGCAAGCTGGAGGGCGTGGAGCCGGCGGGCGACGGCGCGAAGGATGCCTTCGTGCTGCGGGGGGCGCAGGGGCGCTACACGGCGGGCGGCGACACGATCGAGTTCGGGCCCGGGCGCGTGGAGCACACCTATGTGCAGCTGCGCGGGGCGTTGCCCAAATGGGACGGGCAGTGCGTGTATCTCACGGGCGTCACGCCCTTCGAGGTGCGGCTGCGGATCGCGTGATGTTTTCTCCGATGAAAAATTCCCCGAGTCTCATCCGCGCGGGCGCGTGGCTGGCGGCGGCCCTGTGGTGGTCCGGCTTGGTGCCGGCGGAAAGTCGCGCCGCGGCGACGGAACGGCCCAACATCCTTTATCTGTATGCCGACGACATGGGTCTGGGCGACGTCTCGTGCTACAACCCCCGCAGCGCCTGGCGCACGCCGCACCTCGATCGGCTGGCGCAGGAGGGCATGCGCTTCACCGATGCGCACTCGGGGTCCGCGCTCTGCACGCCGAGCCGTTACGCGCTGCTCACGGGGCGCTACGCGTGGCGGAGCCGCTTGAAGCAAGGGGTGCTGCAGGGCTACCACGGGCGGCTGATCGAGCCCGGGCGGGCGACGGTGGCGTCGTTCCTGCGCGAGCGGGGATATGCGACGGCGGTGGTCGGGAAGTGGCATCTGGGGCTCGACTGGGTGCGGCGGAGCGAGCGGCTGGAAGACGTGGATTTTTCCCAGCCGTTCGGGGGCGGGCCGCTGGCGCTGGGGTTTGAGCGGTTCTTCGGCATCAGCGCGTCGCTCGACATGCCGCCGTATGTCTGGTTGCGCGACGACCGGGCGACGCGGGTGCCGACGGGCACGATCGGCGACAGCCCGGCGCCGAAACTCTGGCGCGGCGGCCCGATCGGGGACGACTTCCAGATGGAAGCGGTCCAGACGCGTTTCACCGACGAGGCGCTGGCGTTTATCGACGACCGGGCGGCGGCGCGCGATCGCCGGCCGTTTTTCCTCTATCTGCCGTTTGCGTCGCCGCACACGCCGGTGCTGCCCACCGGCAAGTTCGACGGGGCGACGAAAACGACGCCCTACGGCGATTTCGTGGCGCAGTTGGACGCCGACATCGGGCGCCTGCTGGAGCGTTTGGAGAAACACGGCCTGACGCGAAACACCCTCGTGATCTTCACGGCGGACAACGGCTTCGCCCCGCCCGGCGGGCTCGAGGGCCTGCAGCGGATCGGCCACGATTCGAGCGGCGGTTTCCGGGGCGTGAAGGCGGACCTCTTTGAGGGCGGCCATCGCGTGCCGTTCATCGCGCGCTGGCCTGCGGTGATCCGGCCGGGGCAAGTGAGCGAGGCGCTGGTGGGGCAATTGGATCTGTTTGCGACCTGTGCGGATATCCTCGGGGTCGCCGTGCCGCCCGAAGCGGCGGAGGACAGCGTGAGCCTGCTCCCGGTGCTGCGTGGGGCGCAGCCGACGGCCCGGACGACGCTGGTGAATCACAGCGGAGAGGGGCGTTTCGCGATCCGGGAAGGGAAATGGAAACTGCTGCTCTGGCCCGGTTCGGGCGGTTGGAGTCATCCCACGCCGACGCCGAGCCCGTGGCTGAAGGTGGAGAAGGCGGATCTCACCCAGCTGCCGCCCTTTCAGCTCTACGATCTCGCGGCGGACCCGCGCGAAACGAAGAACGTGGCGGCCGACCATCCTGAGGTCGTGCAACGGCTCGGCCGCAAACTGCGCACCGACATCGAGCGCGGCCGGAGCACGGCCGGGCCCGATCGGGCGGTGGAAGGGATGGCGAACTGGCCGCACATCGGTTGGCGCGATCAGTTTCGTTGAGACAAAGACGGCTGGGGAATTATTCGCTGCGCGGCGCGCGGCGTGGGTGAATACGCTCGCTTCCGCGCGATCCCGCCGGCGCCGGGCGGGCATGTCGTGAGGCTGTTTTACGAGGGAGAAGCCGATGCGTGGCGTGCGCTGGCACGTGGGGTGCGAAGGGGACGCATGCGGTTTCCGTCCGATCGTTTGTCATCTTCCCGTAAGCCTGTGCGGCGCGGCTTTTTTGTATCGATGCCCGGGAATAACCGTCTTGCCCTCCTGCGCCCGATGCGAGCACCGTGTTCGCCCCCTTTCGGCAAGCGCGCGTTTCAACCCTAACTTTCCGAATCCCAACTCGTTTATATGAAGAGCATGTCTGCAGGATGCAGTGGTCAGAATTCGTCCAGAGCGCGATTTGCGCGCCTGTTCTCCGCCCTCGGCGCGATGGTATTGGCTCCGTTGACGCTCCTCGCGCAGTCCGCCGTGAGCACCGTGGCCGGTTCAGGCTCGGCCGGTTCGGCCAACGGGACGGGCACAGCAGCGAGCTTCCAGTTCGGCACACCGTCCGCGGCGGCCGTGAATACGTCCGGCACCATCTATGTCGCCGATCCCGGTAATCATGTCATCCGCCAGATCACCGGGGCAGGCGTCGTCACGACCTTTGCCGGTGGCATGGGTGTTTCCGGTTCGACCAATGACACCGGCACGGCGGCCCGTTTCAGCGGCCCGCGTGGCGTTGCGGTCGACGGTGCGGGCAATCTCTACGTCGCCGATACGGCCAACCACACCATCCGCATGATCACCCCGGCGGGCGTCGTGACGACGCTCGCGGGCTCGGTGGGCACCTCCGGCGCGGTGGACGGCACCGGCGCGGCGGCACGTTTCACCTCTCCGATCGGCATTGCGGCTGACCGGGCGGGCGCGGGCGGTGCGGCGGTCAACGTCTTCGTGGCCGACTCCCAGAATCACACGATCCGCCAGGTCGTCGTCGCGACCGGTGCAGTCACCACGCTCGCCGGCACGGCGGGCGCGAGCGCCCTGACCAACGGAGTCGGCGCTGCGGCCCGTTTCAATGTCCCCACCGCGATCGCCTCCAACACCGCCGGCACGACGCTCTTCGTCGCCGATCGGGCCAATCACGTTATCCGCCAGGTCGCCGTGGCGGGTGGCACGGGCACGGTCACGACCCTTGCCGGCAGCGGCACGTCGGGTTCGGCCGATGGCACCGGTGCCGCGGCGAGCTTCAACCTCCCGACGGGCCTCGCGCTCGATACGGCGGGCACGAGCCTGATCGTCACCGACACGTTCAACCACACCATCCGTTCCGTCACGACCGCCACCGGTGCAGTCACCACGTTGGCCGGTTCCGCGGGTAACAGCGGCAACACCAACGGACTCTCCTCCGTGGCCCGGTTCAACTTCCCGTCCGGTGTCGGCGTGGGCACGGCCGGCACGTATGTGGTCGACGCCACGAACCAATTGGTCCGCCTGCTCGCTCCGGCCGTCGCGCCGACGATTGTGACCAATCCGACGGCCAAGTCCGTCGTGGTCGCTGGGTCCACCACCTTTACCGTCGTCGCGGTCGGCAATCCGACCGTCTCCTACCAGTGGATGATTCAGCCGGGCGGCTCGGGCAGCTTCTCCAATCTCTCCAACGCCGGTGCCTATAGCGGCGTCACCACGGACACCCTCACGGTCAGCAACGTCACCGCCGGCATGAATGGCGACCGGTTCCAGGTCGTCGTCAGCAACGGCGTCACGCCCAACGCGACCAGCTCCGCGGCGGCCCTCACGGTCACGCAGGTCCCGGTGTTCACGAGTGCGGCCTCGAACAGCTTCGTGGTCGGCCAGACGACGAACTTCCAAGTGGCCGCGTCCGGTTCGCCGGCGCCGACGTTCAGCGTCGCCGGCCTGCCGGGTTCCGGCTGGCTGAGCTTCAACACCACCACCGGCGTGCTCAGCGGTGCACCCTCTCCCGGTGATGCGAATGCGACGATCACCCTGACGGCCACCAATTCCGCGGGCACGGTCAACCAGTCGTTCACGGCCAGTGTCGTCACGACGACCCCGCCCGTGCTGGTGGGTCCGACCAACCAGTCGGTCGGCTCCGGCGGCACGACGGCCACGTTCTCCGTCACGGCGACGGGCACGCCCTCGACCTTCACTTACCAGTGGGAGCGGCGTCCCGCGGGCGGCGCGACGTTCGCGGCGGTCGCCAACGGCACGGTCGATGGACTCACGTTTGCCGGGGCGACGACCAACTCCCTCGCGATTGTCGGCGTGAACCCGAACATGAACGGCGACGCCTACCGCGTGGTCGTCACCAGCACCGGCGGCACCACGACGAGTTCCGCCGCGACGCTCGCCGTTGCGCCCACGATCACGAATGCGAACACGATCACGTTCGTCACCGGCCAGAATAACTCGTTCAATTTTGCCGCCTCCGGCAACCCGACGCCCACGGTTTCGGCGACGGTGAACGGCACGCTTCCCGCCGGTCTGACGCTGGTGAACAGCAACACCGGCGTTTCCGGCACGCCGACGGATGCGGTTTCCTCGACGACCTTCATCACGGTCAGCGCCACCAACACGGGTGGCACCGCCCAGCAGACCTTCACGCTGCTCGTCTCGCCGCCGCAGTCACCGACGATCACGAGCGCGGCCTCCACGACGTTCAACATCAACCAGGCCGGCAGCTTCACGATGACGGCCACCGGTTCCCCGACGCCGACCTTCCAGCTGCTTGGCAGCCTGCCGTCCGGCGTATCGTTCAACACCTCCACGGGTGTCCTCAGCGGCACGCCGACGGTGACCACCGGCTCGCCCTTCTCCCTTACCCTGCAGGCGACGAACTCCGCCGGCACGGCCACGCAGACCTTCACGCTGACCGTGCAGGGCATCGCGCCGACGATCTCGACGCACCCGTCCAATGCGACGGCGGGCATCGGCCAGAATGTGTCCTTCTCCGCGGCGGCCACAGGCACGCCGACGCCTTCCCTGCGCTGGCAGCGCCAGCCGAGCGGCACCACCGGTTTCGTCAACCTGAGCGACGACGGCGTGTATAGCGGCACCGCGACCAACACCCTCACGATCACCGGTGTGACCGCGGGCATGAGCCTCGATCAATTCCGCCTCGTGGCGAACAACGGCACCTCTCCCGAGGCGACCAGCAATGCCGCCACTCTGACCATCAACCTGGGCACGGTCATCTCCACGATCGCCGGCCAAGTGGGCTTCATCGGCGGCATCGACGGCTCCGGCACGTCGGCGCGATTCAACTTCCCCGCCAATCTCGCGACCGACTCCTCCGGCAATCTCTATATTGCCGACACGGCGAACCACACCATCCGCAAGATGACCTCGAGCGGTATCGTCAGCACGCTGGCCGGTCTGGGTGGCTTCTCCGGTTCCGCCGATGGCACGACGAGCGAGGCGCGATTCAACTCGCCGCAAGGCGTCGCGGTCGACGGTGCGGGCAACGTCTACGTCGCCGACACCTTCAATCACGCGATCCGCCTCATTTCGCCCTCCGGCACCGTCTCCACGATCGCCGGCTCCGCGGGTGCCAACGGCGCGGTCGACGGCACGGGCACGAGCGCGCGGTTCTTCGCGCCGACCGCGCTGGCGGTCGATTTCAGCGGCGCAATCTATGTGGCCGACTCCTCGAATCACGCCATCCGGCGCATCTCGACGGCGCGCGAGGTCACGACGGTCGCGGGCGTGATGGGCAGCTCCGGCTTCGCCGATGGCACGGGCTCGACCGCCCGCTTCGCATCGCCGAGCGGCATCGCGGTCGACAGCTCCGGCACCGTTTATATCTCCGACTCGCTGAACCAGGTGGTTCGCCGCATGACCAGCCTCGGCAGTGTCACGACGCTGGCCGGTCTCTCCGGCAACGCGGGCATCGCGGACGGCGTGGGCTCCAACGCCCGCTTCAACCGTCCCACCGGCATCGCGGTCGACGGCTCCGGCAATCTCTACATCGCGGACGCGCTCAGCAGCACCGTCCGCAAGCTCGTGATCAGCACGGGTGACGTCTCCACCTTGGCGGGTCTCGCTTTCAACACCGGTTCCACCGATGGCGCGGGCCTGAGCGCCCGGTTTAACCAGGCCGCCGGTATCACGATTGATTCCAACGGCACGCTCTACGTCTCCGATACGCGCAACCACACGATTCGTCGGAGTGGCTCGCCCATCGCGCCCACGATCCAGACCCATCCGGTCAACCGCGTCGGTGCGGTCGGCCAGGCTGCGACCTTCACGGCGACTGCGACCGGCGCGCCGCTCCCCGGTTACCAGTGGCAGCGTGCGGCGGCCGCGACGCCCGACAGCTTCGGCAATCTGGTCAACGATGGCATCTACGCCGGCGTCACCACCGCGACGCTCACCATCAGTTCGGTCACGGCCGAGATGAACGGCGATCGGTTCCGCGTGGTCGCCAACAACGGCGTCTCCGCCGCCACCTCCAATCCGGCCGCCCTTTCGATCGGCACCGCGCCGGTGTTCACCAGCGCCGCCGCCGCCGAATTCCAGGCGAGCAGAGCCGGCAGCTTCACGGTCGTGGCGACGAGCTCGCCGGCGGCCACCTTCAGCGCCACCGGGCTCCCCTCGTGGGCGTCGATCAATGCCTCCACGGGTGAGATCACGGGCACGCCGCCGGATACCTCCGGCTCGCCGTTCACGGTCGTCGTGACCGCGAGCAACGGCATCGCTGCCACGCAGGAGCTGCGCCTCACGGTGCTGCCCGCCGTGCTGCCGCCCACGGTCACCAATCAGCCGGGCAACCTCTCGGTCGGTCAGGGTCAGGCGGCCTCGTTCTCCGTCACGGTTTCGGGCACGGCGCCGTTCACCTATCAGTGGCGCCGCAACGGTTTCCCGATCAACGGCGCCACGGCCAGCTCGCTCGCGCTGACCAACGTGCAGCCCGCCGCCGCCGGCATCTACTCGGTCCTCGTGACCAATGCGGCCGGTTCCACCGTCTCCAATGGCGCCACGCTCGCGGTCAACACCCTGCCCGTGATCACGCTCCAGCCGTTCTCGCAGGCCGCCCTCGCCGGCAGCACCGTCACGTTCACGGTCGCGGCCCGCGGCAGCTCGCAGCTCACCTACCAGTGGCGCCGCAACGGCGGTGCGATCGCCGGTGCCAACAGCGCGACGCTCGTCCTCAGCAACGTCACCGCCAACGACGCCGCCAACTACGACGTCCTCGTCGGCAATGAATTCGGCCAGGTGCGCAGCTCGCTCGTGCAGCTCACGCTCGCGGCCGGCGTCTCGGCTCCGGTGATCGTCACGCACCCGTCCAGCACCACGGTGGCGGCCGGCGGCCTCGCCACGCTCTCCGCCGCGGCGATCGGCGTCCCGGCCCCGAGCTACCAGTGGCGCCGCAACGGCAACGTCATCGGTGGTGCCACCAGCCCGAGCTTCTCGATCGCGGGTGTGCAGGCCTCCGATGCCGCCAGCTACGATGTCGTCGTCTCCAACAGCGCCGGCACGGTGGTTTCGTCCGCCGGTGTGCTGCGGGTCGTCACGCGCAGCTTCGCCGGCACCTACTTCGGCGCCTTCGCGGGCGGCATCGGCAGCTTCGCCCTCTATGTCCGCGACGACAACACCGGCGTCTTCCTCGGCTACCTGCCGGGATCCGTTGCGCCGGTCATGAGCACCAACGTCGTGGTCAACGACAACGGCTCGTTCTCGTTCTCGCAGGCCGCGGTTGCCGCCGCTGCCGCGAATCCGGGCGAGCCCGCCCGCGCCGCCGCGCTGGCCCCGGTGAATGTCAACGGCACGATCGGTTCCGACAACACCCTCACCGGCGCGATCTCGGGTGGCGCCAACGCCGCGCTCGCGGCGAATCGCGTGCCCGACACCGGCACGGCGCAGGGCTTCTCCGGCTTCTATCAGGCCGGTGCTGCCACGGGTGCCGCGCAGAGCTTCACGATCGTCGCGCCCAATGGGCAGGCGTTCGGCGTCGTCACCTCGGGCAACTCGTCCGATGGCGGTCTCGGCTCCGCCTCGGCTTCCGGTCAGGTCACCGTCACCGGCGCGCGCTCGATCATCTCCGCGTCCATCAGCGGCGGCTCGGTCACCGGCACGTCCACGGGTGCGATCAACGCGTCCTACAGCGGCGGCTCCGACACGGCGCTCGCCCTGCAGCGCCTGATCAATATCTCGAGCCGCACGCGCGTCGGCACCGGCGACGCCGTCGCCATCGCCGGCTTCGTCATCTCGGGTGAACAGTCCAAGCCGGTGCTGATCCGCGCCGTCGGTCCGACGCTCGGTGCCGCGCCGTTCAATGTCCCGGGCGTCCTCGCCTCGCCGCGCATCGAGCTCTTCCGCGGTTCGACCTCGCTGGCCGTCAATTCCGGTATCGGCACCAACCGCGCCGCGATCGATGCCGCCGGCGCGCAGGCGGGTGCGTTTGCCCTTGGCGCCGCCGGCACGGATGCCGCGATCCTCACCACGCTCGCCCCCGGCAACTACACCGCGGTCGTCAGCAGCTCCACCAACACCGCCGGTGTCG
>JACCDO010906027.1_pt1 | contig 12357 bp, 16 predicted proteins | sample 7446101 | NCBI WGS metagenome assembly JACCDO01 (sample SAMN15323440, study PRJNA562643) | freshwater metagenome | isolation source: river surface water | place: USA:Blue River Watershed | collected 2017-08-16 | reverse complement strand
GACTGAGCCAGTCTGTTTTGCTGTTGCGAAGATGACATCAGATCAAACGATTTGCGAACATTCTCGGCCTGATCTTTTGGAAGCATGGCAGAGACGCGAGCAAAATCTGTAGCTGTCGCATTTGGATTGCTGAACAGGATTTTTAACTCTGTCTGCGCCTTCATTGCCTGCTCACGTGCTTGTGCCTGTGCCTGTGCTTCTGCACCAGCTGCACCGAGTTTGAATCCACCGAGTGCTGCCTCAAATGGGCTTTGCACTTCGACTGCGTAGTTGATGGGTGCTTGGAATGGGTTAATGCCTGCCATATTGTTTTCCTTTTAGAACCCGAAGCCCATGCCAGCTTTACCGCCTGCGCCATACTGGAAGCCCAGCATTTGTGCAGGCAGATTGAAGAGTTGACCATAGGCCTTTGCTTGGCCAAGTTCTCCACCAGCTTGTGCTGCACCTTGCTGGGCTAGTAGATTTGCAACGTTTGTGCCTGTCTCCATGCCAGCAGCACCAACACCAGCAGCAGATCGCTGACCCATAGTTGTAAGACCACCTAATCGACCATATTGCTGCTCAATAAGACTTGAAAGAAGCTGTGGTCTGAACTGTGCCAATGCACCTTGGATATTGCCACCACGCAGGCCACCAGTGGCCGATGCACGCTGGAGCAATGCTTCTTCGCCTTGACTGGCAAGTGCTTGGAATGTTTCTCCACCTCTGATGCGCTCAATGGCTGCACGTTCTGCCTCTGGGCCTTGTAGCCCCAAGAAGGCTTGCTGTGCTTCAAGTGCTGGAAGTCCAGCCTCGGTGTAAGGCTTGAGCAATTCACGCATAGCATCAAATTGCCTGCGTTGTTCTGCAATACCGGCTTCTGCTGCGCCAGACTGAATAGCTGCGGCATCTCCAGCAGCGCTGGCTTGCATTGAACTTCCGATAAGTTGGCTTCCACCAACGACTAGGGCGGTTATTGGATCAGGCATTGCCGAACTCCTTCATGTAGTCTTCAAATGTTTCGCCATATAACTCCATGACCAAGTGAGCATTATTTGTGGCAAAGCCTGGGCCATGCGTAAGTGATACGGCCATCAGGATGAGGTCATAGTAGCCTGCACGCCAGACGAATGATCTGGCATCAGCCTCGCCTGCACGTTCTGCTTGGTCGGAGGCTTGCCACTTCAAGATCATGGCCGCAAGTAGTGGCACAAGATGGTGGCTGTGGGTGATAAAAAATTGGTTTTGATGCATTCCAACCAGAGTGTTCCAGATGGTTGCATTCAGGTCTTTGCGATCAACGGTGTCGCCATCGGCAACATCATCAAACACCTGAATGGCATCGTAGACCATGACGAGCCATTCCACGACTGGCGCAGGCAACAGAAGAACCCTTTGCAGATTCTCTTTGAGCCATTCGATACCAATCATGTGCAACTCCTATTCAGGGTGAGCTGCTGGTGGCCCGATAGACTCAGCGGCTCTATTTTCCCACATTTCAGCATTTGGTCAATCTTCCATTTCAAATTCACGTTCTTCCCATGCCTGGCAGACGCGCAGATCGTGGCAGATGAACTCAAATTTGGTGCAGTAACCACGGAAACCAGCATCGGTATCCCAGTCATTGCGGGGGATGCGCTCCATTTTGGCTTGTGTCATGGTGCTGTTGTCGTAGTACTCGCAGTTGGAGCAGCGACGACGACGAGACTCTTTTTCGTCCACTTGCATGGCTTTGCCCACAGCGATCCAGTAGGTCTTGTTGGCCGTTGGCTCGTTGCTTGGGTTCTCTGGGCCGAGCATCCAGTCGTCGATAGCGATCTGGGTGTTCTTTTTGTTCTCGGCTGTGCTAATGAATTCTTCCTCCATCGGCAGGCCCATGAAGCCCTTGGGCATCATCATAAATTTGTCCATGCTGTTCTCCTTAAGTGATTTCGCGGCCAGATGCGCGGATTGTCAGTGATGTAGCTGCGCTAGCAATGGTGCTGATGAAGCTGCCTGATTCCAGCGCTTGGCCAACCAGCTCTGGGCATGTGTAGGTCTCATCGGGTGCAATGGCGCGGGTGTCCATGATCAGGTTTGATGCGCCAGCCGTTCCTCCAACAGTTACCAAGTTGACGCTGATAGTCACATTGGTTGTATTGGTGTTGGTGATCGTGAACTTATCAATGATCGCCTTGCAGTTGGTCGCTGTGTACTGAGTTGTCTGGGTGGCTTCTGCCTGCTTTGGTGGGATTAACACCTTGATTGATACGGTCATTATTTACTCCAAAAGAAGGATATTGTTCGGGATGTATTGTGTCATCAGCCAGTTTGTGCCATCAGACACAAGTGTCGCAGAGTCACCTGAACTTGCCAAGAGAATCGATGTGCCAGCAGCACCGCCAGCCAATGGAACGACATTCGATGATGCTGACACCAATGTCTGTGATTGATAGTTTTGGAAATGCAATACTCGCCCTGAGTAGGAAGATGCCGCAGGAAGCGTGGCCGTACAAGTCGAGCCAGACTTATTGTTAATCAGCCACAGTTCAGTTGCCGCAACCGTAAAGTCAGCCGTCTTTGTGACTGGTGCAGACACCGATTGCTTGCTGTTGAATGTAGACCAGTCGGTTGAACTTAAAGCACCACGGTTGGTTGCCGATGCAGTAGGCACATTCAGTGTGATGACTGGCGTTGTAGTGCTGTTGGCAACAGTCGATGAAAGGTCTGTGCCAGTTGTTCCAAGTGTGAGCGCGGCCACCGAAGTGACTGTTCCAGAGCCTTTGTTGTTGAATGTATTCCAGTCAGTGCTTGATAAGTAACCATTGCTGGCCGCACCAGACTGCGTGATGCTCAGTGTTCCAGCCGAGTAAGCCAGTGGTGCGCTGACTGTAGTGGCTGCAAGCGCTGTGCCATTTCCATACAACAAGCCAGAGATGCTTGTGGACATCGTGATGGCAGGTGTTGTCGTGGCAGTCGCCACAGTACCAGCAAAGCCATTAGCCGACACCACAGAAACGCTAGTGACTGTGCCAGTTCCATAAGGAAGCGCAGGAATGTCAGCGGCCACCAAAGCCCTAAACGTAGGTGCACCAGATGAGCCATTAGGCGCGGCCAGCACATAGTTGGCAGTTTTAGCAGCATAAGGATTCTGAGTGTCACCGTATCCAGAAGCCAAGCTAATTGCAGGTGTTGTGCCACCAGACGACACGACAGGGGATGTGCCTGTGACAGATGTGACTGCGCCAGCTGTGCTTATAGGAGCATTTTCCCAGCGCTGTTGGATTGAGTCATAAATCAGCACATCATTATTGGCAGGCGTTGGCGCGTAAACATCAGAAAGTTGGCTGACCAATGGCTCGGCCTGCACTCTGACAAAAACAGAACCAGACCCTGCTGTGGCTGCATTGACAACGGCAGCCACAACAATGTGAGGTATTGGTGCTGTTGGCAGATTCTTTGTCAGGCCGCCAGCGAATGATGGGTTGTAGTACAGGATGTCACCGTCTGCCCAGACTTCACCATAAGGCGTGCCGGTGGTGTCAAAACCTCGCACCAGTCCGAAACTGGAGACCAAACCAAATCCATTGTTTGCGATGGCTTCTGCGGCCACACCCATGATGAGTTGGCCGTTTGTGACGCCAGTCGAAGGCTTGCCTTTTAGCACGCCAGATGCACCAACAGAACCATCGAACATCACCAACTGGCCTTTGGCAATGGCTGCTGAGGCTTTGATGTAGTAATACTGCGACTCACCAATGGCTTGATTGACGTTTGGTGTCATTTCAAGATTTAGCGTATAGCCGCCATTCCAATGCATTCGGCCAACCTTCACGGCTGGTGATGGTGTGGTGGTGTTGAAATCGATGTAGTCTGTCACCACCGAGTTGTTGTTTTCGATGGCTGGCGCAGTTGCAATTAGTTCAAGTGTTCGAGCCAATTGAGCCACAGCATCTAATGCTTGCTGAACTTTAGCGTTGAGAACAGCATCTTCGACTGCTGTGTCCTGTGCTAATGCACTAAGCTGTGCAAGCGCTTCGTTTGCTGTAGCAGCTGCTGTATCTGCCTGGTACTCAAAGTCAGTTCCAACAATTACCTGCAATTCGTCGACTGTTGAAAATAGCAGTTCAAACTGCCTGATCTGTTGCTGATCAGTCAAAAACTGCGCGAGTTGATCTCGCGTCAAATTTAATCTGCGTGATATTGGTGCGGTTGCCATCAGTACGCCAATGCCTCGATCTGAGCTTCAAGTCGAATGAATGAAACATGGGCATCGCTGTCGCCACGGAAGCGTTGGATGCGCCAGTTGCGCATGTGTCCTTGTTGAAACCATGCCAAACGCTTGACAGTGTTTCCAATCGTGCCAACAGTAATGTATCGATCTTGGCTCCATGATTTGCCATCTACGCTGTAGCTGGTGCTGATCTGGGGGTTAGTGCCCAAAGCCACGCTGCCGGTCAAACTGACCAACTCCAGCTCATTGAAGATCGCGCCATTGCTCTCGTTGTAAACGATCAGTGTGCCAAATTCCCAGCGAACTTGCTGGCCCCAATGCTCACCAGTGCTTTGCACTAGGTAGCCAATGGCGCTGGACTGTGGATCACCAACCAGCCACTTGTCATAAATCCAGACCATGTTGCGTGCGCGATATTGCGCAAAACCAACAATAGTGCTGGCCAGAGTGAACCAGACAGGCTCGCCCAGTGCTTCAGATGCTGATGCGTCATAGACGATGGTGCGGTCTGGCAAGTGCACATAGAGATGCTGGTGATTCTTGTCGTTGCGTGCTTCAAGTTGCACGCGCACCAGCTGTGCTTCTGTGTATTGCAAAAGAAGATTGTCGATCTCTTGCGTGCTAAGTTTCTGAGTAGTAGCTGCCGCGCCAATATAGATCGATGGCGCTTCGTTTCGGCCACCTCCTAAGAATGCAATGCGTTCAAGGTAAATGCAGCATGCGTGTGTACCAAGAACACCCTTTTGGACTTGTGCACCATCGATGCGTGCAAAAGGAAACAGCTCTCCACCCACGTTGTCGAACACCTCAATGGTGTTGCTGTTGAGAGCGTAGACCTCGTTTCTTAGCTTAATCAATGCGACCACAGGGTCTGGGTCAACTTCTGAGCTTCCGTACTTTAGCGGGTTGACTGCCAGTGGATTGGACAACTCTGTCACGACCAAATTTGCACCGTCAGTCGTCATGAAGTAGCCATCGACCCAGCAAAAGTCGAGTACCACACCAAGGTCTGGATCGGTGTTCTGCGTTAGAGTAGATGCAACTGGGTCCCAAAAATACAGTCGGCCACCAGATGCAATACCCAGTAAGTCAAAACTGTAATCGAGTGTCACCAATTCGTTGGTTGGCCCACCAACATCGCCCAAAGTTGTAACTGTGCCATCGCTGGCCACGGATACCAGCTTGGTGCCCATGACTCGGTAGCAAACACCATTCCAGTTGATGCCGCCACGGTCAGTGCCTGGTCCTGTGCCATTGGCCACAATGCCATCGCCTGGGCGCAGGAATCCATTGCTGATGCCAGACTTCTTTGGCACCGGCATCATGTTGACAGGGTAGCTTGTGCGCAGCTCTGGCGTGTTGTCAGCGTAGATGCCGTTGAGAATTGGGATTTGCATGGCTTACCACTTGACCTTGTTGGCCCAGTACGCTGCGCTCATCTTGCCCTTGGCAATGTTCTCAGCGTGCCTAGCCTTGAATGATTCGCGACGAGTCTTGTCTGCTTTGGACTCGCCTTCCTTCTTTGGAGACCCAGACACGCCCTGCTGACCGAAGCGAATTGTCTTCACTTGATCACCGGCCTTGGCCACGACAACGTGGCTTTTGGTCGGATGCGATGGCGTGCGCTTGGGCTTGTTGTAGCCCTCCACACCAACGCGAGCGAGTCTTGAGTCTTTGGTGGCCATTAGATGCCACCTTCTCCTGTGGCCACATTCAATGTGGTGCCAGAAGCAGAGATGTGCGACAAAGCAGTGTCTTCTGTTGACTTGCGAATGATGATTTCGCTGTTGGCGCGAACAGGAATATCTGCTGTAGTTGCAGCGCCATCACCGATTCGCACGTAGCAGATGTTTGCGCCACTGTTAACCAGACGGACTGCTTTGTCCTGTTGGTTGATGGTGATTGCAGCAGATGTTGCCGCAGGTGTGACAACTTGGTTTGAGCCAAGGCGTGGGCTGAATTGATTGACTACAGACATGGTTTTCTCCTAAGAATTAAGCAATGCGATACCACGAGTTTGTGGCTTGGTAGAAGCGCATGCGGAAGAAGTCCTGCGCTGCGAGTGTGCTGGGTGCTCCATAGCCATTGGAAGCGCCATTGAGCGCCAGCGTGAAGGCTGTGATCTGCTGAGTAGTGGTCACCAAAACCTCAGTGCCATCAGGCGTTCCAGTGTTCAATGGCAATGTGATTGTGCCAGTGGCCAATGTGCCAGCAGGCTGAATGATCATCCATTGCTGTTCGCTGACTGGTGTTGGCACAGAAACATTGAAGCCAGTGCCTGGTGTGTACAGGTTTGTGGCCACGGTTGGTGCTGCAAAAGTCTGCTGGAAGTATTGCAGCAGTTGCGTGATCGAAACCTTGCGAGCATCACCGTTGTTCGAAACGTAGACCGGCAGGAGGTCACCGCCAGAGACTTGGCTGATGCCAGATAGAGGATTGATTGTTGGCATGATTGTGATTCCTCAGTTGAATTCGAGTGGGCCATCTTGACCGGCCAAGACTGGGTCGACAGGTGGACGGATGAAAGGATTGTCGTATACGCGCCAAGGCTTGTTGCCTGCGCCTGCTGGCATGGTGCTTGGAAGTTGTTGCTCCATTGGCATGGCCGCACGTGATAGCAGGGTGTTATAGGACTCCTTGGCCGTGGCCTTGGTGTCGGGCATGACCTGCTTGCCGTAGCTGGGTGCAAGTTTGATCGCCAAGTTTGTGTAGATGGCTTCGTTCGAGCTGTCTGGCACATTTGTCTGCTCATCCAGATCGCTGTCTTGAGGGCTTGATGGCAATGGATAACCAAGGCGAATGCCGAGTGCGTTCCATGCTGCGATCATGGTATCTAGCCTGCGCAGGGCAGACTGCAACTGCTCAGGAGTCAGATCAAAGACGTAGGAGGCCAGACCAATTTCCTCGAAGGCCTGTGCGACGAATTGGCGTTTTGTCCATCCCATGTCATTCTCCTGTGTTCTCAGACAATCTGTCTTGGATCAATTGTCCCAGTTTTTTGTCTTTTGTGCGACCATCAAAGCGAATTCCTAATTCGGTAGCCTTGGCCTCAAGTTCTTCTCGGGTTGGCAGTGCATCGTCTTCTGGCACGATGGCCTGAGCTGCTGCTGCCTGAGCTGCTGCCTCGGCCTGCTCGCGCAGCAATCTGTGGTTGATACCGTCGATTGGCTTGGATGGCTTGCGCACCTTGACAGGCTTTTTATTCTTTGCGTACCTTGGCATGAGAATGATGGCTTCCATCATTTGGCCTTTCTTTTCATGGGCTTGGCTGTTTTTGCTGCGGCTTTGAAAGCTGCGGCAGTAGGTGCGCCCTTTGTGCCAGGCTTACGCATACGCTCAGGCGTTTTTCCTGCGGCCTTCTGGTCTGCAATGCGCTCACGCTTGGCGTGAATGTTGGCATATAAGCCGGACTTCATTTCATGGCCTTTTTAGGCGCTTTGCTTGGCTTGCCTGCGGCTTTGGCTGCTTTGGTGGCCACATTCAATGCGATGGCCACAGCCTGCTTCATTGGCTTGCCTGCTTTTTTCTCGGCTTTGATGTTCTTGCCGATGGATTTGCTTGAATAACCTTTTGTCAATGGCATGGTGATCTCCTATTGAGAAAGGGGGGCCGAAGCCCCCCAGTCTTTTTTGCTGGATTACTGGTTGAACAACAAGATACCAGACATTTCTGGGTTCTTGTTAACCACACCGAACAGCGTGTCCATACGATACTTGATCGTCATGCTGTTGATGTCGTACCACTTTTGCAAGACCAACTCGATGCCTTGGTCTGTGCTTGCACGCATTACTGCGACACCAGCGTCAGATGGCACTGCGTAACGGCCAGGCAAGATTTCCAAGGAGTCACGCTGCCAGAACACGTTCACAGAAGCTGCGTTTGCGTTCAAGAAGGTGATGGCAGAAGTGTTGGAAGCTGGATCAACTTCCACGTTCTTGTACTGCTTCTGAGCATCGGTAGCAGAGCCTTGAGCGCCAATGATCGGAGGAGTGATGGTCATGGTTGTACCAGAATCAACAGACACAACACGGAAAGTCTTCAACTGACCAGTGCTTTGCTTGGTGATGTGGTGCACAGCGTACACACCTGCGATCTTGAACGCATCGCCAGCAACCACGCCAGTGGTCGAGGAGACAGTAACGGTCTGGAAGCGGTTGTCCACGTTGATCTGGCCGCCCACAGCTGTGGAAGTGGCTTGAGGAGCGTAGTTCGCTTGTGTGCCTGAACCGCTAGTGTCGATAGTGATCGAGCCACCACCGCCAGCAGCTGCCAAGCGGTTTGCGTAGTCCATCTTGTAGGTGTCGAAGCCTGCAACCATGCCAACGTAGTTGCGCTCGTATGCCTTGTCAGACTTGGCATTGCCGAACGAACGGCTGGCTTGAGACAAGTTACCGGCCAGACCGTTGTAGTCACGGCTAGACAAAGCCATGAAACGATCGTAGTCAGGAACGCCTTGCTCGTTCATGATGGTGTCGCACAAAGAGACATCGTCATAGTCACCAGCAGCGCCACCGATAGGCACAACCAAAGAGCCGAGGTTTGCAGCAGAGCTCATGATGGCAACGTTGATGTCCGAGGCCAGCTTTTGCTTGGCGCTCTCACCCAGACGGCCTTCTTGCAACGCATCGCGCAACTCAAGGGCAGTCATTTCCCAAGGCACAGTCTTGCTGTAGCCCAAGGTGGCAGGAACGGCCAACTGTGTCATGCCTTGATATTGGCCAGCGATAGTCGTGCCAGGAGTGCTGGAAATAGACTGGGCAATGTAAGGCTGGGGACGCCAGATGGTGTTGTTGGCGCGTTCCATCATTGTCTGATCTGTGTTGTAGATGTTGACATGACGAGACAAAACCAGCGCGTCTTGGAAGCCTTCGAGGAGGTCTTCAAACGCAACGCGCTCTTCTTTTGAGAAACTATTGGACATGGTATTTCCTTAAAAAATCATTTAGATGAAGCTGCTCGCTTCTGCGCCTTGTACTGGATGACTTTCGTCAGGTTGCCAGTACGAGCCGCTTCTTCTCGCAGCCGTTCGAGGGTTGAGTCCACCGCCCCAGATACTCGGCCAGTTCCTGACACGATTCTCTCGGGTGGCGGGGCTGCCTTACGGTTTGTAACTTTCAATTCTTTCTCCAGTTTCGCTACCGCGAAGGCAAACTTTACAGGGTCTTTAATGTCGGACAGCTCTTTGGCCTTCTTTGGATTCTTGCCGAGCGCGTAGATGACGAGCGCAGGATTATCTGCACCTTGGAGCACCACGCCTTGCTGGGTGATGTTGAACAACTCTTGGGCCACGGCCTCAGCGTCTTCAAAATCTTTGACTCTCAGCTCGGCTTTCGCCTTGCCGTAGCCATCCAGTTTGGCTTGCCATGCTTTTTGCTGATTCATAACTTCAGCTTCTTGCTTGGCTGCGGCTTCGTCGGCTTGTCGCTTGCGCTCAAACCAATCGGCCAGTGCTGCCTCGAATTTGTCAGCGTCATAGTCGTGTTCTTCAAGACTTGGCTTCTTGCCTAGCACGACCGGCTTGGTCTCAGTCTGTGCGGTGCTTTGCAGCTTGCCTTGCAGTTCACGGTTTTGCCGTTGCAATTCTCTGTTCGTCTTACGCAGCTCGCGTACCCATTCAGGCGCATGAGTCTGTTCTTCGGGAGGTGGCGCTTCCTCACCAATGGATACGATCACCTCTTCGCTGTCGCCTTCGCCATCTTCGGTTGTCTGGTCTTCGCCCTGGTCATCGATGGATTTGTGCTCATCGGTGGTTTGCTCAGTGCTTTGGCCTTCGTCCTCAATGACGATGGTGTCATCGTCTTGGTTTTCTTCTCCTAATACTGCCTTTGTGTTCATCTTCTGACCCCATCAAACTCACCCATTAGAACGGCTGGGTGGATGCCGTTTATCACATTCTCGCGCTTTTTCATTCATCTTACAACTGGTTGAATGATCTGGCCTTGCAAAATTTCTTGCACTGCCTCTGCATTTGTGAGCGCCATGTTCTGCGCTGTCTCGTCGACCTTGCCCAAAGTCTCCAGTGTTTGAGCGCGTTTGAGTTCTGCGCTGGCCACGGTTTCGACAGTGTCAGCTCTGGCTTTGGCTGCCTTGGCGGTTGCTTCCTCGGCTGCGGCTTGCAGGTACATGGCGTTCGGGTCTTGCGGTGTGCCCTGCATTTCGGCCATGAGTTCTTCGGCTTCCATGTCGGTCGGCTTGACCACACCCATGCGCAGGAGCTTCTTGCGGAAGTAGGCATTGGCATCGCTGATGCCTTCGCCTTCCATGTTCATCATGGCCATTGCCGTGATCACTTGCGCTGTCTCTGGGTCTTGGGTGATCTGGAGCATGCCAGTCAGGGCGCGAACAGTTGCCTGTCGCTTGGTGCTGCTCGATGGTCCAACATCTGCGATCACATCGAATGTGGCGCTTGTCAAATCGTTGGCCATGACCACTTCGCCAGTTTCCTGATCGATGGTTGGTTGCATTAGTTCGACCATACCAGCCTCGCCAGTTTGAGCAACGATCTTCATCTTGCGCTTGTCTTCGGTGTAGATGTCCTTGGCCATCGACAGCCAGATTTCACCGCATCGCTTCATGCCTTTGGCAAAGTTGCTCATGTAGATGAAGGCTTGGCCATCGACTCGGGCCTGAATCATCTCCACAGCCTTGCCTGAGATGTTGCTGACCATCTTGTCAGCGCCAGCTGGATTGCCCAAGATGTCTTGCATGTCGGTCTCTGTGATCTGCAAGAGCGCGGCCATTGCCGGTGGGATGGCTGCCGATCTGGTGTAGGCCACCGGACCGCTGACTGCCTGATTGCCGTTTTGGTCTGTGATTGGGTTGATCAGCAGGTACGGATAGTCCTTGAGGTTGTCCTCGGCCCACATGACTTGGTGGCCAGCGACCTGCTCAGGTGTGAGGATTGGCTTTTCAACTGAGGACAAGGCGCTGATCTCGCCCAGCTTGGACAGCTGCATGTTCTTGAGGCGCTGGGCATCCTTGGCCAAGCGCACATGGCCCATGCATCGCTCGACGTTGTCGACAAACCAGCGTTTGCCGTAGACGACCACGATCGGAATGCACTTGCCTGCAATGTAGCCTGCATCTTCCAGCACCTTTCCGCCTGACATGATGTACTTGTGCACGCGCTTGGTCTTGATTCTGCGCTGGCGCACTTCGACTGTGCCGATGGCTGCCAGAGTTTCCTCAAGCATTTCGTCTTTGGCAAAGTCGGCTTGGGTGTAGCGTTCTTCCTCGCCTGTAATGGTTTGGAAGATGCGGATGGTCTCGGTCTTTTCCTCGACCTTGTAGTACTCGGCCACATAGACCACATCGGGTGTGCACCAGTCGAATTCGTACTGGTGGATGATCTTTGGCCAATCGGTCGGGTCATCACCCCAAGTGTCTTTGTATGCTTGGCGCGTCATCGATGTGACGACAAAGCAGAACTTGGCATCGGACTTATCTTGGCGCTTGGCCCCAAGGTCAAAGAACACCGAGCTGTCGGCATCAAAAATTGGCTCGATGCGGATGCGCTGGCGGTCGTCTTCTGGGTCTTCCTCGTTTTCGTAGACTGTGCGCAAGCGCCAGGCACCGATGCCACCACCGACCGCTTCCTCGAAAGCGTTGTCGTAGGCTTCATCAGCCACCGATGCCTGCTCGTCTGCTCGGTAGAGGCCATCGCAGACCTCGGCCAGCTTGTCGTTCTCAGCGCCATCTTTGGAGACGAAGTCGACTGTGATGCGGTTGTTGCGATATTCGTTGACCACTCGAATCACGGCCAGCATGATCTTGTTGACCTCGAACTTGGGTTTGTTCTCGTACTGGTCCCAGAGTGGGCCTTCCCACTGGCTGCCTGCTAGGGAGTAGAAGCGTCTGTCTTGCAGGCATTGCAAGCGCTCGTCGCGCAGTGCGCTTTGCACATCATCGAATTGCGCGAGGGCTTCGTCGTGCAGGTTCGCAAGGCGTTGATCGTTTGAGAGTCGGGCCATGTTATATCCTCATTTTGTGTGATTTTCTCACCATTTCTTTACATTTGGCAATGGAGTGAATGTTGCAGGCTTCGTGATGGCCGATCGTCTCACACCTTCGCAGGCATAACGCAGGGCATCGATCACGTGGTTTTTCTTGTCTTCCAGCACCGGCAAGATTTTGCCGGTCAGTGGGTCTTGCTTGTAACTGTACAG